>ENA-OQCX01001140-OQCX01001140.1-human-gut-metagenome-genome-assembly--contig:-NODE-1140-length-12852-cov-2.291631_pt1 | contig 12852 bp, 17 predicted proteins | sample MGYA00242762_ERZ504587 | MGnify/ENA primary metagenome ERZ504587 (study PRJEB26092, sample SAMD00036337) | human gut metagenome | host: Homo sapiens | study: EMG produced TPA metagenomics assembly of...
TCATCAAACAAATAAATTGAAAGAGGTAAATTCCAATGGGACGATAAGTTAAAATCCAAAATAGATAAAAGAAGAATCGAAAGAAGGACATTCCAATGGGATAATTAAATGAAATAAAATATAAAATCACTATTTGAGATAATAGTTTCAGATAGATATCAAGTAAATAAGGAGGAATATTCCAATGGATGGAATAACAAAGTGAAGATCCACTGTATAGCGTAGGTGCATACGGTGGATTTTCTTTTGTCTCTTTTTCGTGGATATCCCGGATAATCAAATGGGATAACAAAAAGGGGCAAAGCTTTTTATGCTTCCACCCCATCACTTAAAAATGTTTAAAGTCTTAATATATAGTCTTTTTATTATCTCTTCACAAAGTACTCTTCATACCATACGAGGAACGTATAGATTGTCCATACTTTTCTCCAGTTATCAGAATTTCCTCCAACATATTCATCAAAAATCGCATTGATTGCATCCACATCAAAGAATTTCTCTGCAATATCACTGTGGAAGAGGCGCTGAACGTCCTGATTGTATCTCTCATCAGCCATCCAGATACGGATTGGTACAATGAATCCTAACTTCTTACGGAATGCAATTTCTTCCGGAAGTACCTTCGCAGCTGCTGTACGGAATGCCACCTTATTCTGCTCTTCATTTACTTTAAAGCGAGATGGCATACGAGATGCGATATCAAAAATTCTTCTATCTGTCAGTGGCATACGGACCTCAAGTCCGGCTGCTGTACTCATCTTATCAACATTCAGGTAAATATCACCTTCCAGCCAGATCTGAATATCTACATCAGACATCTTTGTCAACGGATCAAGACCTTCTGTCTCCTCGTAGATTCCTCGTGCAAGTTCGATTGGCAGTACGTCTGGATCGTATTTCTTAAGAATCTTCTGCTTCTCGTCTTCTTTCATGATATTGGTATTTCCAACATAGAAATTCTTCAGATTCTCACCATAACGTTCGGCATTTCTATACATGTTATAACCACCAAAGAATTCGTCAGAACCCTCTCCGGAATAACAGATTTTTGTATGTTCTGCTGTCGCATTACATCCAAGTGTAAATACAATCGCAGATGCATCTCCAAGTGGTTGCTCCATATTGTACATAACATAAGGTACAATATCAAAGAACTGCTCCGGTGTAATGATACTTCTGGAAAATTTTCTTCCAAGAAGCTGTGCTGTCTTCTCTGCAAGAACAGATTCATCAAATCTTTCCTCTTCATAACCACAAGAATCTGCCTGCTCTGCGTCAGACATTGCAAGTACATAGGAAGAATCAACTCCACCAGACAGGAATGATTCTACTTTTCATCCGCCGTTTTTACCTCTGGCATGATCTCTTTCAGAGTATTATGAATCTCATCAGCCCAATCTTCCAGAGTCTTGCTCTCATCCGGATGAAATTCCGGTTTCCAGTATCTGTGAATCTCAAGCTTTCCATCCTGCCAGACAGATAACGTCCCGGCAACAGTTTTTTCAGTCCACGGAAATGTATTTTCTCCGGCAACATATGTCAGACTTAAATACAGCTGAAGCATCTCTTCATTCAGTTCTTTCTTAAATCCCGGCTGATCGATAATATCACGGATCATCGTTCCATAAAGAAGCTCTCCATCTTCTGTCTCATAGTAATAGAATGGTTTTGTTCCAAACTGATCTCTCAGGCAGAAAAGTTTCTGCTCTTCCTCATCCCACAGAGCAAATGCAAACATTCCGTGCATATGATCTGCCATCTCACATCCCCATGTCTGATATGCCTTGATCAAAATCTCATGTTCTCTTTCTTCTCTGGAAAGTGTAAGATCAATTCCAAGTCTCTCACAAAGTTCTTCCCAGTTACGAATATGTCCTCTGTATGTTTTTACAATTATCATCTGTTTAACCTCTCTTTTGTCACCATCTTTGGTTTTTGAAAGTTGTTTCTTCTCCCGCTTATATCCTACAGATATCGACAACTTTCACGGTTCAATCCTATTCTATCACACTAACTTTTTCTTGTAAATTCTCAACTGTCACTCGATACCCATCTCGGTCTGAAGCATATATAACATATGTATTTTAGTCAGAATGCATCTCACCTTCATTCGCTTCTTCCATTTGTACTTCTTCTGCTGCGCTACTTCCTGCTATCTCTGCATCAACATAACCAAAACGAATTACTGCCTGTGGCCAGTTAAGGCTGATTCTTGGTTTCTTCCCTTTCTCCGCACCTGCTTTTTCAATCAGATCAAGCAATTCTTCCAGAACTGTTTTTGTCAGATAACCTCCGCGCCAGTGAAACGTCAGAATTCTTCCTTTCTTTGCCATCTGAAGTGCTCTTTTATAAACTTCTTCCGTTTTTGTAAAAGACAGTTTCTTTTCTTTATAATAGAAATGATCTCCGTCCGTACACTTCATAGCCGGAGCGATCAAAGGCTCATGATCCCGGAAATCGATTTATCTTCCAGATTGAAATAATCATAACGGATTTCTTCTCCGATCGCACACTTTCTTGTAAGTGTATTATCAAATGTCGCATCTAAATGATAATATTTTCCATTAATCCGCACGATATTCCATGTATGACGGTATTTGATTCCCTTATCCGGATTATTTCCACAAATAGCGATCATACACCAGACTCCAAGCTCATCGCACAGCACTTTCACCGCTTTTGCAATCCCCTCACAAACTCCGACACCCTGTCCTAACGGACCAATAATCTCATGTGAATAAGGTTTCTTCAATTTATCGTATTTTACATTCTCGCAAATGAAATCATGAATGTATTTTTCTTTCTCTGATTCTGATAATTTCTGCGCCGGTCGTGCAAGTTTCTCTACTCTGGATTTCATTGCCTTCTGATGTTCTTTCACCTTCGCCCGGTCAAACAAATATTCCGGCAGAAACTGAATGTTTGGCGATTCCTGATAATAACGATACTTAAATCCCGTTGCCCAGAAAATCTCCGGGTGATCCAGACGCATCTGGAAGAATACATTATACAGTTCTTCTCCGCTCATACGCGGTACCTGAATCTCCTTTTCCATCTGCAAGACCCCCTGGCAGATTGCATGATACGCCGCCTGCTGCATCTTATTCATCTTACTATAATAAAATGGTTCCATACTTATCCTCTCCGGTCAGCAGAAAATTCTTCTATCTGACTTTTCGTTTTTTTCCTTTCTTTTCCCAGATCATCAGACTGATTTTGTATTGGAGTGAATCTCTTGATGCAATAAATGGTTCCTCACGAAATATATTTATCCGAAATCCCTGTTCTTCTAACTCTCGTTTCCGCTCTGATGCTCTCTTCTCAGTCTTACGATTCTGATTTTCTTCCTCATCTGTGAATTTTCTTCTCGGGTAATTTGCTGCTGCCATCTTCAGTTCTTCCATCAAAAGATCTGTGACTTCTGCATGACGCTTTTCCTGCAGCATCTCGGCAATCTTTTTTGCACTCCGCTTCCATGGATGTTTCTGATAAAACTTTAGACATCTTAGTAACTTTTTATCTTCTACTGTTGCCGCAAGCTCCTGCATCACTTGATGTGCTTCTGCTGACGGTACCACGGATTTTCCCTTGGAACTACATATTGCTCTAAAACTGCCGGATAACAGCAATGATTCAGCGGCGGAAAGTCCGCCAGCGCAGCTAGTTTCCGCTCCGTCTGATTACAGTATTTTGCTCCCAGATAATCCAGTTTATCCCGTACGATTGCAATCTTATATTCTATCTGACGCAGATATTCCGCACCTTTCACCCAGAAATGTCCGATTTCTCCATAGTCATATAAGTGTACTTCTTCACTTAAATCCTCAAAAAAAATCGTAACCACGGTCTCACCCTGATGAACTACAAGGACATAGGACTCCTCCGGTTCTTCTGTTACACTTAACTCCGCTTCTAGTTCACCTTCATAATCCTCTCTATACTGACCTGTCATCCTTGCATTTTCAAAGACAAGAAAGCTCTCTACCGCATCGTTCATCAAATAAACCAGCCGCAGTTTTTCTTCTGTAAAAAGCAGTTCAAACTGTCCTTGTTCCAGCACTTCTCCTAGTTTCAGAAATGCTTCCGGCAATTGAATTTCACTCATTTTCCGCTCCCTCAGTGCATTTGTCTTCCAGGCACTCACGAATCTTGTCTTCTTTCAAATCCTCACCGATCACGATCAGAATCTCCTGTCCTTCTTTGATTGGATTTACTGTCATCTTCTGCGTTGTCGCATTCAGCTCCATCCAGTCACCGGATTGATTCTTCATAAATCCTTTTACACGGAACACTCTTCCGATATCATTAAGATTTTTATTGTTTTCTTTTTCAGAATCATCTGTGCATCCACGTTTACCAAACAGCTTTTCCACAGCCGGAACCAGTTCTTCTTCTGTCCGATTCAGATTCATAAAATATAAGGTCTGGAATCCATCCTTTTCTGTACCTTCCGGTCTGCGAAACGACTCAATCTGATAGCTGCTGTTCTGAATCTGTGCAAAATCTTCCTCTGTCAGCATATCCCAGTTTTTTGCGATCACTTCTTTTTCAATTCTTCTGGTACATCCAATGCGTTCAAGAGAACGATTGACATGTGAAATGATTCTGTTTTCCTGTTCTTCACAAGCATTGTCCTTATCCAGCCTGCTCAGCACGATCACACCAGCATCCGCCGCCTCAGATCCCAGCAAATATTCCGCCTGATCTGACAGATGATCTTCCAGTCCCGCATCTACGATTGTGATCACACTTCCGATTTCGTACCACCGATCCAGAGGTTCTTCTCTTAACCCATCAAAAATTCATCCACATCATAGATTCCCGACGGCTCCACGATTACTCTGTCATATCCACACATTGCCATAGAGATCAACTTTGTCTTGAATCGTCTGCGGTGTGTCTCTTTATCACACCCTCCGGAAATCATTTCCAGTTCACATTTTTCTCCCTGTAGCTCCTGAAGAAGCATCATATCCACATTCACCGCACCGAAATCATTTTCCAGAATTCCGATATTCAGACCCTGACGAAGCAGGTAGGATGCATACTCTTTTATAAATGTTGTCTTTCCTGCCCCCAGAAAACCTGTAATCAAATCTATCTTTACCATGATTGTTCCTCTCGCACAATTTATTTGTATACAAACTTTATTTTAGTATACCATATCAATATTTACTTGTAATTAATAAAAGACTGATGACTTTGTCTAAATTAGTCATCTCCATTCTTTCTGTGCCTGTTGAACTTTCTTTAATTCTGCTTTTTCATTTTATTGAAAGTCTGTTGCAAACGCACGACCTCAGCTTCCTGTTTTTCCGAAGAAGGGCGTTCCCCTCCACGAATATTTCCCGATAACATTTTTAATGTAGATTTTACTGTACTTTTCAGATTCAGCCCATCCTTTAGCCTCAACTTAATTACCCAAAAAGAAGATATATCCATTCAGCAGATATACCCTCTTCACATTTTAGAATATTTAATAAATTTATTTCATTGTATCAACTATGGTTTTCATTGTATCAACTGATACGCGCCCTTTTAACGTATATCTTATTCCGTCTGAAACAAATACTGCAATTTTTTCTGACACAACTCCCTCATTTAATTTCTCGTCACCATTATTATCTTGTATCAGATTGACCTTATATCCTTGCGCTGACTGATATTTTTCCATACTTTCATACATTCCCAAATAATCAGTATCCCAACCATTTTTCAACTGTTCGTCACTTAAGATCAAATCAATATTTAAGCTGACTGGTGAATAGTAGGTTTTACCATGTTCGTATTCATATCTGTCTTCCTCTTCCAAATAACGGAAATTTGCAGTATCTCCTATAATATAATTATTCATCGTAATCATTGCATAATCTTTATCATCTGTTGTGATATGCCCTTGAAGATAATCGTTGTTATCTGCCAACTCAGTATCCAATAGGTCGATACCTAGTTCCTCTTGTATTGCTTCATAATCTTTAAAATCCTGCTCTATTGTTCCAAATTCATCTTTTGGTTGCTCCATCTTTTTTATATCTATAACATGCATTTCATCTAATTCAGTTAATACTTCATCATTTACACTGATTTTATTTGTAAAAGAATAACTAGCTGCTACTGTTGTTCCCCCAAGCATTAAAATAGCTAAGGTTGCTACTACTGTCTTTTTTTTACTACCTCTTCGATAGAATGATCATCCGCTATATATTGTTGATCATCAACATTCATCATTGGAAAACGGAACCATTTTGTTCTCATAATATTTTTACAAGAATTAATAGCAATGCGTATCAACCATGTCTTTTCATTAGAATTGTGTAAAAAAGAATCATAGGATTTCATAGCCTTAATAAAAGTTTCTTGTGTTGCATCTTCTGCTAAATAATAATCTTTCAAATACAAATAGCACATGCGAAAAACAGAATCTCCGTACTCTCGCATAAGTCTTTCCAAAATTTGTTCTGCCGGCATTTTTTATCTCCTTTCTACTTTTTAGACACATTAAATTTATGAAAAATTACATGTTTTATAAAAATTGACACAATTATTTTATTTTTAACACAAAGGGGCTTTAGGATACACAGAGCATTGTATATTTTAAACACTTCTGCTATAATTTCCCCATGGTGCTACCATTCACGGTAGGCGGTTAGTCCTTCTCCAGAGGGACTGTGACCCTCTGTTTACATAGAAATCCCCAGACTATCTGTGGAAATCTTGCTAAAGGAGGGGATGCTAATGTTGACTCTCGAAGGTCTGATTGCTGTTATCAGCTTATGCTTAACAGCCTTTGGACTTGGTTACGCAATAGGATGCAATCACACAAAAAAATAACCGCCCCAGCCTCGCAAACTGAACGGTTATTTTTAATTAATCATAATGTGGGCTAACCGTCTATCGGTAGCACCTTTCATATAATCATATTAGCATCATACATTAGATATGTCAAACAGATTTCTCCTTCAAGTTCAATTCAATATAACGAGTTTTTCCGCAAATTTCCTACTCTCTCCCACGTCTGATATAAATATAGAGTATTGAATCCACCGCCTGTTTTCCCTATAATAAACTTATCAACAATAAACGTTATTTTTTTACGAGATTTTCAACATTTTCATCTCATCAAAACACACTTTGTGAAGATAACGCTTACGAAACGGAGAATTTATTATGGAATTTCAGAAGATCAGTTCCCCTTCCCTGAGGGATCTGTTTATTGAACAATTAGAACATCTGATTCTTTCCGGCAAGCTACAGGTCGGAGAGAAACTTCCATCGGAACGCCAGCTTGCTGAAATGATGCAGGTCAGCCGTGCGGTTGTCAACAGCGGAATCAGTGAGCTGGAGAAGAAAGGATTCCTCACCGTAAAACCCCGCAGTGGAACTTATGTAGCAGATTTCCGCAGAAAAGGGACTCTGGATACATTGATTGCGATCATGAATTACAACGGCGGACGCATGCGTGATCAGGAGATTCGTTCCATCTTCGAAGTCCGCATTGCGCTTGATACACTTGCTGCACAGCTCGCCATCGACACGATCAGCGACAAAAACATCCAGCGTCTCCTCGAATTCGTTAATCAGATCCGTGATGCACAGGATGTCACCACTGCCATTGAAGCTGCTTACGAATTCCAACACGAGTTTGCCCTGATTTCCGGAAATACATTGATTCCACTTATTTTCCAGTCTTTCCGAGCACCGATTTTTAATATGTGGGAACGTTATTGTGAACTCTATGGGATAGAAGAATTATATCGAAGCAATTATAAGACCTGGACCTATATCCGCGACCGAGACACCCAAGCGCCGTCACCTGGATCCGAACCTCCATGCAGGACTGCATCAACGGAGAACATCAGATATACTATGAATTGTAAATTTGTATTTAGACGTTTGAATTCTGAGTAATGAAGCAAAAACTTTTGTTGGATAAGGGCGTGATGTGGACTGAACCTGAGTCTATCTTCTCGTTTACGTGCATCAAATCAAAACTTGTATGAAGTCTTTCAGATTCGTCCCGTTAAGCAAACACTTCTGTTTGGAATAAAGAAGCGAGGATGGTGCTATATTGTTGAGAACACATGTAAGGCAGGAGCGTTCCGAATACACCTTGTTCAGTATGTTAGTAAGAGCCAGACAGGCACCACTCACGGTAACTGTTCTGGCTCTTACGTTACATACTTTCAAGGGGATGAGGTAGAGCGGGCCGGTGTCCGATGCAATATAGCATCATCCTTGCGGCCTTATTCACCACCAAATCCTTTGCTTCAATATGGAGAATCAGACAGACAAATACAAATTTATTTTGACTTCACTTCTCTCCACAACTCATTATACAGCGCCTCATTTTCATCTCCGAGGAAATTAAATGTCTCACAGTTTTTCAACTGATCAATATCAGGGAATGCAATCGTGCTGTTTCTCATGTAGTCATCCTCGATCAATGCCTGCCCGGCAGAGTTCGGGATGGAGTAAGTGATGTATTCAAAATTCATTTTTGCAATATCTGGTCTACAGAGGAAGTTGATGAATTCTTCTGCATGTTCCTTATTCTCTGCATTTTTTGGAATAACCCAGGAATCAATCCAAAGATTAGAACCTTCCTTAGGAATCACGTAATCGAGATTTGGATTCTCCTGCTGGCAGTAGAGTGCTTCGCCGGAATAAATTACTCCGAGAGCTGCTTCATTTCCAATCATTTTATCACGTACCTGGTCGATAACATATGCCTGCACAAGAGGTTTCTGTTCAATCAGCAGATTTTTGGCAGCCTGAAGTTCATCTAAGTCTGTTGAATTTAATGAATAGCCCAGGTATTTTAAAGCGACACCAAAGGCATCTCTTACACTGTCCTGCATAAGGATGCTATCTTTATATTTTTCATCCCACAGAACACCCCAGCTGTCAATTGGTTCATCTACCATTTTCTTGTTATAAAGGATTCCGACAGTCCCCCAAAGATAAGGGACAGAATATTTATTATCAGGATCAAATCCTTTGGCAAGATCCATATATTTCTGATCGATATATTTCAAGTTTGGGATGTTGTCATAATTAATCTCTTCCAAAAGATTATTCTCAATCATTCTCTGAATCATATAATCAGATGGACATACAACATCGTATGCAATCGCTCCCGACTGAATTTTTGGATACATGATCTCGTTTGTCTCAAATTCTTCATATACTACATCAATACCAGTTTCTTCTTCAAACATATCAATAACATCAGGGTCAATATAATCACCCCAGTTATAAACAATTACCTGGCCTTGTGAGGAGATAACATCGTTCTTTCCGTAAATAAAACCACCGATGATAATAAGCACAGCCATAGCAACAGGTACCAGACGCTGGAAGAAAAATCTTCCGAATTTTTGTGCTTTTCCAAAATGCTTTACTTTTACTGCTTTTTTCTTTTCGACAGGTGACATATTGATCAGAATCAAAAGTAACAGCACTGTAACAAACATAATGGTTGAAAGCGCATACATTTCAGGCTTGATTCCTTTACGGACTTCACTGTAAATCTTGGTTGAGAGTGTATCAATACCAGGACCTTTTGTGAAATGCGTGATCACAAAGTCATCCAGAGACATTGTAAAGGAAAGCAGGAAACCGGAGAAAATTCCAGGCATAATATCTGGAAGTACTACTTTGAAAAATGCATAGGCCGGAGAAGCACCAAGTCCAGTGCAGCTTCATAAGTTCTACGGTTTGTCTGTTTTAATTTTGGCATTACACTTAAGATGACATAAGGTATGTTGAAGGTAATATGTGCCAAAAGGATTGTTTTGAATCCAAGTGTGAAGCGGAATGCAATGAAGAGAAGCATCAGGGATACTCCTGTTACGATATCAGCATTCAGCATAGGGATGTTTGTAACTCCCATAAAAAGGGTACGCATTCTTGAATTCATTGCCTGCATGCCAAGTGCGGCACAAGTACCGATCAATGTTGCAATCAGTGCAGAGAACAATGCAATGATCAGTGTTGTGTACAATGCATTCATAATCTCTTTGTTTTGGAAAAGAGACACATACCATTTTCCGGTGAATCCGCCCCATTTGGAACGTGTTTTAGTATTGTTAAAGGAGAGGACCATCAAAGTCACGATCGGTGCATACAGAATAATGCAGATCAGTGCCAGATAGATCTTTTTTGCTATAGTTTTCATTAAAATGCTGTCCCCTCCCCGTTTTTATCATATTTGGCGATCACGGCCATACTTGCGATGATGAAGATCATCAGCACCAGGGATAAACCGGAACCGGTATGCCAGTTGCTTCCCTGTTTGAATTCCTGCTCGATCACGTTTCCAATCAGAAGAATCTTGCTTCCACCGAGAAGGTCGGAAATAACAAAGGTCGTCAGCGCAGGTACGAAGACCATAGTGATACCACTGATAATTCCAGGAATGCTCAAAGGAAAGATGATCTGTGTAAATGTCTGAAATTCATTGGCTCCAAGATCTCTTGCTGCGTAAATGACATCTTTATCAATCTTTGCCAATACATTATAAATAGGAAGCACCATAAAAGGCAGGAAGTTATATACCATACCTAATACAATAGCCCCCCGGCGTATTGATGATAGACTGTTGTGGCAGATGGAAGAATGCAAGAATGCTGTTGATCACACCATTTTTTCAAGCAATGTCTGCCAGGCAAGTGTACGTAGAAGAAAGTTCATCCACATCGGAAGAATAAAAATCAGTACGATAAGACTTGTCTGGTTCATGTTTTTTTCAGATAAAATCATTGCAAGAGGATATGCAAGAACCAGGCAGATCAGTGTGCTGACCAGGGAAAGCAACAGTGCAAGTCCAAGTGCTTTCAGGTTTTCAGGCGAAGCCATCATTGCAATGTTAGACCAGGTAAATGTCCCTTTTTTATCTGTCAGACCATAATAAAAGATCATGAGCAATGGGATAATAATAAATGACACGGACCAGAAAAGATAAGCCCGGCAAGTAATTTTCTATTCTTCAACAGCAGGTGCCTCCTCATCTTCAGATTCTGGTTTTTTCATAATCTGGATGTCAAAAGGATCCACTTTGATTCCGACTTCAGTTCCTACAGGGAACATATCTGTGCTATGTACGAGAAGTTCATAGTTGTTGGCAAGAACTTCCATCTCGTAGTGAACACCCTTAAAGATCAAGTTTGTTACAATTCCGTCAATAACACCTTCACCGGGTTTGACAAGATCAATATCTTCCGGACGGATTACAGCATCGACCGGACGGTTATGACCAAATCCTACGTCTACACATTTCCAGACAGCACCGAGCATACGGACAACTTTGTCTTCGAGCATGGTTGCAGCAATAATATTACTGTCTCCGATAAAATCAGCTACGAATGCATTTTGCGGTTCGTTATAAATATCTTCCGGGGTGCCGATCTGCTGGATGTATCCCTGATTCATAACAACAATCGTATCAGACATTGTAAGAGCTTCTTCCTGATCGTGCGTTACATAGACAAATGTAATTCCAAGTTCATTTTTTAATCGGATCAGTTCATATTGCATATCCTGGCGAAGTTTTAAATCCAATGCACCAAGTGTTCATCAAGAAGAAGAACCTTTGGTTCATTTACAATCGCACGTGCGATTGCGATTCGCTGCTGCTGACCACCACTTAATGAGTCAGGAGAACGATCCCCATATCCTTCCAGATTGACAAGCTTTAAGGCATAATGAATCTTATCGCGGATATAGCCTTTAGATTTACCTTTGATCTTCAATCCGAAAGCAATATTTTCTGCAATGGACATATGAGAGAAAAGGGCATATTTCTGGAATACGGTATTCAGCTGACGACGGTTTGGCGGAAGACTGTTGATATTTTTCCATCAAAAATAATATTGCCGGAGTCCGGTGTCTCAAAGCCACCGAGAATACGTAACAGTGTTGTTTTTCCACATCCACTAGGACCAAGGAGTGTGAGAAATTCGTTCTCACGGATATAAAGATTTAATTTATCAAGGATTACATTTTCGTCATAGGATTTGGTAATATCTATGATATCAATCAGTTTATTAGACATTTTTATCCTCCGTATATAATTGTTTTATCTGATTCATCTGGCTGACTGCATTACGCAAGAGCAGATCAGCGAGAGTAAGTGCGGTCATTGCTTCCACAACAACAACTGCGCGCGGTACGATGATTGGATCATGACGTCCGTGAATAGAAAGTTTGATTTCTTCGCCTGAATTATTTACAGTGTGCTGCATCTGAGAAATCGAAGGTGTTGGCTTGATCGCAGCTCTTAAGATTAATTGAGAACCATCACTCATGCCACCCAAAGTTCCACCGGATGATTCGAAGTTTTCATAACCTGTCCTTGTTGCATGCAAAAAGGATCATTGTTTGTGCTTCCGGTAGAAGAGGCACTCTGAAAGCCATCGCCGATTTCGACACCTTTTACGGCTCCGATAGACATGATTGCCTGTGCAAGTAAAGCGTCCAGTTTATCGAAGACCGGTTCACCGAGACCGGCTGGGAGATGGTCAACACGGCATTCAATCAGACCGCCGCAGGAATCCATCTGCTCCATAAGATAGAAACGTATTCAGCAGCCTTTTCGGCAGCATCTTTATTCGGCAGATAAAAACTGTTATTTGTAATCTCAGTAAAATCATAATCAGCTTCATCCACAGTGACAGGACCAATGGATTTTGCATAAGTTGTCAGCAAGATTCCTAATTCGCCAAGTAATTTTGAAGCAATTGCACCGGCAGCAACACGGCCAATCGTCTCGCGGCCGGAAGAACGTCCACCGCCACGGTAATCACGGAAACCATATTTTTGATCAAAGCAGTATCTCGTGTCCGGACGACGTAA
>ENA-OQCX01001141-OQCX01001141.1-human-gut-metagenome-genome-assembly--contig:-NODE-1141-length-12852-cov-1.873320_pt1 | contig 12852 bp, 20 predicted proteins | sample MGYA00242762_ERZ504587 | MGnify/ENA primary metagenome ERZ504587 (study PRJEB26092, sample SAMD00036337) | human gut metagenome | host: Homo sapiens | study: EMG produced TPA metagenomics assembly of...
CTTCCTATCTATGCGACAAAGCTTACGATGGGAATCATTGAAGAAAAAGCTGAACGGAACATAATCTGCTTCGCAGTACAAGAAGAAAAGTTGTCAGACACGGACAGTCGATCAATCTGGGACAGTTCCGTATCGAATTTATTAAGACAAACCACAGTATCCAGGATGCGGCAGCACTGGCAATCTATTCACCGGCTGGTATTGTTGTGCATACAGGAGACTTTAAAGTAGATTATACACCGGTATATGGTGATGCGATCGATCTGCAGAGATTTGCAGAGATCGGCAAGAAAGGCGTACTGGCACTGATGTCAGACAGTACCAACGCCGAGAGACCAGGATTTACACAGTCAGAGCGTACAGTAGGTATCACATTTGATCATGTTTTTGCAGAACATAAAGATACCAGAATTATCATTGCAACATTTGCATCAAATGTAGACCGTGTACAGCAGATCATCAATACGGCATGTAAATATGACCGTAAGGTGGTCGTAGAGGGACGAAGCATGGTGAACATCATCCAGGTTGCACAGGAACTGGGATACTTAAATGTTCCGGATAAGACATTGATCGAGATCGACCAGCTTAAGAATTATCCGCCGGAGAAGACCGTTCTGATCACAACCGGAAGCCAGGGAGAATCTATGGCAGCTCTGTCACGTATGGCAGCAGATGTGCATAAGAAAGTAACGATCATGCCTGGTGATACGATCATCTTCAGTTCGAATCCGATCCCTGGAAATGAAAAGTCTGTATCCAAGGTAATCAATGAACTGACAGCTAAGGGAGCGAATGTCATCTTCCAGGATGCACATGTATCCGGTCATGCATGTCAGGAAGAACTGAAACTGATCTATTCTCTGGTAAACCGAAATATGCGATCCCGGTTCACGGAGAATACCGTCACCTCAAAGCAAATGCGGGAATTGCCAGAATGCTTGGCATTCCGAAAGATAATATTTCATCCTGAAATCCGGTAATGTTTTGGAAGTCAGTGAGAAGGAAGCAAAAGTAGTAGACAATGTACACACAGGAGAGATTCTGGTAGACGGACTTGGTGTAGGAGATGTTGGAAATATTGTACTTCGTGACAGACAGCATCTGGCGGAAGACGGTATTATGATCGTTGTACTGACACTGGAAAAAGGAAGCAATCAGCTTCTTGCAGGTCCGGATATTGTATCGCGTGGATTCGTCTATGTAAGAGAGTCCGAAGTCTGATGGAAGAGGCAAGAAAAGTCCTTACAGATGCAGTGGAGGATTGTCTGACACATCAGCGCAACGCAGACTGGAGTAAGATCAAGCTTGTGATCCGTGATACGATGAACGATTTCATTTGGAAACGTACCAAGAGAAGACCAATGATCCTTCCGATCATTATGGACGTATAAAAAAGAAAAAATGAGCCGCCACATAATACGAAACCGGCGCCTTCCGACACAGTGTGTGAGGCTGGTTTTGTACAGTGTACGGCTCGTTTCCGTGTAGAATCCTAAGAGAAACTGCAGGAAAGAACAGGTACAACAGTTAGAACAGAGGTAGAGATACTATGATCGTAGATGAACGTATGGTTACATACATCCGGTCGTTGGAACGTCCGGAGAATCCTGTGATAGAGGCAATCGAACAAGAAGCATTGGAAAGTTTCGTACCGATCATCCGCAAAGAAACCCAGAGCTTCTTAAAGGTAATGATGTTAATGAACCGCCCGGCCAGAGTCCTGGAGGTGGGCACAGCAGTCGGATTTTCGGCAATCTTAATGAGTGAATATCTTCCGGAAGGAAGCCGTATCACAACAATAGAAAACTATGAAAAAAGAATTCCGGTTGCGAGAAACAACTTTAAGCGTGCGGGGAAAGAAAAACAGATCACACTGATTGAAGGGGATGCCCTGGAAGTGATGAAGACACTGGAAGGTCCGTATGATTTTATTTTTATGGATGCAGCCAAAGGACAGTATATCCATTATATGCCGGAGGCGGTAAGGCTGCTTGCGGATGGAGGTATCCTGATGTCAGACAATGTATTACAGGATGGGGATATCATAGAATCCAGATTTGCGGTAGAGAGACGGAACCGTACCATCCACAGCCGTATGCGGGATTACCTCTATGAATTAAAGCACAGCGATGTGCTGGAGACATCGATCATCCCGTTGGGCGATGGTGTGGCACTAAGTATCAAGAAGAAAAAAGAGGAGAAGGAGAATCGATAAGATGAGAAACAGACATCCAGAATTACTGATTCCTGCAAGCAGTCTGGAAGTGTTGAAGACTGCGGTTATGTTTGGCGCAGATGCAGTATATATCGGAGGAGAGGCATTTGGACTTCGTGCAAAGGCAAAGAACTTCTCTATGGAAGATATGAAAGAAGGCGTGAAGTTTGCGCATGTGCATGGAGCAAGAGTCCATGTTACTGTAAATATTCTTGCGCATAATGATGACCTGGAAGGTGCGGCAGAGTATTTAAAAGAACTAAAAGAGATCGGACCAGATGCGCTGATCATTGCAGATCCAGCAATTTTCATGCTTGCAAAAGAGATCTGTCCGGAGATAGAAAGACATGTCAGCACACAGGCAAATAACACGAACTATGGAACATTCAACTTCTGGTGGAACCTGGGGGCAAAGCGTGTGGTAACAGCCAGAGAACTTTCATTAAAAGAAATCAGGGAGATCCGTGCGCATATCCCGGCAGAGATGGAGATTGAAAGTTTTATCCATGGGGCAATGTGTATCTCTTATTCCGGAAGATGCCTGCTGAGCAATTTCTTTACGGGAAGAGATGCCAATCAGGGCGCCTGTACACATCCTTGCCGTTGGAAATATTCCGTGGTAGAAGAGACAAGACCGGGCGAATATATGCCGGTGTATGAGAATGAAAGAGGAACATACATTTTCAACTCCAAGGATCTGTGTATGATTGAACACATTCCGGAAATGATCGATGCGGGAATTGATAGTTTTAAGATCGAGGGACGTATGAAGACGGCTCTGTATGTGGCAACGGTTGCAAGAACTTACCGCAAGGCGATCGATGATTATCTGGAGGATCCGAAGAAATATGAGGCGAATATGCTTGGTACAGGGATCAGATTTCGAATTGTACATACCGTCAGTTTACAACAGGATTTTATTTTGGAAAACCGGGTGACGAGAGCCAGATCTACGATAGTAACACGTATATCAAAGAGTACACTTATCTTGGGATTATCGGCGGGATTAAAGATGGCATGTACCGCATCGAACAGAGAAATAAGTTCTCTGTAGGTGAGACTGTCGAGATTATGAAACCGGACGGACAGAACGTAGAAGTAACGGTGGAAAAGATCATAGATGAGGATGGGCAGGAGCAGGAGAGTGCGCCGCATCCAAAGCAGGTGCTGTATGTGGCATTAAGCGGAGAAGCTTCCGTATATGATATTTTAAGACGCCAGGAAGGTGTAACGGAATAGGGCAGACAAGTAACAGAGAAAGCAGTGATTCAGTGCAAAAATGGAAAAGCACAGAATCACGCTTTTTGCATAGAATATAATAAATCTGCCTAAGAGGTGCTTTGTCTTGAAGTCATTTCCCCAACCATTGACGGCAGCGGAAGAAAAGTACTATATGCAGAAATATACAGAGGGTGATCTGGAAGCAAAGCACATTCTAATAGAACGGAATCTGCGTCTGGTTGCACATATCGTGAAAAAGTACCAGCCGCCTCCGGAAGAGATGGAAGACCTTCTGTCGATCGGAACCATCGGGCTTATGAAGGCTGTTGTAACGTTTGATCCGGATAAGAGCGCAAGGCTTGCGTCGTATGCAGCAAGGTGCATCGAAAATGAAGTATTGATGTACTTGAGAGGTAAGAAAAAAAAAGTTCAAAAGAAGTATCTTTGTATGAACCGATCGGAACGGACCGGGAAGGCAATGAGATACAATTATTTGATGTGATTGAGATGAATGAAGAAGATGTCTACCGAAGACTGGAACGTAAGGAAGATGTGATCCGTCTGTATCAGCAGGTGGAATCGGTATTGTCTCAGAGAGAACGAATGGTACTGAAGCTGCGGTACGGCCTGTATAATGAAGAGGAATATACACAGCGGGAAATTGCAGCAATGCTCGGCATTTCCAGATCGTATGTATCAAGAATTGAGAAGAGTGCGATTGAAAAATTAAGAAACTTTTTCACTTCTTAGAAAAGTCTTTAAAAAATCTTTAGAATTCTATATCCGTTATTTTAAGAATCAAAGTCTATACTTAACACCATAAGAAAGAGGCATGCAAATGGTATGTGAGAAAGGGTGGCAGTTATGAAAGTACTGGTGTTAGTGGTAGATTTGGAATGGGACATGAGATGGCAGCCAATGCGATCTGCGAACAGTTTCGGAAAATAGATGAACAGGCAGAAATTGAAAAAAAAGATCTTCTGGAAGAGTTATATCCACATATCAGTAAATTCATTTTCGGTGGATTCCGCATGATGGTAGAGCACTGTTACGGGATTTATAATTTTATCTACAAAATGTCCGGAAGGATGAAGGTAGAAATACAGCCAAGGGGAAAGGCACTCTATAAAAGGTTAAAGAAGATCATGGATGGAGAACAACCAGATGTGATCGTCTGTACACATCCGATGTGTGTAAAAGCAATTGCATCCTATAAAGAAAAGACAGGGCTCAAAACACCACTTGTGACCTGCATCACAGATATCAGTATGCATCCGGAGTGGACAGCACCACAGACAGACATCTATCTTGCTCCGACACAGGAGATCAAAAGGCATCTGATGAAGGAGGGGACCAGGGCGGAAGATATTCTTGTGACAGGAATTCCGGTTCGCCAGCAGTTCCTGGATGCAGATTACCGTCAGAAACGGGAAAGAAACAGAACACGCAGGGTGCTCATTATGGGAGGCGGACTTGCTGATGCCGGATCTAAAAGAATTGCTTGAAAAATTACATAGCATGCAAGGCGTTGAGAGCGTAGTCATTACCGGAAAAAATCATAAGATGTATGAGGAATGGGTGAACCGCTATGAGGATGTGGAAGTACTTGGATACACGGAAAATATCAGCAGATATATGCGCGGGGCAGACCTTGTGATTACAAAAGCAGGCGGAATTACGTTGTTTGAAATTCTGCACAGTCAGGTTCCGCTATTTGTCATCCACCCGTTTCTGGAGCAGGAGATGAATAATGCAAGGTATGCGGCAGAAAAAGGATTTGCCAAAGTCATATGGGGCAGACGTGAAGACTATATTCCGGAACTGGAAAAGCTGTTAAGTGATGAAAAAATGATGGAAGAAATGACCGGAAATGTAAGGCGTGCCTGTAAAGAGATGATAGAAGTATCACTGGATGAGGCAGTAGGGATCATGGAAGAAAGGATGACGGCATAATGAATATACCAAAGACTGCAAAGCTGGGACTGGCCTGTGCCGCAGCACTGAGTTATAGTGTGATTCCGACGTATTTGCTGAAATACCGTTGGATTTTCAGAAGCAGACAGAGGGCATCCCGGGAAGAGAAGGTTTTGTACCTGACATTTGATGACGGTCCGGATACAGTATATACGAATATATTACTCGATTTTCTGGAGAAGGAACAGATTCCGGCAGCATTTTTCATGGTTGCAGGATCTGCTCGGAAGCATCCCGGGATCGTGGAACGGATGAGAAAGAGCGGATACCAGGTCGGAATACATTCGTTGAGCCACGAAAGTGCGATGCTTTCCGGACCGGGAAGAACCGGCCGGGATGTGAAAGAATCGAAAAAGATTATGGAGAAGATGGATATTGCAGTGAAATGGTACAGACCACCGTGGGGACATCTGAACCTGGCAAGTCTGTTCTGGATACGGAAGCTGCATCTGAATCTGGTATTCTGGGATGTGATGGCACAGGACTGGTCAGCGAAAGAGACCCCGGACAGTATCTGCAATAAGATATTAAGAAGAGTCTTTCCGGGTGCGGTTATCTGTCTGCATGATGGAAGAGGGGAGAACGGAGCACCGGGAAGAACGATAGAAGCATTGAAAAAAGCAATCCCATTGTTGAAAGCGCAGGGGTATGAATTCAGAAGGATAGAAGAAAAATATGGAACAGCAGGTGAGTCAGAGATCGATTAAAAAGTATATGGTTTTATTTCCGGTTTTAGCACTGGTGGTATGTTTCGTTATTTTGAAGGGTGCAGATATGGAATCTGTGTGGAATGCCATGAAAAGTGCGAAGCCGCAATGGCTGGCAGCAGGGCTTATACTGGCGGCGGTATTCAATATCGCGGAAGCGATCAATCTGAGGAGCGTATTGAATTCATTTGGATATCAGGTAAGTTTCAGACAGGGTATGAAATATGCTTATACCGGCTATTTTTTCAGTTCGATCACCCCATCTGCAACAGGCGGACAGCCGGTACAGTTATATGTGATGAATAAGGATAATATCCATGTGGCACATGGAACGATGGCTCTTCTGACAGAACTCACCAGTTTTCAGATTGCAGCATTTCTGATGGAAAATGTAGCAACGTTCTGGATACTGACGGGAAGGATACGTCTGAATAAGATGATGCTGGCATTGGCGGTTCTCGGGTATCTGATGAATCTGATTTTTATAGCAGCACTGGTGGTCATAATGTTATCCGAAGGTCTGAAAAAGAAGATTGTAAATGGAATACGTTCCTGATCATGAAACTCCCGTTTGGGAATAAGAAGAGATTGGGCGCTAAGATGGACGAGATTGTTCGTGATTTTGAAGATTGTAAATTGTTTTTTAAAAGGGATCCGGTACTTGCGTTAAAAGTGACAACAGTCAGTCTGATCCAGATCATCTGTTGGTTCAGTGTTCCATGGGCAGTGTATCATGCAATGGGAGAGTCCGGCAGTTCTTATGGAAGTATGTTTCTGCATCAGATCATTTTGTATATGACTACAGCACTTCTTCCGTTCCCGGGAGCTGAGGGAATTAGTGAATTCTCATTCGTAAAGTTGTTTGCAGGTATCTTTACTTCTGTTCCGGTGGCAGCGGCAGTACTGGTGAATCGGGGAATCAGCTTTTATTTTTTGCTGATATTAAGTGGAATCTTTAGCATCGTGCTTGGACGCATGGATAGAAAATCAAAAAGTAAAATGAAAGTGAAATTAGAAAAATATTGACACGGCGGAAAGAATAGGCTATGATGATTGCACATTTAACGAAGATGAGTGATCAAGTACAGACTATTCTTTTTCGTTTTCTAAATCTGGACCGCCAGTGGCGGATTCTGTAGATGACCGGATCGGTCAAGTTATCAACTATATCAAAACAATTTTATATGAGTGCCAGATAAATAAGGCAGAAAAGATGCTTATATAAGGACAGGTTCTGCATGGTCTGGTATGGAAAGGAGTGTGCAGATGGCATTTTGTACAGTTTTATCTGCTTCAGTTCAGGGACTGGGGGTAGAGATGATCCGTGTGGAAGCGGATGTAAGTAACGGACTTCCGATGTTCCATATGGTGGGATATCTGTCCTCGGAAGTGAAAGAGGCATCAGAACGGGTGAGAACAGCAATCCGCAATTCGGGGATGAAACTTCCGGCAAAGAAGATCATTGTCAATCTTGCGCCGGCAACGGTCCGGAAAAAAGGGGCATCGTTTGATCTGCCGATTGCTCTGGCGGTGCTGGCAGCTATGGGTATATACCGGAAGAAGCAATGGAACGGGTGATCGTAACAGGGGAATTGAGTCTGGAGGGGAAAATAAGAGGTGTACCGGGAGTTCTGCCGATGGTGATAGAGGCGAAAGAACAAGGATGTAAAAGCTTTATCCTGCCCGGAGAGAATGAGCCAGAAGGAAGACTCGTAAAAGGAATCGAGATTCTACGGCAGATAATCTGGAGGAACTCTGTGCGTATCTGAACGGAGCTGCGCATTCGGAAAAGTCTAAAAGGGAGAAAAAAGAAAATGAAAAAAACAAGACAACATAGAGCCAGAGAAGATTTTGCGGATATCTGCGGACAGAAAGCGGTGAAACGTGCAGCAGAAATTGCAGTGGCAGGAGGCACAATCTGTTAATGGCTGGATCACCGGGATCCGGGAAAACGATGATCGCAAAGCGGATCGCAACCATTTTACCGGAACTGTCATGGGAAGAAAGTCTGGAAATTACGAAGATCTACAGTGTATTGGGCTGGTGGATCAGGAATATCCGCTGATCACACAGCGCCCGTTTCGTAATGTTCATCATACAATCACCAGAACAGCGCTGACAGGGGGCGGCAGAATACCGATGCCCGGGGAGATCAGTATGGCACACGGAGGTGTGCTGTTTCTTGATGAACTTGCGGAATTTCCAAGAAATGTTCTGGAAGTACTAAGACAGCCATTGGAAGAACATCAGATTCATATTGCGAGAAATTATGGGAATTTTACATTTCCGGCGGAATTTATGCTGGTAGCAGCAATGAACCCGTGTCCATGCGGAAATTATCCGGATGTGCAGAAATGTTCCTGCACACCCGGGCAGATTCAGAAATACCTTGGCAAGATCAGCCAGCCGTTCCTGGATCGTATGGATATCTGCATAGAGACTCCGAAAGTTGTATACCGGGATCTGGACGGAGAACGGAAAGATCTGGAAGGGGAAGAGACATCTGAGACGATACGCCGCAGAGTGACGGATGCAAGGAATATACAGAGGGAAAGATATAAAGGAACAGATATCAGGACAAATGCAGTATTAGGACCGCAGGAGATCGGACATTACGTAGAACTGGGAGAGCGCGAAAGAAAGATGATGGAGCTTGCATTTGAAAGAATCGGGCTTACAGCAAGGACTATCATAAGATCCTGCGTGTGGCAAGGACAATTGCAGATCTAGATTACAGTGAGAAGGTAAAGGAGAAACATTTAAAAGAAGCTATTGCTTACCGGTCACTGGATAAGAAGTACTGGGGACGTTAGGAGGATGTGAATGATATATGAATACTGGCTGGCAGGGATAGAAGGCATTTCGAATCTGAAAAAAAGAAAATTAAGAGAGGTATATGGAAATGGAAAAGCAATATATTATATAGAAGAAACTAATTTGAAGAAACATACATTTCTGAATGAGAAGGATATAGAGAGACTGAAAAAAGCAAAGAAAACAGTTAATCTCGAAATGCAATGGGAAAAATCCGTGAAAAAGAAGATAAAATTTGTGCCGTATTTTTCGGATGATTATCCGAAAAATGAAAGTGATCACAGATCCCCCGTACGCCTTGTACGTACTTGGATCGCTGCCGGATGAAAATGTGAAAAGCGCAGCAATCGTAGGGGCCAGGAATTGTACTTCATATGGAGAACAAATGGCATTACAGTATGGGAAATGTCTTGGGCATGCGGGAGTACAGGTGATAAGCGGTATGGCGAGAGGAATCGACGGAGCAGGGCAGAGAGGTGCTTTGAACGGAGACGGAACAACGTTTGCTGTTCTGGGATGTGGAGTGGATGTGTGTTATCCAAGAGAAAATATCGGATTATACATGGACATTCAAAAAAAAGGCGGAATCATATCGGAATTTCCACCCGGAACCGAACCACTTGCAAGAAATTTTCCGATGCGGAACCGGATTATCAGTGGACTGGCGGAATGGATACTGGTGATAGAGGCAAAAGAAAAGAGCGGATCTTTGATCACTGCAGATTTTGCACTGGATCAGGGGAAGGATGTCTATGCACTTCCGGGACCGGTGACAAGTGCGTTGAGTCAGGGATGTCACAGACTGATCCGGCAGGGAGCGGGAATACTGATCACACCGGAAGAACTGATGGATGAATGGAATCTGAATCGGATGCAAATTGGACAAAAAAATAACAAAAATGAAAAAATGCTTGAAAGTCCTGAGCGTATGGTGTATAGTTGTCTCGATTTGTTCCCGAAAGGAATCGATGAACTGATGAAAGAAACAGAACTTTCTATTTCAGATTGATGGAAAGACTGATTACTTTGGAATTGAAAGGATACGCAGAAGAAGTATCCAGAAATTATTATATAAGGCTGTTGTAAGAACGGTCGGTATTATGGAGGAAATTATGGCACGCTATCTGGTAATCGTGGAGTCACCTGCAAAGGTGAAGACCATTAAGAAGTTCTTAGGAAGTAATTATGTAGTGACCGCATCGAACGGTCATGTGAGAGATATGCCCAAAAGCCAGATGGGTATCGACATTGAAAATGATTACGAACCAAAGTATATAACGATCAGAGGAAAGGGAGAGATTCTTGCGAAGCTTCGTAAGGAAGTCAAAAAGGCGGACAAGATATATCTTGCAACTGACCGGACCGGGAGGGAGAAGCAATATCCTGGCATCTGAGTAAAGCTTTGAAATTAGAAGATAAGAAGGTTTATCGAATCAGTTTAATGAGATTACTAAGAATGCAGTAAAAGCGTCGCTTAAGAATCCAAGAGAAATCGATATGGATCTGGTGGATGCGCAGCAGGCACGCCGTGTACTGGACAGAATTGTAGGTTACAAGATCAGTCCGCTCCTGTGGGCAAAGGTTAAGAGAGGATTAAGTGCCGGACGTGTACAGTCGGTTGCATTGCGTATTATCGCAGACAGAGAAGAAGAGATCAATGCTTTTATTCCGGAAGAATACTGGACACTGGATGCGGATCTGAAGGTCAAAGGAGAAAGAAAACTTCTGACTGCTAAGTTCTATGGTACAGAAAAGAGTAAGATGACAATCTCATCCAAGGAAGAACTGGACGAGATCATGAAAGAAGTAGAAAATGCGGAGTATTCTGTTGCCGATATAAAAAAAGGAGAACGTACCAAGAAGGCACCGGTACCGTTTACAACCAGTACGTTGCAGCAGGAAGCATCCAAGGCATTGAATTTTGCAACAGCCAAGACCATGCGTATTGCCCAGCAGTTATATGAGGGTGTGGATATCAAAGGCAGTGGTACTGTGGGATTGATCACATACCTGCGTACGGATTCTACCCGTATCTCAGAGGAAGCGGATGCAACAGTAAGAGAATATATCAGGGAAGGCTTCGGTGAAGAGTATGTTTCCGACGGAGACGTTAAGAAATCTTCAGACAAGAAGATCATTCAGGATGCACATGAGGCGATCCGTCCGACAGATGTAACCAGAACACCGGCAGCAGTGAAAGAATTCTTAAGCCGTGACCAGTTCCGTCTGTACCAGCTTGTATGGAAACGTTTTATTGCCAGCAGAATGCAGCCGGCCAGATACGAGACGACTTCTGTAAAGATTGCCGCAGGACAGTATCGTTTTACAGTCGCTGCATCCAAGATTGTTTTTGAAGGGTTCCGCAGTGTATATACGGAAGCCGGCGAGACAAAAGAAGAGAACAATGTGCTGTTAAAAGGGCTGGATATGGATTCTGTCCTTACGAAAGAAAGTCTGAACAGTAAGCAGCATTTTACACAACCACCGGCACATTATACAGAGGCAACATTGGTTAAGACACTGGAAGAACTTGGAATCGGGCGTCCAAGTACATATGCGCCGACAATTTCTACGATCATTGCAAGACGCTATGTGGCAAAAGAGAATAAGAATCTGTATCTGACGGAAATCGGAGAAGTAGTGAATAATATTATGAAACAGTCCTTCCCGAGTATTGTGGATGTGAACTTTACGGCAAATATGGAGAGCCTTCTGGATGGCGTTGCGGAAGGAAAAGTCAGATGGAAGACAATTATCGAGAATTTTTATCCAGATCTGAGGCAGCAGTGGAAAAAAGCCGAGACAGAACTGGAACAGGTGAAGATTGAAGATGAAGTGACAGATGTGATCTGTGAGGAGTGCGGCCGCAATATGGTTGTCAAATATGGCCCGCATGGAAAATTCCTTGCATGCCCGGGATTCCCTGACTGCCGTAACACGAAACCATATCTGGAAAAGATAGGTGTACCATGCCCTGTCTGTGGTAAAGATGTGGTAATCCGGAAGACGAAAAAGGGAAGACGATATTACGGCTGCGAGGATAACCCGGAATGTGAATTTATGTCATGGCAGAAGCCATCGACAAAAAAAATGTCCGAGATGTGGTAAATACATGCTGGAAAAAGGAAATAAACTGGTTTGCAGCGATGAACAGTGCGGATATGTAGAAAATATTGAAAATAATAAGGATAATTAATGATATTCGTTGAATATTTCAGAATTGTATGATAATATACATTCATAAGGATGGAGGAATGTAAATGGGCGTACAATTGTTGGATAAAACCAGAAAAATCAACAAATTACTGCATAACAATAGTTCGAGTAAAGTTGTCTTCAATGATATCTGCGAAGTTCTTACAGAAATTTTAAATTCGAACGTATTAGTGATCAGTAAAAAAGGAAAAGTGCTTGGCGGAAGCAAATGCGAAGGTGTGCCTTACATTACCGAATTGATCGAGAGAGAAATCGGAAAACATGTAGATGATATGCTGAATGAGCGGCTGCTTAGTATCTTATCGACAAAAGAAAATGTAAATCTTCAGACATTGGGATTTTCCGAAGAAGCTGTCAAAGGTTATCAGGCGATTATTACGCCGATTGACATTGCAGGGGAAAGACTCGGGACACTGTTTATCTATAAAAAAGATAAAGTGTATGAGATTGATGACATCATTTTGAGTGAATACGGAACAACGGTTGTTGGTCTTGAGATGTTAAGATCTGTGAATGAAGAAAGTGCAGAAGAAACCAGAAAAGAGCATATTGTACAATCGGCAATCAGTACATTGTCGTATTCGGAATTGGAAGCAATCATTCATATATTTGATGAGTTGGATGGTGCGGAAGGAATTCTGGTCGCAAGTAAGATTGCAGACCGTGTCGGAATTACCAGATCGGTAATTGTCAATGCTCTGA
>ENA-OQCX01001142-OQCX01001142.1-human-gut-metagenome-genome-assembly--contig:-NODE-1142-length-12846-cov-2.092617_pt1 | contig 12846 bp, 14 predicted proteins | sample MGYA00242762_ERZ504587 | MGnify/ENA primary metagenome ERZ504587 (study PRJEB26092, sample SAMD00036337) | human gut metagenome | host: Homo sapiens | study: EMG produced TPA metagenomics assembly of...
AGTTTAACGGACAGTACGGAACAGCGAATCGATCTTCATAAAAATTTCCGCAGCCGGTCTCAGGTATTGGATAGTGCAAACTTTATTTTCCGTCAGATTATTGGGAACGAGATCTTGGTGGAATTGCCTACGATAAAGCCGCAGCTCTTTATCCTGGAGCTGTGTTTCCGGAAGGAACAAGGAAAGCTTTCTTCCTGCAGAAGTTCTTCTGGTAGAAAAGGATTCTGAAGAACTGGAGGATCTGATGGAAGGAAGGATGCCCGGGAACTGGAGGCTCTTGCTATTTCCCACAGAATTAAGGAAATTGTGGGAAAAGAGCTGGTACTTGATAAAGAAACCAAAGAATATCGTCCTGCGAAATACGGAGATATTGTAATCCTTCTTCGCACCGCCTCCGGCTGGTCAGAAACCTTTACAGAGGTGCTTTCTGCCCACGGAATTCCTGTGTATGCCGCTTCAAAGACGGGATATTTTTCCGCACTTGAGGTGGTTACGATTCTGAATTATCTGCAGGTCTGCGATAATCCTCTTCAGGATATTCCTTTGACGGGTGTGCTGAGGTCGCCGCTGGTGGGATGTACTACCCAGGAGCTTGCCGTTTTGCGGGAAGAACATCCGAAGGGGATGCTGTATGACAGCGTGTTGAATTTCCTGGAAGAATATGAGGGGCAGGAAAGAACTCTTTACCACAAATTACATGGTTTTATAGTCCTGCTGAATGAAATGCGTGATCTTGCGGTGTACACTCCTGTGCATGAGCTGATTCTTGAGATTCTCCGCAGAACCGGCTATGGTAATTATGCGAAAGCTCTGCCAAATGGTGCACAGCGGAGCGCCAACCTCGCTATGCTGGTGGAAAAGGCAATGGATTATGAGAAGACCAGTTACAGAGGCTTATTTAATTTTGTCCGATATATTGAACATTTGCAAAAATATGAAGTTGATTATGGCGAAGTAAATCTTTCTGGCGCAGGAGAAGGTTCCGTGGAAATCATGACGATCCACAAGAGCAAGGGACTCGAGTTTCCGATTGTAATCCTTGCCGGTATGGGAAAACAGTTCAATATGCAGGATCTGAACGCCAGACTTCTGATTCATCCGGATTACGGTCTTGGCGCTGACGCCATTTTGCCAGACCGGCGGATGATTGTGTCAACACTGTATAAGCAGGTGATCCGCCGTAAGCTTCTGGAAGAGACTCTGGGGGAGGAAATCCGAGTACTTTACGTTGCCCTGACGCGTGCCAAGGAGAAACTGATCATGACCGGAACAATAGGAAATCTGGAAAAAAGGCTGCTTTCTTTATACAGATTCCGCGAAAATGAACAGGAACTTCTTCCGGCAGAAACGAGACTGAATGGAAAAACTTACTGGATTATGTGCTTCCTGCGCTTGCAAGGCACCGCTGCATGGATGAACTTTTTGAGGAGTTTGGATTGCTGCCATCCCATGATAATCTGCTTTATGATGATCCGGCAGAGTTTCAGGTGAAAAGGATCACAGCGCGGACTTTAACGGAGGCTGAAGTGGTGGAACAGGCTGTCGGGCAGATGGAAGACGATATTCTGGATAACTGGGATTGTGAGAAAATCGTGGATCCTGAAATCAAAGCGGAACTGGAAAAGCGTTTTGGATTTGTATATCCTTATGAATATCGTAAAGATATTCCGGTGAAGGTCAGCGTATCGGATCTGAAAAAGAAGAGTTACCATGAAGATACGGATATTGAAGAAGCTGTATATTTCGAACCGGACATTGTTCCGCTGGTTCCAAGATTTATTGAGGAAAAGAAGGAAACGGAAGAGGCGTTCACAGGTTCGGCAAGAGGTACTGCTTACCATCGTGTGATGGAATGTCTTGAGTACAATAAAACGGATAGTGCACAGCAGCTGAAAGAGCAGATCAACGCATTGGTTCAGAGCAAAAAAATGTCTGAGGCAGAAGCAGAATGTATCAGAATTTCAGATATTCAGTCTTTTGTGAATGGGGCACTGGGGCAGAGAATGAAAGTCGCTGCATTATCGGGGCTTCTTTTCAGGGAACAGCCTTTTGTCATTTCCAGAAGTGCTGCTGAAATAGATGAGGCATGGGATCCAAGGAACGTGTGCTTGTGCAGGGAATCATAGACGCTTATTTTCTGGAAGGGGATGAGATCGTGCTGGTTGATTACAAGACGGATCGTGTGCGCAGAGGGGAAGAGCAGAAGCTGGTTGATCTGTATCACACTCAGCTGGAGGATTATGCTCAGGCACTTCATAGAATGACTGGGCGCAGGGTGAAAGAGAAGTATATTTATTCTTTTACGTTGAAAAAAGAGATATTGTTAGGATGATTGCTTGTGTTCGCAGAAGGTGCGTGGATGTGGCGTGCCTGATCTGAGAGCTGTGCGAAGAACCCGGAAAATCTAAGAGAACAGGATTTTGCTAAAAGCGAAGACATGAGAGGCCAAACTCGCTCCTTCGGAGCTCAGACAGTGTCCTCTCATGTCTTCAACGCAAAATCCTGTCCTCTAAGATTTTCTCGGAACCTCCGCAAAGCCCTCAGACCAGGTACGCCACATCCACGCACGTCGCAGGCGGAAGGGAAAGCGAAAATTTGACAAACTTACACTCTCCACCCCGCTGGATACTTATTTTTCAATGTCCCATTCACAAGTTTTCCAAACCCAAGGGGATACCCTTCCACACAAAGCAAATGCCATCCTTTAGAATGAGCAGCCTCCTCAGGCTCAATTGTAAGAGTTTCCCCTTTCAGATACCGCTCCAGTCTTGGATCATCCACAGAAAGGGAAATCACAGCTTCAGCTTCATTTTTCCGGAAAGCCAGTGCAAGCGGCTGAGCCGGTTCAAACCGGTTTTTCTTCAGATCTCCCAGATAAAGTCCGTTCCGAATAAACGTAAGTCCTCTGAAATTATAGGAAACAGACGGCAGATAATAAACTTTATCTGCCCGGACCTCCACCCGGTTCCAGTCAAACTCCTGGCCATCTAAAGTTTTCAACCCGATTTCTCTGAAAAATTCTTCCATATACTTCCGGACATCTGCAGCCAGACGACTGGTCTTAGAAGTACCAGCGGAAGGTCCAGCCGTTCCCTCCTTTTGCAAGAGGCTAGAAAATGCCCCTCCCCCTGCATCTTATGGGGAAAAATGCGCACACATTTTTTCAGTTGTGGATTCCCATCTCCCCATTCAGGATTTCCGGTGGAAAAGCCCTCATAATCCTCCATGGAAATCAGAGACAGCTCCGGCCGTTCCCTGAGAAGCCAGGAAATGATCTGCTCATCCTCACAAGGTGCAAAGGTACAAGTAGAATAAAGCATCTGTCCTCCCGGCTGCAGCATGTCTGCCGCATTCAGACAAAGCTGTTTCTGAATTCTGGAAAGCTCCTCAGACTTCTCAGGAGTCCAGTCCCTGGCAAGAGCTTCCTCCTTACGGAACATCCCCTCCCCGGAACAAGGTGCATCCAGAATGATCTTATGGAAAAATTCCGGAAAATTCTTTACCATTTTTTCAGGCTTTTCATTGGAAACAAAAAGATTGGGAATCCCAAACAGTTCCAGGTTTCGAAGCAGTGCTCTTGCCCTGGTAGTGCTGATATCATTTGCAACCAGAAGTCCTTCACCCTTTAGGGCGGAACCAACTGCAGTTGCTTTTCCTCCAGGAGCTGCACACATATCCAGCACATATTCCCCTGGCTCCACCGGAATACGGGAAGCGGGGGTCATGGCACTTGGTTCCTGAAGATAATAAAGTCCAGCCTGATAAAGAGCACACCGGGATGGCCTTACATCCTCATTGTAAAAATAACCATTCGAAACCCATGGGATTTTTTTCACTTCAAAGGGCACAATCTGTTCAAACTCCTCACAGGAAATCTTTGCCGTGTTTACCCGGAGCCCATAAGTACGCGGCTGTTCATAAGCTGCCAGAAAAGGTTCAAAATCATCCCCAAGCATATCCTCCATCCGATGAAGAAAAGCCTGAGGCAGAGCTGATAATTTATCTGAATCCATAGAAAAATCTCCTTAGTACTGAAATAGAATTAGATATGAAAAAAATGTCTGCAAAAAATCTCAACGCAAACTGTGAAACACATCTTGCAGAAAGCATTTTTTAAACACATTTTAGTATAGCGGAAGAAAAAGAACAAGTCAAACATAAGCAAAAGAATCCATTGGAATTTCCTGGTTTTTCCACTATAATTAAATATAGAATAATCATTAGAGCGTGTTTGAAAAATTATTCCTACAAATCATACTCCGGAAACGGTGTAAACAGCAATATACTTATAAAACAAGAGAGTGAGGGTATGAAATGCCTAAAGAAAAAATCAGCCTGAATTCCATTTACATATCAGACCGTTTACAAAAATCCCTGCAGCCTGTTTCCAACAGCGCACTGACTGCCATAACAGCCCCTATGGGATATGGGAAGACAACCGCCGTAAACTGGTATCTGTCCAGACTGGCGAAAGACAGTCAGGCTTTGCTGATCCGGATCAGTATTTACTCCCAAAACCTTTCCATCTTCTGGAAAAGTGTGCAAAATGCATTTTCCTTCGCAGGTCTTAACTTTCTGGAAAACTACGATTGCCCGGAAGATGAAGCTTCCGCTGGATTCTTGACGGAAATTCTATGCTATCAACTGGAAAAATGTGAAAATTGTTATATTTTTATAGATGACTTTCATCTGTTAAAAGATGACCGGGCGGCCACTTTCCTGTGCAGAATGGCAGGGAGGATTCCGGAAAATGTGCATCTGATCGTAGCAAGCCGAAATCATTTTATCAGTGATGACTGGATTGTAAGGCTTGGAGGAAGACTTCACCGGATAGAAATAGACGATCTGCGTCTGAACTCTGGGGAGCTATCAGCCTATATCCGCCGCTGCGGAACCAGCCTGACAGACAGCCAGCTTGAGCAGCTTCTGAAATCCAGCGAAGGATGGTTCGCAGCTGTTTACCTGAATTTGTGTTCTTTTTCAAAATCAGGAGAATTGCCAGGAAAAACATCTGACATTTACCAGATGTTTTCCGCTTCCATGCTGAATCCTTTGCCAGAAGACAGAAAAGAATTTTTAAGTGCCATGGGGCTTGCAGATGAATTCACGGAAGAGATGGCAGAATTTATTACAAAAAGAGAAGACGTACACCAGATTCTGAAAATGCTCACCAGGCAGAATGCTTTTGTCACCTGCCTGAATGACGGGCAGACTTACCGCTTTCACCATATGATGAAAGAGTGCGCGTTTCGTGCGTTCAGAACACTGGATGATTCCAGACAGGCTTTCTATTATGAAAGATATGGTGCATGGTATGAAAAACATGGTGCCTATATCCATGCCCTGTCAGCATACCGGCGAAATCAGAATTTTGCAGCTATTCTCCGGGTGGTGCAAAAAGATGCCGGAATCTTACTTGCTTCTCTAAAACCGGAAGAGGTTCTGGAAGTTTTGAACAGATGTCCGGTTTCCGTTTTAAAAGAATATCCGCTTGCAATTCTGGTTCTTATGAGATGCATGTTTAACTGGAAAAATATTCCCAAAATGCTGGAATTGAAAGAACTTCTTCTGGCATCCATCAGAGAACATCCAAAGCTGTCTGAGGAAGAGAAAGGAAATCTTCTGGGCGAATGCGACCTGATCCAGAGCTTTCTTATGTACAATGATATTTCGAGAATGAGTCAGTTTCACCGCAGTGCCAGCGAGAAGATGACAAGACCTGCCATCAGTATCCGAAGTGACGGAGGCTGGACGTTTGGCTCCCCATCTGTACTTATGATGTTTCACAGGAAAAGCGGAGATCTTGACAAAGAGCTGGAAGAGATGAACCAGTGTATGCCTCATTATTACAAGATCACAAACGGACACGGACAGGGTGCAGAAACGATTATGAGCGCAGAGGCTCACTTTATGCGTGGAAATTTTGTTGATGCCCATATAGCATTGGAAAAGGCTTATACCCAGATTCAGGGAAACGGGCAGGAGAGCATTGCACTTTGCTGCGATTTTCTGGCACAAAGGCTGTCTATCTGTATGGACATAAAAATGAGAAATACATTTGAAGAACGTCGAAAAGAACTGCTGCAGGGGCATAATACCACCTGGGTCAATATTTTTGACAGCACCTGCGCCTATTACTATGCAGTTACCGGACAAACGGAGCGGATTCCGGCTCTCTTTGGAGCGCATATGCTTTCTACGGTGAATTTTCTGGCACCTGGGAGACCGATGATGGAAATGATCGAGAATCAGGTTTATCTTGCCCAGGGAGAATATTCGAAGGTGATCGGAAGAAGCGAATCCATTCTTGCCATGTGTCAGGCTCTTCACTACGATCTGGTAGCGCTTCATGTGCAGATCCAGCTTCTTGCGGCCAACTGGAAGCTGGGAAAAACAGAACAGGCGCTTGAACTTTTGAGAGGATCACTTTCCCAGGCTTTTCCAGATGGAATCCTTATGCCATTTGTGGAGAATTATCCATACATAGAGGAGCTTTTGAAGGGAAGTCTTTTCGGAATCAATGAAATTTCTTTTCAGGATCACCAGAATGGGGAAAGAATGGGAAATGCGGTGCGATCAGTTAAAAAAAGAGGAGGCGTATCCGCCGGTCTTTAAAGTACTGTCAGATCGTGAGCTGGAGATTACGGAGCTTATGGCGAAGCATATGAGCAACAAAGAAATCGCCCAGAGTCTGTTTTTATCCGAGGGAACTGTGAAGCAGTACATCAATCAGATTTATTCCAAATTACAGATTCCCGGGGATGTCCGGGTGAAGCGCAAGTATCTTTTGGAGATGATGGAAGGGAAAAGCTAACTGGAAGTTAATACTATTTTTGTCAGAGAAAACGTATAGTAAAGGTACAACATATTTCGACAGGAGGAAAATGGTATGAAGAGAAAAATAGTTACAGCGGTCATCGCGTTTATTTTATGTGCAGCAGTTGTTCCCTCAGCTGGTATTTACAGCGTAATGGCAGAAAACGAGGATACGATTCAGGTAGAGGACGGAGCTGACTATGCAGCACTTTCCGGTGTATGGAAAAATGAAGATGCACAGGCTGATGAAACTCTTACCTTAAGTGCAGACGGATTGTTTGTATATCACACCGGAGAAGGCGATGATGTTCAGGGATATCTGGAATATGTGGATGAATACAACGACGGAAATGGCAGATATGACATGTACAATCGCATGGGCATGTGGCTGGAGGGATTTTATCTGGACTCCGCGGATACTCTTCATATGGGAAATGACGGAGCTGCGGTTTTTACCAGAGCAGAGGAAGATCAGGCAGAAGAGAATTCGGAAGGTCAGACTGAAAACGAAGACAGCGTGGAAAAGAAAAAGCTATGTCTCATGTCAAATAAACGCTATACAGGACTGCGCCCTCTTTATAACAATTCCAGTTGGGAAGGAGGGTATTTCTATTCCGATATGACAGAGGACTGTATGACGGTGATCGTCAACTGCAGTGCTTTAAATGACAATGAATTCACCGGTACCCCGGAGGAATATATGGAACAGTTTGCAGGCTTTGTAAGTGAATCGGAAATAAAGGATTTCACAGCAGTACAGAACCAGGAATATACAGAGAAATTCACTTATCCGGCATATGAACTGGAATTTACCACCGGAGCAAATGAAGATACCTGCAAATGGAAAATGCTGTATTTCCAGACGGATACCAATACCTTTGCTTATGCTTACAGAGTTTCAGCGGATTTTGCTGAAGAGATGGAGGAGGAATACCGGGATGCCATTTCTTCTCTGGAGCTGACGGAGATTGAGGGCGTTGAAAATACAGGAACCACTCTCACTCAAGGGGAAGATTATGACCCAAGTGCCGAAGGTGAGAGCCTGGAAATGTTTATCTCTTATTTTGACAGCTGGTACCAGTATGGAGATTTAAATGCCATGAATATCCGACTTTATGGAGAAGGAACCTGGGAAATCTACAACAGCCTGAATAGTGATAAAACAGGGGGATATTTTTTTGACAGCGGTACTTTTACCACACTTGGCACAACTGCCCTGAAACTGGTCAATGACAGCGGAATCTATGTGGCAGATGTTACTTTGGATGGAGATGGCGATCTGATGCTCAGTCCTGTGATTTCCGGATATGGAAATATTTATGCAGGTGCAGCTTTTTTACGAGAGTCCGATTCTATCGCCTACGAAGCCCAGACAGCTGACGATGGTGAAGGATACGGAGACTACATTCCTGATGAAGATTATGTAGAGGAAAGTGATCCGGGAGATACTTATTACTGGTATGATGGGGAAGGAAATGTAATGTACTTTGATGGTTCCGACAGCTATTATATAGGACCGGATGACGTGTTCTATATTGATGAGGCAGGAAGCTGATGGAATACTGATAAGCAGGTAAAACTAGTACATCGTTTCGTAAATAACTATACCAATCGCGTAGGATGGGGATTCGAGTGTGCAGATTGCAGAAAGCCTTTTTCAAACACGCTCTGGGACGTGGACAAAAAGAATTTCCTGAAAAATATATGACAAATTTTGCAAGCCGAATACCTATGTGTATTTCGGCTTGCTTATTATTTACTGTTTTAAGATCATAGGGGATTTCATAAGCTTTCATTTTGTGATAAACTATGTGATAAAGCTAAACAAGCTTCGTGTTTTGAGCAGCGGAGATTTCATTTTGACAAAGATATGGGCAGGAGCTATCAAGGATGCAGATATGGAAAGATATCTTGAGATAAGGATCACAGAGTCTGGAAAAGTAGGAGAGGTTTTGCGGGCTGAGGCAGGACTTACAAAGAGGCAGATCAGTCAGGCAAAGTTCAGGCCGGGAGGTATCCTTAAAAATGGAAAACAGTGCCGTGTAACGGAAATAGCAGTGCCTGGTGATCGGCTTCAGGTATGTCTGGAAGCGAAAGGGATTGATTCAAAGCAACTGGTGTGTCCAGATACAAGTAGTTTTATAGAACAAGGAAAAAAACAATTATTGGATTTCGAAAGACAAGAGCTGGAAGACGGATTAAAACTCCAGAAACTTCAGATCCTTTATGAAGACCAGGATTTACTTGTAGTAAACAAGCCAGCTGGTATGGTGACGCACCCATCCGGAAGCCATTATCAGGACAGCATTTCTAACCTGCTCGCAGCCTATTTTCGTGAAAAAAATGAGGCAACACGCATTCGGTCCATTGGACGTCTGGATAAAGAGACCTCCGGGATTTTACTTTTTGCCAGAAACCAGGTGGCGGCAGCCAGATTGCAGAAGCAGAGGGAAGAAGGAAAGCTGCAGAAGAAATATCTGGCGCTTGCAGAAGGAGATTTATCAGAAGCAAATGATTCTGTATTCTGGAAAGAAATTGCTATACCACTTGCCCCGGATCCGGAAAATCCCATGAAAATGACAATTTCTCCAGATGGACTGTTGCCAGGAAGCAGGAATGCAGTTACGTATTATAAGAACATAAAAAGTTTCGGCAATGTGACTCTTGTTGAGCTTCAGCTGGAAACCGGACGAACCCATCAGATCCGGGTTCACATGTCAGGGATAGGTCACCCTCTTCTGGAAGATACGATGTATAATCCTAGAGTGTGTTTGAAAATGAGTAACAGCAAAGAAAAAAAGAATACGGAAGGCAGAATTAATAATAGGAATGACTGCTTCAAAAGAGCTGCGCTCCATGCCTGGAAGCTGACTTTTTGTCACCCATTTACAGATGAAATAATCACTCTGGAAGCTCCCCTTCCAGATGATTTCTGCCGCTTTTTGAATGCAAACGAGGAGGAAAAAACATGACAGAAACACAGCAAACCATAAATAATGTTATCGCAAAAATGATCGCATATTCCGATGGAAACAAGCATGATATTGCCCATTTCCTGAAGGTATATACATATGCCAGAATGATTGGAGAGATGGAAAATTTAACCGAAAGAAAGCAGGAAATTCTGGAAATCGCAGCCGTGATCCACGACATTGCCTGCCTGTATGCCGCGTAAAATATGGTAATACAAACGGCTCCAACCAGGAAAAAGAAAGTCCTGAGCTGGTAGAAAATTTCCTCAAGGATGTGGAAATTGATGATGAAATGAAAGAGAGAATCAACTATCTGGTTAGCCATCACCACACCTATACAAACGTAGACGGACTGGATTACCGCATTCTTCTGGAAGCTGATTTTCTTGTAAATGCAGATGAAAGTGAAATGTCTGAGAATGCTGTTGAAACAGCCAGAGAGCGCGTATTTGAGACCAATACAGGCAAAAAATTACTCACAAGTATCTATAAATTGCCTGCCAGGTAAAGCAATAGAAGGCGTTGAAAAAGAAAAAAGAGTGGTTAATTTCTGCAATATTAAACCTGGAAATTCAATCTATGGAACCGCTTATTTCCGGGGAATTGAGCTTGTAGTGAAGGATAAAAAAGGCTTTCACCTGTGACGGAGAAATTGATCAGTTATTTGAAGTGAAAGAAAATATGTTGAAATATTGGCGTGGCATTGGCCGCGCCTTTTTTGTAAATGATGGGAATATAGAAATTTGTTTTCAAAAAATAGTATTGACAAAACTATATTATATATCATATAGTATTGTTAATTAAACAATATTGATGGACTATATAATATGATTGGAGTGATCAGATGGTATTTAACACAGGAGCTGCACTTCTGGACGCTATTGTCCTGGCGGTTGTGTCCAAGGAGCCGGAAGGTACTTACGGATACAAGATCACCCAGGATGTACGCGGAGTTCTGGATATTTCAGAATCCACACTTTATCCAGTGCTGCGCCGCCTGCAGAAGGATGACTGCCTGGAAGTTTACGATCAGGCATATGCCGGACGAAATCGCAGATATTATAAACTGACGGAGAAAGGCAGGCACAGCTGAATTTGTACAAGATCGAGTGGAAGAATTATTCCACCAAGATAGGCAGTATGTTTGAGGACGTTGGCAGAAATGCGGACAGCGGCCACATGAGGGAGGAGAATTAACAGGTATGGACAGAGCGCAGTTTATGAAACAGCTAGAGAGGCTGCTGTCTGATATTTCGGAAGCAGAAAAGCAGGAGGCGCTGGCTTACTACAACAGTTATTTTGATGAAGCCGGTCCTGAGAATGAGGCTTCGTGATCAGAGAGCTTGGAAGCCCCGGAAAAGTGGCTGCCATAATAAAGGCAGACCTTGACGAAAGCAATGAGGAATATGCACAGTATACAGAGAATGGATATGAGGACTTGAGGGAAAACAAGGCTTCTTATATGCCGGAGATTCGCCAAAGAGATGGGAAACATGCAGGAAAAACAGATCGTATCCACAGGGGATATCGCCCGAAAGAGAAGGGAAGCAACAGCAGATTTATCCTGATCCTAATTGCCCTGGTATTTCTTTCCCCATTTATCATTACAGCAGCCAGTGGCGTATTCAGTATTTTACTGGTGGTGATCTTGTTTCCGTTTTTGGCGATTTTTGTATCCGGAGTTGTGGCGTTCTCATTTATCGTAGCAGCTTGCGCCTGCATGAGTGTGGGAGTTGGAACTTTGGTTACCAATACTGCTGTGGGACTAATGGTAATGGGAATCGGCTGTCTTTTGTTTGCATCAGGAATTCTGTTCTGCATTTTAACAGGATGGCTGGGCTCCACAATTTTCCCATGGATCCTTCGCAAGGTGACAGACTTTTTCCAGAAAATCGTGTATCGGAATAAGAAGGAGGAGCAGGCATGAAAAAAGGAACAAAGGGAATGCTGATTGCAGCAGGTGCTTTCGCAGTGGCAGGAATTGGTTTATGTATCGGTGGAATTTCTGTAGCAGCAGTGGAAACAGGCGGAAATGTGTTTGATCAGGCTGGACAGCTGCTTCAGGATAATGATTATCCGCTGGCTGGTCTGATCCATTTGGGAAACGCCCAATATCATTCTTCTGACATAGATTGGGATGCTTTAGATGGAAATACTGTGGATATGGATTTTGCCAGTGATCTGGAAATCAGTTTGAAGTATGATGAGCTCCTTATCCAGGAATACGATGGTGACAAGATTCGGGTAAATGTGGCAAATGATGCGAAGAACGATGTGGTCGTTAAGGAAACTTCCGGGAAAATCACGATTACAGATACCCGCAGTGGCAATGTAAAAAAGAAGAAACAGATAAAAGTCAGTATTCCTTCAGTGAAAGAATTTGATACGGTAAGCCTGGGTGTTGACATGGGAACCATTGATCTGGAGTGCGATTTAAAAGTACAGGAGCTTTCGGTGGAAGTTGGTGCCGGAGAATTTTGCGGTTATGGAAATATCACAGCAGCGAATTGTGATCTTCAGGTTGGCGCCGGAACCATCGACATTGATCAGATTGATGTTCAGAAACTGAATGCGGACTGCGGTGCTGGTGAAATTGACATGGTAGTAACTGGAAAAGAGAAGGACTATAATTACGATCTTTCCTGTGGTATGGGTGAGATTAATTTGGAGGATTCTGAGTACAGTGGAATTGGCATTGAGAAAACCATTTCCAATGAAGGTGCCCAAAAAGATATGGTGCTGGAATGCGGAATGGGCGAGATTGATGTGGAGTTTACTGGGGAAAGCTAAATCTTGCAGAAAGCTCTTTTCAGACACGCTCTGGTGTAAAGTATGTAATGGATAAAAAATAAGACAGAAATGTCAGATCGGAGGAATCAATTATGAGCAATAAGCGTTTATACAAATCAACTGTAAACTGTATGCTGTGCGGTGTGTGCGGAGGAATTGCCGAGTATTTCGATATCGACCCAACCCTGGTCCGCCTGGCCTGGGTAATCCTGACCTGCTTCGGCGGCGCAGGAATCTGGGCATATATTATTGCAGCGATTATTATTCC
>ENA-OQCX01001143-OQCX01001143.1-human-gut-metagenome-genome-assembly--contig:-NODE-1143-length-12836-cov-1.964671_pt1 | contig 12836 bp, 15 predicted proteins | sample MGYA00242762_ERZ504587 | MGnify/ENA primary metagenome ERZ504587 (study PRJEB26092, sample SAMD00036337) | human gut metagenome | host: Homo sapiens | study: EMG produced TPA metagenomics assembly of...
GTGAGGCCGTCGAGCACTTTTTGGCCCCCAAAGCTTTTGGAACACCCGTGAGGTGAGGATGCTCCATGCTTCCTTCTCCTTTCCGATGGTAAAATAGAGAATCGGCCCAATGGATTCCTACAAGAGGGAAACAATGATCCACAGTGCCCGGTTTCCGCAGCGGTACGTTTTATGCCGCAGGATATGGATGAGGGCCGCAATGGCAAGGCCCCATTCGATGAGCAGGATGGGAATCAAAAGGGGAAGATACTGTAAAAGCTCTGTCATGACGCTTTACTCCTCTCTGTTTTCAGTAGCAGCCTGGGTGAGCAGGCGGTGATATTGGCGCGTTTCCTCCGGCGTTTTGCCGTTGAGAATCACGACGCGGTCTTTTAAATGGATGGCGAGATAGGGTGGTTTGCCGTTATAGACGAAGAGCATGCTGTTCCCATAGCCGCTGAGGGAAAAGTGGCCGATGAGCAAGCTGCTGCTCCCCAAACCATTGGTGCGCGTGCCTGTGGGAATATTCTGGATTTCCTCAATCTCCTGAATCTCGTCGAGCGCAAAGGCGTCGCTGTAGAGTGGGGCGTTGATCGTGACAATCCCGTTTTCTATTACAGGGGGAAAGCCGCGGTGTCAAAGGCAAGAAAGATCGCAAACATGCCGATGAGCATTGCCGCGACCAAGGCGGCGGTGACCACAGCGATCACCTTTGCCTTCGAGTTGCCCAAATTGATGGTGAAGCCGATGCCGAAACGCTTTTCCACATTAATGCGCGGATCGTTCGGATTATTGTAAAAGCCGTGCAGCCAGTAGACGTCGTCATCCGCAAGTATGGGGCGGTCGGCAAGGGCGAGATAGCGGTTCTGCGTGTCGCGCACACTCTGGTAGGTGAAAAAGACGGCGCAGAGCACAACGATTAGGATGCTGATCATCAAGAGGAAGGAGGCGAGAGACGCCCCCGGATTCCTCGCGGGGATCAGAATCGCAGGCAGGCTCAGTGCCGCGCATACGTTGCCGATTATCACGCAGCAGATCGACCAGCGCCTGCGCCAAACGCGATTGCAGGCGAGATTTACCTCAGTGGATTCACAGAATACCTCTGTGGGGCGCGACAGATAGAGCCAATACATGAACAGCCCGATTGCAGGGAAAATGAAGGCGAGCAGGGAGGACCACAGCGGAACCACAGTGTTTTTGCTCAGCCAGAGATACAGCGGCGCGGCGGATGCGAGCAGGAAAGCAGGCAGAAACCAAAGGGCGGAAACGGGCATTTTATCCTTCTCCCGGCTGACCTCCGTATCGATATGGACAGTGCGCACGCCGCCAACGAACCATTTGTTTTCCTGCTTGAGCGCATAAAGCTCTTGCATGCGCGCGGCGAGGAGCTTCGTGTAGGCGGCGATGCAGCCCATCATCCACACCGCGATGTAAAAGCTAAGCAGAGACATATAATCAGGGAGCCAGATCAGCGGAAGGGCCAGCAGCGCGGCAATCACGCATAAAAGCAGCAATTGTTTCTGGTATTTTTTTACGATCGCCAGCACGGGCTCGTCTTTTTGATGAGCAAGTGGAAGCGTCACGCCGATGAGGATGTTTTTATTGGGCTTGGTTTCCATAAAAGCGGAAACTGCCAGCAACCCGGCGAAAACCAGGCAGACCGAAAAACCGAGCATGAATCTCACAACCTTTCATTTACGGAAGAGACCATCTTCATACACCCTGAGCGGTGGGGTGCAGCCCGCTCATCTGATCAAAAATTTGCCCGCACAGTGTCAGGAAATCCTGCTTCTCCATCCCCTTGAGGCCGGATTCCGCAATCAGGAGCGCAAGTTCCCCTTCCAGCTTCTCTCGAAATTCGCCGTCCAGCCGGACAGCAGGGCTCACCCGTGCGCCATGACGGCGGTCAATTTCGATATATCCTTCATTTTTAAGCGCGGTATAGGCCTTGTTGACTGTCATCGTATTGACGCCGACGTCCTGTGCAAGCTGGCGGACGGTGGGCAAGCCTTCTCCAAGCTGCAATTCGCCGCGGCCGATGCCGAGCACGATCTGATTGCGCAGCTGCACATAAATGGGAGTTTCGCTGGACATATTGAGCTTGAGGATCATGAAACCACCCCTACTTGTATTATTTGTATTATAAATATTAATACAGATAATACGAACTGTCAAGAGGAAGTTTTTGCCGCAACACAGCGGTGAAACGGGAAGAGGCCCCCCTTTTTTATCCTGAAAAAACGCCGGTTCTCAACCATTGGTTCAGTTACGGGCTGTTTTTGCGACCAATCCTCCGTTGAGCCGCGGGCCTTAGCGTGATATGCTATGGGTAAAGGACAGCACAAGAAACCAGAAAGGGGGCGCAAGGGGATGAAAATCAATGAGATCATCCGTGCAAAGCGCAGGGAACAGGGCATGACGCAGGAGCAGGCGGCTGCCGCACTGGGGGTATCGGCATCCGCCGTGCATAAATGGGAGAAGGGGAGCTCCTACCCGGATATTACATTATTGCCCGCGTTGGCGCGGCTGCTCGGAGTGGATTTGAATACGCTTTTATCCTTCCAGGAGGATCTAACGCCGGAGGAGATCGGCCGCTTTTGCAATGGCTGGTACAAAAGGTGAAGGAGGAGGGGATTAGCGCCGGCTTTGAGATGGCGATGGAAAAGATTCGGGAATATCCGGCCTCCGATTTGCTGCTGTACAACACGGCGGCTACTTTAGAAGGGGCGCTTATTTTGTATGCCCCGGAAGAACGGGAGCGATATGGGGAGCGGCTCGAGGCGCTTTATCGCCGCGTGGCACAGGCCGGGAGTGGCCCGCTGCGGGATCAAGCGCAATATATGCTGGCGTCAAAAATGATGGAGCGCCAGGATTTTGCGGGCGCACAATCGCTTTTGGATTGCTTGCCCACACAGCCTCCTTATGACAGGGAAGCCATGCAGGCAACCCTTTACCGGAAGCAGGGGAAGCGCTCTGAAGCGGCAAAGCTGCTGGAGGGCAAGCTGCTGCATGGTGCGAACGATTGCTTTAACGCGCTGCTGAGCCTTGCGGAGATCGCATTGGAGGAGGGGAACGGCGTTTTGGCGGACACGTTGGCGGATACCGCGCAGCACACAGTGCGGCTCTATGGGCTGTGCGAGTATTTGGCATATGCCGTGCCGTTTCAGCTTGCGGCGGCGCGCAAGGATGCAAAGCAGTGCATCACGCTCCTGAAAAAATGCTGCCTTTGCTGGAAAAGCCATGGAAGCTTTCGTCTTCGCCGCTTTACCATCATATCGAGGGGCGGGAAAGCACAGTGATTCCGGAGCAGTTGCGGGAAAGGCTGCTGGAAGCGCTCCGGTGGATGAGGAATTTGCGTTTGTAAGGGAAGAACCGGAATATAAAAAATTGGATGAATTATATGGATTAGATAAAAAACACCATAGAAAATAAGCATTAGTAGAGATATTATTGACATTTTTAGCATCCAGAATTATACTATAATCATATAATCTTTCATGAATGAAAGCGCGCGCATTTGTGGGGGAGAAATGGTAATTTGAAAAGCGAAGGGGAAAAAGAGATGTCAAGATCAAAAAAGATGCTTACATGGGTTCTTCTGGTTGCCTGCTTTGTCGTGCAGACGTCTCTGTTTGTGTCCGCGAAACATGAGGGAAATTTTAACGTAACACTCCCGAATTTGCAGCGCAGTGTAGAATTATTTACCGGGGAAAGCTATGGGCATGGACAGTATAGTGATATTTGGGTGAAGGGCGGAACCGTCAACATCGTATATGCCAGCTTCGATTGAGTGGTACAGGCGCTCCAGTTTCAGAATGGGTTCCGGCATACAACGACGGGAACCGCTATCCAGTTTATTTTACCACGACCCTAGGTGAAGGAACCGGATTGACCATGATGGGTAAACAGAAGAATGTGACGAGTAAAACGGCTTCCGGGTATGTTTATCTGTAATTTATCATCGGGTTCTCAATTATTTTTTGGGCCGGGCCTGCCGTGGGGGGACCCGGCCCTTTTTTGGAAGGGGTATAAGGGCTGCTATGCTTTTTCAATCACAAATCAGACAGTTGCGATCGCGGAAGGAATTTTTGATCTCGTTTTTTTGCATGATGGTTCTTGCGGTTGGGAGCTTTGTGTTCAACTGTATTCAGCAATATGGCGCCGATGTGACGCGATATATTTCTGCCGATAAGCTCTTCCTCGGCCGGAATGGATCCAATGATCTTGCGGTGTTGTTGCCGTTTTTGCTCCCGCTACTTTTTGTGCTGCCCTTTGCGGATTCCTACATCACCGACCGGCAGCATTACATATTGCCGGCGATTCTTTCCCGTGCTTCCGCGAGGCAATATTATTTCAGCAAGCTCTCCTGCGTGGCGCTTTCAGCGGGCGCGGTCATTTTCGTGCCTCTTTTGCTCAATTTTTTGCTGGGGCTGGTTGCGTTCCCGCTGACGAGCACAAATTATGCGTTCATCTCTTCGCCTGGAAGTGAAGGGGCATATTATACCTATCACATGAAGGAAATTTTATTTCCCGGCCTGTTTGTAGACCACCCCTATTTCTATGATCTGGTTTTCTTGCTGATGCTGACGGCCTTCTGTGTGATTTGCGCCGTGGTAACGTATCAATGCTCCTTCCTGATCGCCAAAAACAGGATCGTGCTGCTCTGCCTGCCGTTTCTGCTCAATAATTTCTGATCCTGTTCGCGCAATATACGCCGATCAACATCTCGCCGTTTGACTATCTGATCGCATTTAACGACGCGCCCCATAAGCGGCCCTTTATGCTGCTGGTGTTTTTCGGCGTGATGCTCCTGGCGGCAGCCCTGCTCACGCCGGTCTGCCTGAAAAAGCTGAGGGAGATCGAGGGGAAATAGCGATGAAAAAGCTAAGAATCTATCGCCAGCGTTTTTTGCTGCTCCATCTCGTATGCATTGCCTGCGGGGTGTTTTTTACGGCGGTCAATCTGGATATCCCCTATGAAAGCTTGTTTGAGCGGCAGATCGACGCATTTTATTTCACGGCCAATGTGGAAAACCTAATTTCACTGATCCTGATGTTTTTGCCCCATATCATGATCATCGCGCTGCTGGCCGATCTTTTTTTGCAGGATATTGGGATTGAGGCGACCTATTGCCTGACGCGCCACCGCAAGCCGCTGCGCTGGTTTGCGAAAAAGTGCGCGCTGCTGGCGCAGTCAGCGCCTACGCCATCCTGCTGATGCAGCTATCGGTCACCGCGGTCATCTTGCTTGCGGGCAAGAGCGCGGCGCGGGAGCTTGCGGGGGCGCTGGCGCCCAACCTGTATCTGTTTTTGCTCTCCTGGCTGTTTGTATTCACCTTTTCGCTGGCGCTGAACCTGCTCTCTTTTTCCGTTGCGCCGCGGTGGCTCGTGCCGGCGCTGCTGACGGTCCTCTTTATCCTCATTTTGCAGATGCGCATTGCGATGAAAAGCAAAACGGGCTGGCAGTGGAATCCCGCTATTCACTTTTATTTGAATTGCCATGCGGAGTTTTTGTCCTTTGCATGGCAGGCGTCGGAGGAAGCGGCAGAAGCGCTGCTGCCGGGGCTGAAGGTCTGGCATTCGCTCGCCTATTTCAGCGCGCTGGACGCCGCACTGTTTGCACTTGGGTATTGGCGGGCGCGGCGGCTGGAATTTGGGCTATTATTGGAGGATTAAAATGGCATATATTGAAATCAACGATTGCTCCAAGATAATTAAAAAAACAACCATCCTGGATCATATCGATTTAAAGCTGGAGAAAAATCGGATTTATGGGTTCGTCGGACGCAATGGGTCGGGCAAAACGATGCTGTTTAAAATCCTGACCGGCCTTGCGCAGCCCTCCTCCGGTGAAATCCGGATCAATGGGCAGCGAGTTTCCCCCCAATCCGGCTATCCGGCCAAGCTCGGGGTGATGATTGAAAACAACGGCCTGTGGCCCTATCTGACAGCGTTTGAAAACCTGAGCGCGCTCGCCGCCATTCGCAGGGAGCTAAGCAATGCGGAGATTGCCGCTGTGATCGAGCGGGTTCGGCCTTTCAAAGACGGCAAAAAGTTTGCCAAATATTCGCTCGGTATGAAGCAGCGGCTGGTGTTCGCGCAGGCGATTATGGAAAAGCCGGAGCTTTTGATTCTGGACGAGCCGACGAACGCGCTGGACACGGAGGGAGTTCGACTATTCAAGGAGATTATCCGGCAGGAGAAGGAGCGCGGCGCGACGGTGTTGATCGCCAGCCATTCGCTGGAGGATTTTCCGGATTTTTGCGACACGATCATCCGATGGAAGCGGGCAGGGTCGTGGATCCGAAGAGGGGGTAGGTGCGATTGAATAAAAAAGCCAAACGGGTTACGCTTGCAAAGCTGCTCTGCCTTGTGATGGCGGTGATGACAGTGGGCGCGCTCCTTTTGGGGGCGTTGACCCGCGCAAGCTACCGGCACGATGTGGCGGACGCGGCAAAATCACCGGATACAAAGATTTTGTACCACAGCAAAGTGATTCTGTCGGGCGACAAAGAGGGGACTGGAACCTTCCAGGACTCGCTTTTCCAAGCGGATATCATCGTCCGCGCCGAGGTAGCCGGGCCGGAAGAGTATCAATTCCAGGCGCTTCTGGTTCCGCTTCGGATCAAAGAGGTGCTTAAGGGTGATGTAAAGGCCGGCGATCTCATTGATTTTTACGAGATTTCCTTTTTCTCAAAGGCGGCAACAGGCCAGGTTACTTATTTTGACGTATCGCCCTTTAATCCGATGCAGCCAGGCAGGGAATACATTGTATTTGCCAAAAAGATTATATTTCATCCTGCCTATCAGGCGCGGCTGGAGGCGGGTACGGTTACGGCAGTGAGACTGAGCTCCTACTTCCTGCCCGAGATCACCGAGCCACCCATCTTGGATGAAAGCGAGACAATCTATTTTCAGAATGTGAAGGAAAATGAATTCAATTGCTATTCAAAGGAACAGCGGGATGCGATCAATCGCGTGAAAAAGGAGATCCTTTCCAGGCTAAATCTTCCAACGGCATAGAAAAATTTGATCGTAAAACAAGGCCGGCGGAGGCTTCTATTTCGTCTCCGCCGGCCCTTTTAGCCTGTTCATCTGTTCATGTGATAAAAATGATGCGAGGCGGGAGATGCATCTCCTGCCTCGCACGTTTTTGTGGCATAAAGGGAATCAGTTTTGATCCGACCGGGCAATTATCAGCTGGTTGTCATCCCCCGTCCGGGTGTTGTACAAAAATGGCCGGATCCATTCTGCCAGCGGTTTTTCCGCCAAAAACTTGGGCATGGGAATCGGGAGCATATGCAGCCTGTGCTCTAATTTTTTTAAATATGCCATGAGGATTTGGTATTCCATTGTATCCGGGTGATAAGGCGGGTTTCCGCTGCAAAAACATTCAATGATTTGAAAAACAGCGTCTTTCACATAGCGCTGCATGAGGGCGCCGTATTTTTCAGGGGGAATCTGATGGTACCGTTTGCTCTTTTTGGCGAGCGCTGCAAAGGTAAGCTTATCAAAATACCGGGCTGGAATTTTCAGCAGCGGCAGCAGAAGCCTGACCGGCCGGGAGGAAACATCCAGCATGGAGGCGAGCTTGCGCGTGTCGTGTGCAGCTGCTTCCAGAAATAACCGGTATACCGCAGTGAAATGTGCTTCTAAATATTCGGCATAGGTTAGCCTTCATATCCAATCGCGGAACGTGAACGATCGGGAGAGAGGAGATCAAAATCTTACCAGCATCAAACTGAATTTTTCGGATACAAGCGCCGGCGCAACCAGGGATGCAGTTGACACGTCGTAGATCTCATTGCCCCGTGCAGAGGTGAGCTTTGTGATATTCTGCTGATGGGTGTGCGCGGTTAAAAAGAGCTGAATGCCGGCGTCCGCCAATCGGGCGGCGAGCTCTTTGCCGCCATGGATCACATCGTAGCCGGGAATATGCTCCAAAAGCTCAAATGGATAAAGCAATGGGTGGTGTGACATGGCGAACAGGTAATCCCCGCTCTCCTTGGCGGCCTTGATCTGCTCAAAAATCCAATGGAGGCAATCCTCAGAAAAGCCGATGAAAGAGCGCCCGTTGCCATCGTCGTTTAACGCGAGCAGGCGGATACCCTCCCCCAGCTTTACACAGTAGGACATGCTTTGTTGATGGATGCTGAGCGCGTCATTGGGGCCGAACTCCGCATAGAGCGAGCGAAGGTCATCCCGGTGCGTCGCCTCCACCGGCGTTGGTTCGGTTCCGCTGAAACGCATCGCCCGGAAGAAATCATTTTCATCGTAGCCTTTGCCGATGTAGTCATGGGTAGCCGTCGTCACATAAACCCTTTTCCCGGCCCGGCGCAGTGCCTGAAGGCGCTCGATGAATTCCATATGGCAGATTTTTTCGCCGCAGTTGATCAGGTCGCCTGGGATTAGGATAATATCAGTATCGCCGCACTGTGCCATAAAATCAAACGCAGCGTCAATAATGGCTGGGGATTCCTTTAAACAGATTTGATCGCCCTGCTCCCGGAGTAGGTAAGCGCGGCTATCCGGCTCATAAATTTGAGGGGAGAAATAGTGCGGGTCAGCAATTAAAAATACACGAAGCATTGCGCCGCCCCTTTCCAAAAATAATTAGTATGCAAAGCAAACAACGTTTCCGTCCAACGTATAGGTTTCGTTGCGGACATAGCCTTCGCCCTCCAGCGCGGTCAGGAAGCGTCCCGCATTTCTGCATTGGGGAATTCAACCTTGCTTCAACGGCGACTTCCTCCGGCTCACACATATAGCAGAAGATGAATCCGGTCTGCCACCATGTTTTTTCCATCTCACGCTTGAATTTGTATTTTCCATTGTGATAGAGCGTCATTTCCATCGGGATCATTTTCTCATCCGGGATAGTGTTGTAAAAATCATCCGTCAGGGTCGAACCGGGCTCACGGTAATAAAGCCCCATCTCCGCGCCAGTAGCGCACCAGAGGTATTCGCCTTTCCACACCTGAAGCATCCATTCGTAACCGTCGTAGTCAAATTGAAACCGCTTGGTGTCAAGATAATAGCCGAAATGGGGCGCAATCTGATCATATAGCTCGCAGTAGCCGAGCTTGCGCATCCATGGGTCGTGCGCGGAAAAATAGATGCCCTGCGTTGCGTCGTAATCAAAGCCGATGGCCACGATGCCGCGCTGCCCGTCATCTCGAAAAACATTGCGGTCTTCATCGTAAACGATATTGATATCAAAATAATCATTGTCGCTCAACCACTGATAAAAGGGCTGCGCAAACGCCACAAGCTTTGGGTTTTGGGAGGACATAAATTTGCCGTTGAGCGTCAGCTCAACAATTTCCCAAAATTGTGGGCCCAGATCAGCAAGAGAGGCTTATCCGCCGCATCCGGTTCGGTGGTAGGCTCCCCCTGCTGTGCCGATGAGGGAACCGCTTTTGCAGGCGTTTGTCGGGGCGTGTCAGTTTTCACGGCTGTGGCTTCTTTTTGCGCTGTGGGCTGTGGTTCTTCCGGATCAGCTTTTATCGGAAGGGTTGATTTTGCAGGATCGGGGGTAGGCGGCTTTTGCGTTTCTTCCTCTTTAGGCGCCTGCTGCACCTGCTGTGTTTTTGTGGATTGCTGCGATACAGCCACGGGGGCGGATGGTGTGGGTGCGGCGAGTAGTATTGCCGCCGCCAGCAGTGCGGAGAGCGCTCTCATGATCCATGCTGTCATTTTTATCGATTCCTTTCCTCAAAACGACCAAATTGGTGAATAATTGACTTCTATTATAATTGATTTCCGCATATTTGGAAAGCAGAACCTTTTTTAGCCTGCTTTTTTGTGGACACCTGGATACCGGATACATAGGATAAAGGAGATCATATTTTTTATGGAAGGGTGCGTAAATGGATGAATCAGAATTTACCTGCTGCGGTCATTCAGAGCTTTACCATGCAAAACACAATGTTTTCACAGAGAAAGGCAGTCCTGCATTGGCGGATTGTTTTTCCGCAGTTTTTTTCTCAGCGTTTTGCTCAACAAGCGCGCCAGATCAACAACCATTATAGGGGGGAAGCGCTGCAACGCCGGCAGTTTGCCACATCGCAGCTCTATCCTGCTGCGGTCAGAAAGCAGCAAATGGGAGCGTTGCACTGCCTTATGAATTGGAAAACACGTTTAACGTAACTTTGAACCGTGCCTGTATCGTCAGCCTGTATACGGATGAATATCAGTTTACAGGCGGCGCGCACGGTATGACGGTGCGCACGGCGGATAACTGGAACCTTCGCACGGGCAGGCGCTTTGCGCTATGCGACCTGTTTCCAAGGCATCGCGATTGCAGGCAAATGATCCTTCGGCAGATCATCACTCAGATCGCGCGGGACCCTTCCTCCTATTTTGATAATTACAGAGAGTTGGTGGTACAGAATTTTGATCCAAGGCGATTTTATTTGACGCAGGATGCAGTCATGGTTTATTTTGGCTGTATGAAATCGCGCCGTATTCCTCCGGCATGCCTGTTTTCGCCATCCCTTATGAGGTGGATCCAGCCTTTGTCATTTGCCGGGAGAGGGAATCCTAGATCAGGAACACATCTGTGTAGGAAGGCAGGATTCCATTGCAACGGTTGGCCGGAGCCGATCACAAAAATGCGAAATAGAATAATGGTAGGGCTGGATGTGGAGTTTTAAAAGAGAAGGGTCTATTAAAGCTCGCTCAGAGATAAAATTGCAGAGCCATCCCGGCGGAATCAAACATCCGTTTGCAGAAATACACATGGAACGGCCCCAAATGGGCACGGATTTCACAGAAAAGATACATGCAGGCGCCGAAGATTAGTAGAACGGAGCGGGAAGCTATTATAGCAAACTTCCCGCTCCGTTCTTTTCGCCAGTCAGCTGAGCGGCTGCCCAATAAGCCCCCATCAAGCCCGCTGTGTTTCCAAGCTGCGCAGGCACAAGAGCAATATCACGGTAGCTTGGCATCAGCCGGGCGTCCAGTGCTTGCTTTAGGCGCGGCAGGAGATAGGGCTCCTTCATAATCCCTCCGCCGAGCACGATGCGCTCCGGATCAAGCTGTAGCCAGCCCGGCGAGGCCGACGGCAATTTCTCCAATCCAGCTGTCGACCAATTGCACAATCGCTTGATTTCCATGATGCAAGAGGGCAAAAAGCTCCCGCCCGTTGACCGGATGGCCCAAAAGTGATTCGGCTTCCCTGGTTAGCGCGCGTGTGGAGGCATAGGTTTCATAGCAGCCTTCTCCTCCGCAAGTGCATTTGCGCCCTCCAGCATGTGTTACGATGTGGCCGAATTCCCCGGCCGCGCCGTGAAAGCCGGTGTAGAGCTCGCCATTGAGAATGGCCGCGCCCCCGATTCCAGTGCCATAAGTCAGGCACAAAAAATGCTGGCAGCCGCGCCCCGCGCCAAAGTGCGCTTCGCCTAAAGCGGCGGCGTTGACGTCGTTTTCCACCGCTACCGGCACGCCGAATGCCTCTTCTAATAAGGAGCGTACCGGCGTGCCGGTATAGCGGGGCACATTATCCGTCGCATACCGGATGCCGCCCGTTTGGCGGTCAACCTGGCCGCAGGTGCTTACGCCGATCCGTTCAAAGGCGGGGAGCGCGCGCAAAAGCGCCTGAACAGTTTCCATCAGAGCTGTGCCGCCTAAATGTGCATTGGTTGGCGCTTCTTTGGTGAATTGCGGCGTTTGTGCGCCGGCAGGAAGAAACCCGTATTTGATATTGGTGCCGCCGATGTCAACAACGGCAGTATTACAACTGTTCATAAAACCTCCACAAAGCGTTTGGTAATCTCCTGCGGCCTGGTGATTGCTCCGCCGACACGGCGCAGAAAGCCCCCGCGTCAAGCGCCTGCCGCAGCTGCTGTGGGTAGTGGATACCGCCCTCCGCGATAACGGGTACATCGACCGCTTGGGAAATCTTTTGGATGAAGGCAAGATCAGGCAGGCTGGTGCCTTGCGTATAAGGCGTATAGCCCGCCATTGTTGTGCCCACGCAATCGAAGCCGATCTCCTCGGCGTGCAGCGCCTCCTCATAACAGGAACAATCTGCCATGAAGAGCTGGTCGGGATATTTGTTGCGCACTTCGTGAAAGATATCATCCAAACTCTTCCCGCCGGTTCGCAGGCGGTTTGTTGCATCCATTGCAATAATTTCAACGCCGGTTTCAACGAGCGCGTCTACTTCGACCATGGTGGGTGTGATATAGACGTCGCTGTCCTTATAAATCTGCTTGATAATACCGATCATGGCAGGCGGACCATTTTGCGGATCTCTGTGATATCCGCTACCGTGTTGGCCCGGATTCCGACGGCCCCGCTCATCTCGCTGCAACTGCCATGCGGGACATGATAAAAGAGCTGTGAAGCGGCTCATTTTCTAATGCCTGGCAGGAAACGATTAGCCCACCGCGTACACGGTCGAATATGTCCAGATTTTTCATAGATCAATCCATCCTCTTCCTAAAATAATAGCGGATACCGCTTGTTTTTCAACTGTTCTAATTATATAATGGAACAGGATTTTTGGGAAGGCTTTTCCAAAGAAACGGCGTAGGAAAGGATGTTGTTTTACAATGGCTGATCTAGAAAAATACAGGGGTGTGATCCCCGCTTTTTACGCTTGCTACGATGATGCGGGGGAGATAAGCCCGGAACGCACCCGTGCGCTGGCAAGGTATTTGATCGATAAGGGTGTGAAGGGCCTATATGTGTGCGGTTCGTCTGGAGAATGTATCTACCAGAGTGTGCAGGAGCGTAAAATTACGTTGGAACATGTGATGGCAGAGGCGAAGGGAAAGGCAACGGTGATCGCACATGTTGCCTGCAACAACACGCGCGACAGCGTGGAGCTTGCCCGCCATGCCGAGGCGCAGG
>ENA-OQCX01001144-OQCX01001144.1-human-gut-metagenome-genome-assembly--contig:-NODE-1144-length-12826-cov-1.918576_pt1 | contig 12826 bp, 17 predicted proteins | sample MGYA00242762_ERZ504587 | MGnify/ENA primary metagenome ERZ504587 (study PRJEB26092, sample SAMD00036337) | human gut metagenome | host: Homo sapiens | study: EMG produced TPA metagenomics assembly of...
ATACTCCAGCCCCTTTTTCTCAATAATAATATACAATTTTTTTCGTTCCTTTACAACTATACAGACATCTTATTACATTTCCCATGATGAAGTAAGAAAATCTATTCTGAATTGCCGTATAACTGTTTTGCTTCAATTTCTGATCTTTTGATGGCTCTGTCAAGAGCCTGCTCCCATAATTATTTCTACCTCGGCCATCTTTTCTTCCTTCGGCGGCAGTGGACAATATTCTGTAATCTCCTTGTCTTCCTGATACCAGTAGGCTACACTTGAAACATCGTCTTGACGCTCAAATAACCCATTATGGGACATTCCAATTTGCTGAACCGTCACTTTAATATTCTGCTGGAAATAAATCGGATCCGGAATATGAAATCTATACATTCCACGCATTGGTGGACAATCATCATTATGATACGGATGAACTGTTAAATCATCATGATTAGAATAATAAGGATATCCCAGAAACGGAGTCGAATACGTCTGCTCTGTCATTTTTTCCTGGTTCTCTTTTGCAAAGCTCCAGGATCCTCCTACGTAATCTTCCATTCCAGTTCCACAGATGGTTGGAAATTCCTCATCTCCATCCAAATAAAATTTTACTTCTCCTTCTCCCCACCAATATCTTTCCAAGGTCTGTAATGCCAGATAGGTTCCTACATAAATTCCCTTTCCATATACATTATCCAGAATCGTATAATCTTTCTTTTTAACAGTTACAGATTCTCTGTTCCATTTTGCGAAAAAATATAACATGGTATCTGGCAATGTATCATAAAGACAGTAATCAATCTGATAGAAAAACGCGGGGATTACATTTTTATGTTGGCTAACCAGCTCAATTCTGGCTTTTTTTCTAAATGGCATTGAAAAATAAGAATTCAAGCCTCTTGATGGTGCAACTACTATTGGGTAGGAATTAATATAACATTCTTTTCCGAATCCACAGCAAAAAAAATCACCCAGTGGTACTTCTACTGCCGGATTTTGGCATCGTCCCAAAACATGCGCAAAATAAGATCCCTCAGTACAAAACAGTCTCCATCAGTTGTTTTATTATCCACAGTAATCCAAATGTGATTAATTACTCCACATCCTGAAATATCCGCAAGCACAGTAGTACTTCCAGGTTCTACGTTTTAAGACATGGACTTCCCTTTCTTCCCTTTCCAAGATTACTGGAAGCCATTCCTCCTTTTCCCTTTTCGCCTGTGGGATTTTCTGCATTAATTGCTCTCGATTTTCCAAATACGCCATATGGTAAAATATCTTGAAATATATTCATCATTTGCTCCTATCTGCAACATTCTCACTCTGCGCTATTTTTTACTATCCTATTTTGTTCTTTTCTTTCTCCCAATAATAGCACATTTTGGGAAATACTCAAATATGTTGGGATAATAATATTATTGTTCTTTTTCTTACCCTTTCAGCAGCTGCACTGCCCCCTCCACCAGGTCTTTTCGTGCACATATGCACCTCCAGTTTCCCCTGGCCAATACAGGAAAGAGCTTCCTTCAACATCGACAGATACCCCGAGGAAGCAGCCTTGGTCAAAATGGAGCCGGAAAGATATACCGGAATTTTCTCACCCCAAAAATGAAGTTCCCGAACTGCGGCATCGATGGAGTATGCCGCGCACTTTATCATCTGATCTGCAAGCGCCTGCGCCTCTGGATTAGAACGCTCGAGAAGTTCAAAAAAAGCCGGATGATCTTACGATGCAGAACCTTACATTCTGTATTCTCCCCGTCTTTCAAATCTGACCATGAATTTATAAAATCAACCTTACCGCCAAGATTCATCACTTTCATATATTCCATTACAAACGGTGTACTAACATCCTTTAAAATCAGGTTTTCGTAAACCTTGCGATACATTTGCATCACAATCCAATTTCCGCCCCCCGCATCCCCTGACCATTCATCCATTCCGGCCAGTTTGATCCGGTTACCTGAAGAATCAATTGCCGCACAGCACATCCCTGTTCCACAATTAAGAGAAACTCCCCACGCAGCCGGGTTCTCGGCTGCAATGGAGATATCCATCATTAATTGCAAGAAAACGGGAAATACCAGCTGAAGAGAAACACGCATCAGCCTGCAGCTGATCCCTGGCAGTATCCAGCCCGGAAATACCAGCCGCAACTGCCTCAATATCTGAAACAGTCAGTCCATTACGCTCCAGCAAAACATCTATGGAAGTTTTTAAAGCCAACGAAACATCTGCCCACCCATTTCCCAGAAGATCATGGTTCAGACAACCGCCCAGGTAGTGATCCACTACCTGGAAATGCTTATCCAGAAGCAGATATTCTGTCTTCGTTCCACCTCCGTCAATTGCAATATACATACTCTATATTCTCCTTATTTTCCCGCAAATAACACAACCTTCACAGGTCCGTTTGAATGTCTTCCTGTAAGGGAAACATCCACGATCAGCTCCAGCCGGCTGTCACTAAAGCCCTCTGTATTGATTTCAAATTCTTTTTCTGCACAGGAAAGATACAGGTTATTCAATGGCAGCTCTGCTGTAGATGCACCCACAGCAGTAGCTCCTTCTGGAAGATACAGCTTGATTTTTACCCACTGCTGCTCTCTCATGGTATTAGAATTTACAACCTTAATCTTAAACTTTCTGTTCTCGCCTGGTGTAAAGAAAACAGAATTCTCATAATCCACCATAACACTGAATGCCGGGAACTGATATCTTGCCACATAGGAAGAAAGAGCGCACAGATCACGGATTGGCAATTCCTCTGATTTCCCATTTCCATTGATCAATGGCAGATAATCTGTTGTCTTATTGCAGAACAGAGCCTCTTTTTCCAGGCATTCAATAGTCATTCCGCCCTCTGCAAAAGCATCGCAGAGATCCTGTCCCAGGAAGCCCGGAACTACACGAAGAATACGCTCTGCCAATTCTGTCGCCGTATCTGGAACCCAGATTCCATGACTTGTTTTATCAATACACATGGTTACAATTTTGTCATCAAGTGGTTTTGTCCATTTCTCCGGAAGTCCGGAAGCACCATAAATAATACCCAGAAGCGCGCCAAGAGTTGCGCAGGTACAGTCTGTATCTTCACCACAGTTATTGGCGATAATAAGACTCTTTCCGAAATCACCTTCTCCGTAAAGAAGACCAAGTACTACAAAGGCAACGTTTTCTGGTGCATCAAAGCCAGGCTCTCCAATCTCCATTCCCTCATTGTTTTCCTTTGGAATCTCACTCAGCTTATATTCCTGGATACCAAAGGTTCCCGGCGCAGTATTGTGCACAATTTTTCTTGCTTCCAGATAATCAATGCCATTATGATAGCATTCTACGGTTTTACGGATTGCTCTTGCAACAGCGCAGTCCTCCGGAATATAGGAAAGTCCGATATCAATCAGTTTCTCACGGTCACTTTCTGCAAACGCAGCACTCTGAAGCGCAGCTGTGAAAATTTCACCATACATTCCCTCGTTTGCATGATCGACAATTGCATCCTCAAATGCATATCTGGTTGCAATTTCCGGATGTCCCGGTGCCAGACACGCCCAAAGTTCAGAACGGATCCAGCAGCCATTACTGTTCTTATAAGTATTGTCCACATCACCACACATAGGCGGAACAATTCCGGCTTTCAGATTTGCTTTTCCGGTTCCGTACTCAACCCAGTTTGGGATCACATAGGAAAGCCAGTAATCGCCAAGAATGGAGGCATTCACGTTTCTTCCATAGCGCTCCACAGCTGCCAGCCATACGATCTGAAGATCCAGATCATCATTTGCAGGTGGTCCCATGGAAAGATCCTGGATATAGAAATCCACATCAGGAACCATTCTCTTACACTCAAAAGGTGCACCAAGAACACCGCCTACATTTTTTCCAGCCCAGCATCCTGCCAGCTTGTCACGGAACTCGTTTAATTTTAAAACCATAATCTTACCTCCCATATATTTTATTTTCGGAACTGCGAGGAGTAACTCCCACAATCCCCTTAAATATTTTCGTAAAAATACGATAATCACTGAACCCCACTAATTCTGCTACAACAGTAATCGGTTCGTTGGTCTGTCTCAGATATTTTTTCGCCTTTTCCACACGAACCTGGTTCAGGTATGCATGATATCCACATCCCAGCTCTTTTTTTAAACAACTGGCTGATGTAATTCGGATCATATTCATATTTTCTGCAAGCAATGTAAGCCGCATATCTTCATCAGAAAGATTTTCATTTACATAGTCCACAATCTTTTTCAGGGTATCTGACAGAACCACCTGACGGTTAGGATTCTCCATTACCTTTTTCACAACACCCTCTATCACTTCACCAAAAACATCGAAATCAATAGGTTTCAGAAGAAAGTCCGAGACACGAAGCCTTAAAGCCTCCTGACAATAGGAAAACTCATCATATCCGGTAACCACGATCATATAAATCGGATGATCCCCCGGAGCCGTATCCTGAATAGCGCGTATTGCCTCCAGGCCATTCAGCTTGGGAAGATTGATATCCATGATCACAATATCCGGCTTCAGTTCACGCGCTTTCTCCACTGCCTCCTGACCATCCATAGCCGTCCCTGCAATCTCACACTGATATTTTTCCCAATCAAAAAGCAATTTATAGCCTTCCAGAATAGCAGCCTCGTCATCCGCTAAAAGTACTCTGCAATGATTCATGTCTTTTCACTCGCTGTCTTAATTTTTATTTTTACAGTAGTTCCTCCGGTTTTATTTCGCATATAAATGACCTCTGCATTTTCCTGATAATAAAGCTTCAGTCTGCTGATCACATTGATCACGCCCAGATGTGTGCGGTCTCCCTGACTTTGGGTCTGCACCCGGTAAAGAGCTTCACTGTCTTTTGCATTATACGCATTTAATTCTTCCATTTTGTCATCCGGAATTCCGATTCCATCATCAGAAAGCCAGATATCCAATTCGCTGTTATCCTGTTCATTTACACAGATTCTCAGCGTAACCGAGCCCTGATACCGTCTGTCCTTCAAACCATGCATCAGACTGTTTTCCAGCAATGGCTGCAAAATAAAATTGGGAATTTCCATATCCATTGCTTCCGGCATAATATCCGAGTGATACCTGATCTCAGGGTACCGATAACACATCAGACTCATATACGCATCCAGCATATCCACTTCTTTTCTGACCGTCACCATAGAATCATGCACCTTGGTGCTCAAGCGGTAAAAGCTGACCAGCTTCATCAGCATCTGTGATACTTCCGTATCCTTATTGATCGCCGCCTTCAACCGGATCATATCCAGCGTGTTGTAAAGAAAATGAGGATTGATCTGCTGTTTCAGATACAGCATAGCCATTTTCTGTTCGGAAATTTCAGCCTTTTGAAGCTGGTCCTTTGCCTGATATTCCGAAATAACCAGATCATTGAGACGGCGGATCATTTTGTTAAAGGAATCCTTTAATACGCCAACCTCATCCATATACCCCACATCATACTGCCTGGTAAGATCTCCTGGCTGGAAATTCTGGATATCAAGGGAAAAATCCGTAAGTCTTTTCAGATTTTTCCTGGTAAAACCATATACACAGAACAATACAACAAGTGCACTTATCGCAGTGATTATAATACAGGTTATCACCAGAATATTTAATTCATCATAAATGGATTCATATGTTTTCAGAGTGATCAGAAGCATGTTGCTGTAATCGGAACGCTGATACGCACAGAGATATTTTTCCTGATTTAATGTCAGACTAAAAGATCCTTTTGCGCCATTCATATGATCCAGTAGCTCTGGATAGACATCCTTCAGATTTTGGCTGATGATCCTCTCATTGGAACTGCATGCAATATTGTTATTTTCGTCAGCAACAATATAGGAAATATTATCCTCCAGATAATTGCTGCATATTTTCTGCAAAGTAAGGATAGGGGTTCGCAGTGCAATATAACCGATTACCTCAAAGGGGGAAAAACTGCGGATGGGACGGACCAGATAAATATTATTCTCCTGGAAAATGTTCTTTGTATAAGTCTGTGTGTACTTAAATCCCTCAGGCAGCGTACCCACATACATATGGCATCCCGAAATATTTGTAGAAAGGTCAGAATTTATCTTTACATCCTGAAAAAAAGATTCTACATTCCAGTCAAATCCCAAAAATGGATTCCAGGTATCACTGTAAAACACCATATCCTCATTATTAAAAATATAAATTCCCCCGCACATCATCCCTGATTGAAATCATAGAAGAATAGAGTTTTGTAAGATACTCTTCGTTCTCCATTTTCTCATCAAAAGAATAATCAGTACCTTTCAGAATATCCTGCACCATCTGATCGGAAAACGCGATCAGCGAAACCCTTCCCATATCTTTCAGAGTATTATCAATCGAACTTAGGGTATTGGAAATATAGACCTTCATCATCTGTGCATCCCGGTCAATATGGTACTCCACATTCAGCTTTAAAGTTGCCACAATACTTAAGATACAGGCAATGATAAAGATTCCAATATTCGTAATGCTGATACGTTTCACAATACTAAGCGTCTTGTGCGAAGAATTTTTTTTCATAAAACAGGCCGTCCTTTAGCTTAACCCTTCACAGCTCCTGCAGTAAGTCCTGCCATCAGCTGCCGGGATGCAAAGATATAGAAAACCGCAATCGGCAAAAGACAGATAATACACGCTGCAAACAGGTTATTAATAGTAAAGCCGGAACTGGAAGTTGTCTGTGCAAACCGAAGCGGCACAACAGAAAGCGGCTGTTTCGAAGTATCATTAATGAAAATGATCGCCATCTGAAGTTCATTCCATGCAGATAAAAAGGTCTGGATCAGTACAAAAACAAGACCTGGTTTTGCAATTGGAAGCATGATCTGTATAAATGTAGTCCACTTATTTGCACCATCGATTTTCGCTGCATCGATCAGTTCATCCGGCAATGCATTGTAGTAGTTGGTCAGAACCATAAGATTAAAGCAGGCACTTGCTGTGGCATATGGAAATACCAATGACCATCCGGTATTGTTCAGATGAAGTCCCCTTACGATCTGATAAAGCGGAAAGATTAATGCAGATGTAGGGATCATCATACCTGTAAGAATCAGATAATAAACAGCCTGCTTATGTGGAAATTCCAGTTTGGAAAATGCGTATGCTGCCATGGAACTACAATTGAGACAACAATAAGCGTTCCTCCTACCACAATGATACTGGTAATAACATTTGGAATCAAGTTGAAATATTCAAACACCTTTGCGTAGTTTCCAAAGCCACTTACAGCCAGTGATTTTTCCAGCATCAGATACAGTGGAAAGACCAGGATGACCAGCAGAACCACACAGATAACCTGAGTGATGATTTTATATGGTAATGAATTTTTCATCAGCTAGCTCATCTCCTTCTTGTCTTTTTTGTAATAAATCTTCAGCTGAATAACCGTCAGCACCATGGCGATCAGGAACATATATACAACAATGGTAGATGCCTGTCCCTGCTGAAAGGTGCTAAAGGATTTCGTGTATATATATGTGGAAAAGGTCTCAGTAGCATGAGCCGGACCGCCATCTGTCAATACATAAGAAAGATCGAAAACTTCAGAGCACCCAGAATATCCAGAATGATCAGGGTAATATGAGTACCGCGAAGAAGCGGAAAGGTTATGTAGATAAACTGTTTAAAGCTTCCTGCTCCGTCGATGGTTGCTGACTCATAAAGATCCTGGGGAATATTCAGCATATTTGTGTAGTACATCAGCATGCTGTAACCGGTCCACTGCCAGATATTTACAAACAAAAGACAGGCAAGTGCAGTTTTTGGCGTTGCAAGCCACTGCTGACAAAGGAAATCCAGATGAAGTGCCCGCAGGATCACATTCAGGTAACCACGGTTTGTTTCGAAAATTTGAAAAAACAGTACCAACAATTGTGGAGGTACAGATTGCAGGTAGATAAAAAAGAATCTTATATAATCCGGAAAGTTTTATTTTTCTGATAAAAAAGGATGCCAGCATAAGTCCAAGTGCTGACTGAATAACTGTAGTAGATATTGCAATAATGACAAAGTTTCGAAATGTTTTCTGCATTACGGAATCTGCCCAGAGTTTTTTGTAGTTTGCGAAACCTACGAAACTTTTTCCACACTGATTCCGTTCCAGTCATAAAAACTGATCACAATATTATAAATTATGGGATAAGCGAAAAACACAAGGAACAGTGTCAAAAGGGGAAGTACGAACAGGAAGCTGGTAAAGCAATCCTTCCTTCTTCTAGCTGAAGCCATAATTTTCCTCCTTTTTATAAAAGGCTGCCCAAAGTGAGGGCAGCCTTATTATACTTAATAAAATTTATCTTTCCTGTGCCTGGGAAGCTGCTTCAATCGTGTCTGCTGCCTCTTCTGGTGTAACATCTCCCAGAGCAAGTTCTGTAAGCTCATTGCTGATTGTCTCTTTCAGCTCTGCATAAGCCATTTCTCTGTATCCGCCTACATTATTTTTACCCTGCTCTACACAGTATTCAAGATTTTCAGTACCATTCTCGTTCAGACCTTCTACATTAAGCTCCATGTCGTTACGTGCCGGCATGTACTGTAACTGTCCGTTTACAAGAGTATCTGCGCCTTCATGAATCATCCAGTCAACAAATGTCCATGCTGCATCTTTTACCTTGGACTGATTATTAATTGCAAGGGATACGTCAACAGCTTCTTCAACCGGAGCGATCTTGCCATCGTTATTCCAGTCCATCAGGAAAATTTTATGGTTCGCGCCCTCGCCATTGTAAACCTCCTGGCTCTGCTCATCACTGTCCATATAAGCACCAAGTGACCAGGAACCATTCAGGATCATTGGAACAGATCCCTCTTTCTGATACATATCTGTGGAATCTGTGTACATTCCAACTCCAAGTGCTCCATCCTGGAAAACACCGTCTGTGAAACAGTTCTGCCAGATCTGGAAGGACTGAACAAGATCTTCATCTGTAAATGGAGTCTCGCCTTCAATTGCGGAATACAGCTTCTCAGTATTAATATCGGCCGCAATATTCATCCAGGTATCAATGTTGATCCAGGAATCTTTCGCTCCGATCACCAGAGGATATTCTCCATTGTCACGGAATGTCTTGCAAACCTCTTTCAGTTCATCATAATTAGTTGGAAGCTCCAGGCCATATTTATCAAAGTATTTCATGTTTGCCCATACATATCCTGCATAGCTAAGTCCCAGAGGAACTGCATAATACTCGCCGTCATCGCCTTTAAGGAGAGACATTGCGTATTCGTTATAATTGGAAGCCCAGTCATCACCATATTCTTTTACCAGATATGGAGTGAGATCTTCTTCAAAGTCACGGAATTCTTTATACATTGCTCCGGTCTGAACTCCATAAACATCTGCTGCATCTCCTGCTGAAAGATCAACTTTCAGCTTCTCTACATGATCTGTATACGGCATAAAAGTATAATCAATCTGAATGTCCGGATGCTCCTCTTCGAATTTCTCCAGCATTGCATGTGTATATTCCTCATCTCCAGGGTTCCAGGTCTGGAATTTTACAACTGTTTTCTCTCCGCTGTCGCCCTCTGCGAAGACCATCTGTGCCGGTACAAGTGAGGCCATAACGCCTGCCATTAAGATGCATACCATTTTCTTTTTCATGTTTTAATTCTCCTTTCATTTAAGAATCACGGTTGTTTTATTTGACTATAATTTATCATTTCCACCGTTGTTTCGATAGTCATTTTTATTATGAAAATGTGTCAAAAAATTAGTTTCCTATATATTTTGACCATATCCATTGAGGAACCTCTGCAAAGCATACACATGGTATGATCCCGCAAAGAGCACAAATCATTTTATGAATTTACAGGAATTTCTGAATATTTCTCTTGAGAAAGCAAAAGAAAATGCACTCCCCCCGTGTACTGGCTACCTCCTTCAGAGATATCATTGAAGAATGATTTCCCCTCACTCGCCACTTAGTACTCCGCGCACTTGAAGCGGAGGAATGCTTATCTGCGTTCAATCTGTGTTCACTGTAAAGAAAAGCCGTCCAGGCTTTGTGTATATGTTCACAAAAACCTGGACGGCTTTCCTTTTATTCTATAAATCATCCCGCAGTTTTATGATTTTGTTATCTGCCAAACACTACTTCAGCGCAGTGATCATTTTGTTTCATCCAGGAGCTTCGACAGATGCATATTCATTCCTGCCAGCTTACAGTTGATAATATCTTCTGCAAAAGCATTTGCAGACATGGCAATGATCGGAACAAACTCTGCGTCTTTTCGATCCAGATTTCGGATAGCTGCTGCATCCAGACCATTCATAACCGGCATCTGAATATCCATAAGAATCATCTTGTAATAATCAGCGTCTGCCTTTTCAATCATATCAACACATGCAACTCCATCATTTGCAGTCTCAACAATACATCCTTCTTCCGCTAATAGTTCTGTTGCGATCCAGAAGCTAATATTCTGTCTTCGTTCCACTTCCATCAATTGCAATATACATACTCTATATTCTCCTTATTTTCCCGCAAAAAAACAACCTTCACAGGTCCGTTTGAACGTCTCCTACTTTCCATTACGGTTATGCAAAATTTGGAGAAAGGAACCTTTTTGTCTATGTTCAGCCCTTTTTTAATTTTTATCATAGCATGAATTTATTTTCAGAACAAGAAAGAGGAAAGGTTTTGCACTATTTACGCAAAAAAAGCCGCCAGCTTCTAAAGCCAACGACTTTTTCTGTAAATAATATTGAAAAAACCATGGTAGGGTAGGAAGATTCCAGCTGTGATCAGCCATGTAGCCAGTGTAAACCAGTAGTGGCCAGTCGGTTCAAGCCCCAGGACAATCTGGCTTTTTCTATTCTGTACTGCAAGCTCCAGCATTCATGCTTTAGCTGCTTCAAAGCCCTCTGCCATGTCACTGAATTCAAATGCTTTTCTGCTTAATTCCCTTCCTCGGATGTCGATTGCTCTTATATAATGAGTTTCACTGCCTGATTTTCTACATTTGCTTGCTTTTTTGTCTTATTTGCTTTAACATTCATTTAAGATACCTCTTGTACTTTAGATTTTTACTAACTGCCCGGTCAGTAATAATCTAAATTTACTTGAGGTATTCTTTTTGGTCAATTCCTTTTACTCTTTAAAGTATACAGGACGCTCCTGGAAATTTATTTTCATATAAAACAACAGAGCTGTATATTACCTGTAATCTCAGAATATACCGCTCTGCTGTTTATACATTTATTCACTTTTGACTGTCAGATCTTTCCCCCATCTATATTTCTTATAATTTAGGTACACAACCGGGATCTTTACAATTTCATCCAGACTGATGATAAAGTAAACTGCAAGCACTGGAAGTTTCAGTACAAATGCAGCAATCACCCTAAGATACAGGGAACCTCTCCAGATCAAGACCAGGTCATTTGTAAAAATTCTCATCAGCATTCCCGAAAGCAGCAGTGCAGATAAGGTAAAGATTAGTGATATCACAGTTGTAACTTTCGTCACAAAGGCGAATATCCTCTCTACTGCCAGAATATCTCCCTTGCCCTAGTACTGGACAGCTATAAGAGAAAGACCAATAGTCATAGCTTCTAGAAGCAGGCTGTGAATAAAAGTAACCTGTCCTGCCAGAGATACCGCTGACAGTGAATCCTAAGAAATTACGCCAAGCATCAGACGCACTGACAAGGGCTAGCATAAACTGTTGGAATGCTATGGGCATTACCAGACTTATAAGCTTTCTGGTAAATACCGGAGCTCTTTTATTTCTCATTTATTTTTGTCCATGCTTCCTCATCGAATTTACAGTCTTTAAAATAATATGGCCTGTCCGCATCAGTAATCTCACGAATCACGCGGCAAGGATTTCCAGCGGCACATACGTTGTCTGGAATATCCTTTGTAACCACGCTTCCCGCACCAATCACAACGTTGTTCCAATCCTTACTCCTGGAAGGACACAGCAGCTTCCGCCAATCCACACATTATCCCCGATGGCGATAGAAATTCCATACTCAAATGCTGAATTCCGACTCTCCGGATGAATAGGATGTCCAGCTGTGTAAATACCTACATTTGGTCCAAACAATACGTTGTTTCCGATAGTAATTTTTCCCACATCCAGCATTACACAGTGAGTATTGGCATAAAAATTCTCCCCAACTTCAATATGGTTTCCGTATTCGCAGTAAAACGGCGGCTCAAAATATACATTTTCCTTATGTTTGATTCCTGCACGTTCCAGACATTCCATACCTTTTTCCAATTCAAAAGGCATTGTCTCATTATACTCCCTAATGGCTTTTTTGGTTTCTTTCTGCTGTGATGTAACTGCGTCATCGGCAATGTACGGCATTTCATGATCTCTTCTGTAAACGTTGTCCATTTTTTGATTCCCCACATATTTTATTCGAATGAAACAAGCAGCCAGTACCTTATAACTTTACAGACTTCTTACACTTCCCATGATGAATAAGAAAATCTATCTGCACATAATCCACTACTGCTTTTTTATACGGTGTGCGGATCCAGCACTCTGTTTGGTTTTCTTCCGGATACACGTTTGTTGTAATGCACTTTTCTCCATGATTTACATACACCTCAACACTGCTGTGATCAACCAAAATGCAAAGTTCCAGATAATTATCATGCAGCTCAAATGGACAGTTCATTCTGCCACCTTCATAGTGGTCTCCGTAGCTCTTATCCAGAGTAATAATCTTAGACAGAAAATCAATCTGAATTGCCGTATAACTGGATTCTTTTCCAAGGACACAAATCTCCAGATTTCTTGATTCAATCTTAGTAATATCTAATTTCAAAATTATACG
>ENA-OQCX01001145-OQCX01001145.1-human-gut-metagenome-genome-assembly--contig:-NODE-1145-length-12813-cov-3.064244_pt1 | contig 12813 bp, 11 predicted proteins | sample MGYA00242762_ERZ504587 | MGnify/ENA primary metagenome ERZ504587 (study PRJEB26092, sample SAMD00036337) | human gut metagenome | host: Homo sapiens | study: EMG produced TPA metagenomics assembly of...
TTTGATTTTCTATAGCACGTGACTGACTGCCGCCACTGTTAAAATACTTGGCAATCTGATTGAGATTCGATCCAATTTTTCCATATTCACTGACCAGTTTTCTGAGATCGTTCATGTCGGCAACAACTTCAATCTGATAATTGATTTGCTTCTCAAGCAGAAGTTTTCTTAGATATTCAGATCGTGAGATTGAAAAACAAGCAGCTCCTTGATCCAGCAAATTAAGTTCGACATCTGTCAGTCGTACTGCAACAAAATGTCTGTGATTTAATTCTGTTTCTTTATTTACTGTTTTCATAATCCTCCTTCCTTTGCGATGATTTTTCCCTTTGGGAGTCCACATATTTCAATATCGGCTGTCCCTTCCGATATTAGAAATAGTGCTGTGAACACCTTTAGGTGGAACCAACAGACGAGTGAAACGTCTGTTATTGAGAGGGTATGGGGAGATCCCCATCAAGATAAAACCCATAGGTTGACGGGAGGCCAAATGGCAATACCGTTAAACATGGGTGGATCTTGCTCTTATTTGTATCCCTCTATATAACGAAACGCTGAGAGGCTGTTTTACAGTGGCTGAAAAGAAGAAATATCAAAAAATGATGATACACGTGGCGAGCCTGGATGCGGAAGCCACAGCTGTCATTAAGAAGAATAACAAAAATAATAATACGAAGGATGCGCCAAGGTAATGGAGAAGTTACCGTAGTGCATCCTTTTTGTGTTATTTTTCAATCTGAAAGAGTTCTATGAGGTACTTTGTAAAATGTTTGCAGGGGCAGGTGAACGTGCGGTTGCTGAGTATGGATATAAATAATTTTATGATGAAATCTCAAAGATAAGATAGTATAATAGGATACAGAAAATCTTTTGGAGGTAAAAAAATGCCAGATGCTAGAGGAAACAAGATCAGCTGTTCTAATTATCAGTGTGAGATCGAACTGACTGTGGAAATACTGAGCGGAAAGTGGAAGGCACTTCTTATATGGAATCTTCATCAAAAGGGAACCATCCGGTACAATGAATTCAGAAAACAGATTCCTTCAATCACTCAAAAAATGTTAACACAGCAGTTAAGAGAATTGGAGAAGTATGGAATTATTTCCAGAAAAACTTATCCTACTGTACCGCCAATGGTGGAATATTCACTGACAGAAATAGGTAAAGAACTGATTCCCATCATGGAAGCCATGGATCACTGGGGAAAGCAGTATGTGAAGGAATATCATAAAAATAAAGATGATGAATAATTTTTTTTGTCTCATATCCTACCAAAAAGTGCGTTTCATACTAAAAAGTGCCTTCTTCACAAATAAGAATAATAAGTTAAAATAATAACAAACAAAGAAATACACACCTTATGTCCAAATAAACAGGGTGTGTATTTTCGTGCAAAAAGAAAAAAAGGAGAAGGTAAAATGGACACAGATAAGAAATTAAGGAAAGGATTATTGTTAGGTATTCTGGTAGGAATTGCATGGGGACTGGACGGTGTATTAATGGGGAGACTTGGACTGAATTCGATTTTTACGGATTCTGCCTATGCATTTTCTAAGGGGATTTCAGAAAAAAGCTTTCTGTATTCTCCGTTAGTGACAGCTTTTTTTCATGAAAGCTTCTGCTTTCTATGGGTTGCAGTGGTCCTGCTGTATCACAAACAACTGAAACAGGTATTTAAGCTGCTGTTTACAACGAAAAAAGGGAAGGCAACAGCAATTGCGGCTCTGGTTGGTTCTCCGATCGGAATGAGTGCATATCTGCTGGCTATTAAGTATGCAACTGCACCATATGCTTCCAGTATTTCTGTAGTTTATCCGGGTGTTGGTGCGATATTGTCTTACCTGATTCTGAAAGAACGTTTATCTCTTCGGGCAGTTACGGGAATAGCGATCAGCCTGACAGGATCGTTTATGCTGGGATTCCGTCCGACGGGAGATATTCCGGATACTTTTCTGAAAGGAATTCTATTTGCAGTTATTGCAGTATTCGGATGGGCTTCCGAGGGAGTTATCATAGGATTTGTCATGAAATACAGCAAGGGAGAGGATCATGTGGAAGCAACACCACAGCAATGTCTTTGCCTGAGATATTTTATTTCGATGATTGCCTATGCACTGGTAGTTCTTCCTGCAATTCAGGGATATCCGATGGCAAAGGAAATTGTGACATCAGGTCTGGTAGTGAGATATGCAATGATTGCAATTTTAGGAGCGATTACGTATTTATCCTGGTATAAAGCAGTGGACTTAGTGGGGTGTGCTATGGGAACCGCATTAAACAGCACAGCCGCTCTTTGGACAATTATATTCAGTGCAGTATTATTTGGAAGTAAAATCTCATTGTGGCTTGCAATATGGGGAGTGGTTATCGTTGCAGGTGTGTTTGTTTTTGCGATTGATCCGAAAACATGGAAGAAAAATATATCAAATAAGAAGCAGAAGTAAGAAACGAGGAGGGATATTATGTTAAAGCAGAGCGTAATTGATAATATGAAAGAAATTGCGGAACACTGTATGGGAGAAGAAACAGCTGCATGTGTTGCAACGTGTCCTATGCACACAAATGTAAAAGAATATGTTCGATTAATCCGGGAAGGGAAAGGAGAAGAGGCAATAAAAGTTATCCGAGACCAGCTGTTTTTACCGGGAACTTTGGGAAGAATCTGTGCGCACCCTTGCGAAGGAAAATGCAAATGGAACGAAGGGAAGAGTCCTATGGCGATTGCATCCTTAAAAAGATATGCAGCAGATCATTTTGACCGAGAAGAAGACTGGAATTTTTCCTGTAAGGACGAAAATGGGAAAAAAGTAGCAGTGATCGGTGCCGGACCATCCGGATTGCAGGCAGCATTGGAACTGAGAAAAGAAGGCTGTCAGGTTACCGTATTTGAAAAATGCCTGTAAGAGGAGGAATGCTTCGAATCGGCATTCCGGCATATCGTCTTCCAAGAACAATTCTGGAACGAGAGATCAGCTACCTGGATCGTCTGGGGGTAAAATTTGAATTAAATTGTGAAATCGGAAAGAATAAACCGTTTAGTGAAATTCTGGAAAATTTTGACAGTGTCATTGTTGCAGTGGGAAAACAGCAGGGGCGTGTTGACAGAAGTCTGGATCACTGGGATGCAAAAGGAATTTTCAGCGCTGCGGGATTTCTGAAGGAAGCTGCCATGACTCAAGATGTGAAAGAGTCCGGAAAAGTTGTTCTTGTTGTAGGTGGCGGAGATGTGGCCATGGACTGCGCAAGAACCGCACGGCGTCTTAACGCAGCAGAAAAAGTTTACTCTGTCTGTCTTGAGGACAGTTATGATACCATGGCTTCTTCAAATCACGAAATTAAAGGGGCACTGGCAGAGGGAGTAAAATTTAATCATGCTCAGGCTATCCAGAGAATTCATACAGACGAAAATGGCAGGGTATCTGGTGTTACACTTAAAAAATGTTTATCTATGTTTGATGAAAACGGAAGGTTTGCTCCTACATATGATGAAGAGGATACAAGGGAACTGAAGGTGGATACCATTGTCTTTGCCATTGGACAGGGAGTGGAAGCTGAATTTGCAGGGGAGGTTCTGGAACAGCGTCCTAATTCTACCTTCGCCTGTGACAAGGATACATTGCAGTCAACAAAGAACGAAAAGATTTTTGTTGCAGGAGATGCTTCCGGTGAATCTGTGATTGCTATTCAGGCTCTTGCAACCGGAAGAAGAGCTGCACAATCTGTAATTCGATTTTTGAGAGGAGAAGACCTGCGGTCCGGAAGAGAATTAAAAGACACCTGGACATATGAAACAAAATTGCAAATGCCGGTTGACTGGGATGCGATTACCGGCCAAAGAGAAGATATGCAGGAGCTGGATCCAAAGAAGAGAATTCGTTCTTTTGATGAGGTGGCTCTGGGATATACAAAAGAAGAAGCAGAAAGAGAAGCCGCCAGGTGCAGACAGTGTGAGTGTAAGCTCTGTATGAAAGAATGTATCATGCTGAACGATTACACAGAGTGCCCGAAATCTTTGTTTAAAAAGTATCTGGAGGAGGGATATGAAAATCTGGATCATATGATTGCATATTCCTGTAATGAGTGCAGTCAATGTACACTGAAGTGCCCGAAAGAATTTAACTTGAAGGGGATATTCACGGCGCTAAAAGAAGATTATGCAGAGAAAAATAACGGTCTTGTCCCGTTGGAAATCTTAAAAGAGAGTGATCGTACGCAGGAAAAGGAGTGCGGAGACGAATACTGTACCAGAGTAGATGGAAGTTTGCAGAAAAAAGAAGTACCTGAGAAGCAGAAAACAAAATATGTTTTCGTTCCTGGATGTACCGTGTCTGCATACTCTCCAAAGGGAGTAGAAAACATTGTGAAACACCTTAAAGAATGTCTGGGACATGAAAATGTAGGCGCATTATTACAATGTTGTGGAAAAGTCACCCGCTTTATTGGCGAAACAGAAAAGTTTGAGGAACGAAATAAAAAAGCTATTGATATTTTAGATGATATGGGAGCAGAAGTGATCATAACAGTATGCCCTTCCTGTTACAAAGTATTTAAAGAAACTGCTAAAAATCAGAAAGTGATCGCATATTGGGATCTGATGAAGAATCTGATCGGTATTCCGGAAACAGCAAGGGGAATCGGAACAGGCTCTGATGTAGTTTTCAACATTCATGATTCTTGTGTAACTCGAGATGAGACATCTCATCACGAGAGTGTGAGATGGGTTTTGGATGAATTGGGTTATAACTGGACAGAAATAGAACGAAACGGCAAAAACACCAGATGTTGTGGCGTTGGCGGTATGGTATGCAGCTCAAATCCGGAATTATATGAGCGTGTTTATACAAGAAGAGCGAATGACTTTGATCAGTACAATATTGTAACGTATTGCGGATCCTGCAGAGGAACCATGCAGGCGGCTGGAAAAGATGCTGTACATATCCTGGATTTGCTTTTTGGTCAAAAATATACAAAGGATCAGGAGAGAGCGCGCGGATATCAGACTGAACAGGAAATGTGGGAAAAAAGATTAGAGACCAAAGAAAGATTGAATCATTTGCGGTAAGATTATTAAATGTCAGAGCTGATACAACTCATGATATTTTGAGGTTTGAGACGGATTAACAGAGACTGTGAAGAAAAGTCTGTAAATAAGATCTTCTATAATGATAAGAATGGGCGAAAGGCTTGAATAAAATCAGCTTTTCGCCCTTGCTTTATATATAACAGTTATAAAATTGCATGTAGGCAGCACTTCGGTACCTGGGATATTATTTCTTTGAGATTGTGTGCCGCAGTCAGCAAACTCAAATCTTCAGAAATTCCAGATATTCTATTCCGTATAATAATTTTATAGAAGTTATCGAAGAACTGTTTTAGGAAATTCTAAAATAAAAACAGTTCCTTCTGAAGAAGGTTCTAACCGGATGTTACCATGCAACTGTTCCATAATCCGTTGGCAAATAGGAAGACCCAAACCACTGCCTTGTGAACTTCCCTTAACAAAGGGTTTAAAAAGCTCCTGCTGGATTTTTTCTGGTATCTGTGAACCATCATTGTAAAATTTAATAATATGATGAGTCTTGGTTTCTGATTGAGAAATTACAGAAACAGAATCTCCGTATTTTACTTGGTTAGAAATAAGATTCTCAAACAGAATCCTGATGTGCTCGCAGCTTCCATATACAGTCAGATCTGGTTTTATATCGATATTCCAGTGTTTAATATGAGAATCGTTACCCAAAAGTGCAACTATTTCTTGAATACAAGGAAGAATTGCAATTTCCTGCAAATCTTCAGATGCATCTAATGAGGTTAAGTGGACAATCATAAGAAGATCCTGAACACGTTCCTTTATTCTATCAGATTGCATAAGAATGGTGTTTAAAGACTCCTCAAGAGTCCCTTTTGGATAGTATCCGTCTAAAGCAGAGCTTACATATCCCTCAATAATCATAAGCGGTGTTTTTAATTCATGAGAAATATATTGGAGAACTTGCTGTCGATTTTCATCATTTTTTTCTAAAGAACACCTCATAATTTCTAAATCTTCTGCAAGTGCTCGAAATTCCTGATCGCAGGTTTCAATATCAATAGGTGCTATATGCTTCCCTTGAGCAATTTCTTTTGAATAACTACGTAATCGGGAAATTCCTTTATAAAAGTCACGACTTAAACTATTGGAATATATGAACGATATTCCAACAATAATAATTGCAAATACAAACAGGAAGGCAGCTATTTGAGGAAAAGTCTCTGTATAAATATCTTTGATAATAGAGTATTTGTATAGTGTTTCTCCATTTTTGGTATTTAATTCTATAGTATACAAAAGATGTTTTTCATCAATTGTTTCTCGATATAACTCTTTGACTTCTTCTTGTTCATGAGCATGCTCTTGAATTTGTTGAGCTACTTTTGCACCATGAATCCCCTCTACCACATCAATGCTGTCAGTGGTAACACCTAAAATCCATTCGTTTTTGATTCCCATATCCTGATTTTTTTGGAAGGTAAGTTGATCAATAACACGATCTTCAAATAAATGACTAAAGTGAAAAAATGACCAATAATATACAACTCCAAGACATAAAAGTGTAACAATAAGTATGAAAAATGCGGAGCTAATGAGCATCCGTTTTCGAAATCCTTGTAATTTTTTCATTAGTTATAACGGTATCCATAGCCGTAAATAGTTTCAATTTGCAGTTTCGGTAGCTTGCGCCTGATATTTTTTATGTAATTATCGACAATTCTGTCACTTCCAAAGTATTCATCTGACCAGACATCCTGAAGAAGCTGTTCCCGTGAAATGGCCTGTCCTTTGTGGCGGAGAAAAAAAAGGATAATATCAAATTCACGCTGGTAATGTCTACTTTTTCACCAGAATTTAACACAATCCGACGAGATAAATATATTTCGTAGCATCCAAGAGAGATAATATTGTCATTCTGCTTTTCTGTGCTTTGCTTTTGCTGTAAAAGTTTCTTTATGCGAAAAATAAGCTCTGCGGGAAGAAACGGTTTCGCAATATAATCATCACATCCTAGTTCAAATCCAGAGACGCGATCAAAACGGTCTCCTTTCGCTGAGATAATAATTACGGAGACATTGGAATTCTGTGCCTTTAATAATTTTAAAATATCAAGTCCACTTCCGTCTGGAAGCATAATATCCACAACCCAAACAGAAATATCAGAATTTAATTGCTGTCGTGCTTCAGCAAAGGTACTACAAGATATCACGGAATAACCTTCCTTTTCAAGATAAAATTGCATTAAACGGTTCAAATCCGGTTCATCTTCTACGATACATATCCATTTCATATATAAAACCACCTTGTGTTATTGTGCTAATTCCTTAATTATACATTTTAACATAATTCAATACAATTTCATAGGGAATATGCACGTTTTTCACAAAATCCTTAAGTACAATTACACTATAAGGAGGTTAGAAATATGAAGAAAAGGAAAAAGTGTAAAAAATTTAAAATGCCCACTTCATTTACAACCATTATCATACTGACCATTGCAGTTGCTGTTTTGACATTTATCATTCCAGCAGGACAGTATGAATATAAAGAAGGAATGCCAGTAGCAGGAACTTATCAGGTTGTCACATCGAATCCACAGGATTATGGGATATCTTAAAAGCTCCCATAGAAGGCTTCAGAGGTGCTATAGATATCATTCTGTTTGTTTTGGTTTTGGGCGGTTGTCTTGGTGTTCTATTTGAGACAAAGGCTATTGATGCGGCTCTTTCTAAGGTGGTTGAAAAATCAAAAGGAAGAGAAAAAATGTTAATACCAATAGTAATGGGAATTTGTGCAATTGGTGGGACACTATGCATGGCAGAGAACTAATAGCTATTTTATCCCATACTAATACCTGTTCTCTTAACGGCAGGATACGATGTTGTAACAGGTATTATGGTAGTGCTTTTGGGTGCCGGAGTAGGAATTGTAGGAGGTATTTCTAATCCTTTTTCAGTGGGAATTGGTTCAAACATAGCAGGTATTTCTCTGGGAGATGGTATTCTTACGAGATTGGTGTTATTTATAGCTTGTTTTATATTTGCAGTTTTTTTTTGTTATGCATTATGCGGAGAAGGTTCGAAAGGATCCTACAAAATCTATTGTTTATGATATTCGAGATATTACAAATGCACCATTGAAAAAAACAATACGAACGAGATTATAGAATTTACTCCAAAGCGAAAGAAAGTTATTACAATTTTTGGATGTATGTTTTTGCTGATGATTATTGCCATTATTCCATGGGGAAGTAAATTTGGAGTTCACATTTTTGAAGATTTTCATGAATTTTTGACAGGTATTCCTATTTTGGGAAGTATTTTAGGTCACATCGTTCCTTTAGGAGATTGGTTCTTTACAGAAATGACCATGCTATTTTTAGCAGGTGCTGTTTTAATAGGAATTGTATATGGATTTAATGAAAAGAAAATAGTAGATCTTTTTATTTATGGGGCGAAAGATATTTTGAGCGTTGCATTGATTTTGGGAGTTGCAAAAGGATTGTCAGTGATTATGACAGATGGATTAATCATAGATACTGTTCTGCATTATGGAGAAATGTTGCTGTCTAACATTTCAGGTGTGATTTTTCCTGCCATTGCATATATTTTGTATATTCCAATGTCATTGTTAATTCCGTCTTCTTCTGGCTTACATACTGCAACAATCCCTATTTTAGCACCGCTAGGAGATTTTTTGAATGTAGGACGTGAATTTATTGTAATGGCATGTCAGGCGGGAAGCGAAACGATGAACTTTATTTCGCCTACGCAGGCTGTGCTAATTGGAGCACTGACACTTGCAAATGTTCCATACGAAAGATGGTTGAAGCATATATTACCGTTTTTCTTTGGTATTATTGCGATTACCTGTAGCGTGCTTACTGTTGGATGTATATTTTTTTAAGGATGCATATTAAAGAAATGGAGGAAATGAATGATGAAAGTTACTGTAATTGGAGCTGGAAATGGTGGTCTTACTGCAGCGTATGTTTTGGCGAAGAATGGAAATGAGGTTTGTATTTATGACTCTCCAAAATTCCCGGCACAAGTAAATGCAGTTGAAGAAAAAGGTGGCATTACAGCGTTATCAGAGGATAATGGCATGAAAATGCTGTTCCCGGGAGTCGAAAAAATTGCTTTGGCTACAACAGACATTGAAAAAGCAATGGGATTTTCAGACACGTTTATGATGGTTTGTCCGTCTTTTGCACAGGAAATTATGTTTTCAGCCATGCTTCCATATGTAAAAGATGGAATGAAAATTTTTATTATCCCTGGAAATTATGGTGGTCTTGTATTGAATAAGATGATACAAAATTCTGACAAGCGTGGAACAGATATTACTTTTATCGATACAATCAGTTTGCCATGGGCTACTCGTGCTGTTGATGCCGGAACGATTTCTATTATGGGTGTAAAAGAATTTATGCCATTGAGTATTTTCCCAAAGGCGAAGCAAACAGAGGATATGATAAAATTTGTGAGGGAAATTTTCCCGATTCCTGTTGAAATTTTGGAGAATCCGGTAGTAGCAGCTTTAGAAAATATTAATTTTGGTGCACATCCGCTTTTTACGATTTAAATATGGGATTATTGGAGAATTTTGAAGGTGGATACAACTTCTATCGTGACTGCTGTTCACCATCCATTGCAAAAGTGGAGGATGCTTTGGATCGGGAACGATTAACTGTTGGAGAAAGCTTGCATTTGCATCTACGTACCGAATTAGAGGCAATGAATGCTCTTTATGCAAGTGATTGCTCTTCTATTTATGAATTTAACAGAGGCTCAAGTGCACATGGAAAAATCAAAAATGCTCCTGCTAATTCAAAAAATCGTTATATTACAGAAGATATTCCATATTTATTTGTTCCTTTCTGTGAATTGGCTAAAATCTGCGGTGTTCAAGTTCCAGCTGCTGAAGCATTAATTACTTTAGCGAATCTCTATAACGATGTAGACTATCGTAAAACAGGACGTACGTTGGAGAAGATAGGATTTAATCATTGGACAAAACAAGAAATTCTTGAATTTCTCCAAGTATAAACTGGGTAAGGGGGAAATCAGTTAATGTCGATTTCTTCTGATTTTAAAGATAAATCAGGTAATTGTGAAACTCGCGATGCTCGTTCGCAATCTTGATTAAAAACACGGCAGAATTCGTGCTTTGCACAAAATCTGGGATGAAATGTAAATAAAATCGTGGTTTTCAAATTCAAGTTAGACACGAACAAAAACAGAAGAAGAAATTAATAAGACTTGTATGGGCCGCTCGATTGAGCCCGGCTCTTTATTATACATGCATCAAAGGAATGGATAAATGTGGGTATAGTTTTGTTATCATGGTGAAAGGGATGTCTGCCCTTGTGAATGTATTGATCCTGGGAAATAAAGGGACATTCGAAAATAAGCGGGTGAACAATATCTATGAATATGGAGTTTACGGAAGCATTGGAAGAAAGATTGAAAAAGCAGAGGCTGATGTGGTCGCAGCGAAGAAAAAGTATGACCAGGCAACAGCAAATCTGAAAGAACTGTTAGACAAGCGGGATGCCATAAGAAAAGAAGAAATCCTGTCAGCGGTTGTAAAAAGTGGGCGGTCATATGAGGAAATCATGAACTTTTTGAATGTAGGATCAGATGGAGAAAAGACGGAAAAATAGAATTATTTTGAGTCGCAGATATAGCGATATTCGATTAAGGCGGAAAAAAACTGGAAGTTCACAATTAAAATGCGGGATAAACACTGCTTCTAAAGAATATAATATGATTATAGAATAGAAATATGCAACAAGTTACAAAAATCTATTTCAATGTCCGACTGATATATTGATTTTTGAAGCCTATATGGATATACTAGAATAGAAAAATGCAACATGTTGCAAAAATCTTTTACAGTGAGGTTTTAAGATGGAGATTCGCAGAGATTTTTATTTGGATAAATTGATAAAAAGAAAGAATAATGGATTGATTAAGGTAATTACTGGTATTCATCGATGTGGAAAATCCTATTTACTGAATAATCTGTTTTATCATCATTTATTGGAAAGCGGAGTTGATACTGACCACATCATTCGCTTTGCTTTTGATTCAGCTGATGATCTTTATCTGATTGGCGAAAGCTGATTCAGATGGAAAAGGAAAAGCGTGGAGTTGATCCTGAAAAGTTTATGGCTTATATCCGTTCCAAAGTTGTAGGTGAAGAAATGTATTATTTGCTGCTTGATGAAATTCAGATGTTGGATTGTTTTGAAGCTGTTTTGAATGGCTATCTTCGCAAAGATAATATGGATGTATTTGTGACAGGAAGTAATGCAAAACTTTTGTCTAAAGATATAGCCACCGAGTTCGCCGGTCGTGGTGACGAGTTCATATGTATCCCCTGAGTTTTGCCGAGTTTATGACCATTTACAGCGGTGATAAGTACATGGGATTATCTGAATATATGCTGTATGGCGGTATTCCTCTTGTTGTTCTTCGTGAGGGAGCAAACGATAAGGCAGTTGCATTGCAGAATCTGTTCAATGAGATTTATCTTCGAGATATTACCAAACGTAACCGAGTGAGGAATATCGGAGATTGGAAGATCTTCTGAATATTCTTTCCTCTGCCATTGGTTCGCTGACCAATCCGGAAAAACTGAAAAATACTTTCAAGACGGTAAAGAAATCCAGAATCACTTCCGCTACCATTAAGAAATATCTGGATTATTTTGAGGATTCTTTCCTGATTGAATCAGCACAAAGATATGACATTAAAGGAAAAGCATATATTGAAACACCTAAGAAATATTATTTTTCCGATCTTGGTCTTCGCAATGCCAGAATCAATTTCCGTCAGTTTGAGCAGACTCATTCTATGGAGAATGTAATTTATAATGAACTTCGTATGCGTGGTTACAGTGTGGATGTGGGAGTAATACCGATTGCAGAAAGAAATCAGGAAGGTAAGGTTATCCGTAAACAGCTTGAAGTTGATTTTGTATGCAATCTTGGTTCATCCAGATACTATATCCAGTCGGCATACTCGCTGCCAGATGAAACGAAACGCACTCAGGAAATCAGACCATTCAGGAAAATTGATGATTCCTTCAAAAAGATTGTTATCACAAAAGATATTGTACAGCCCTATTATGATGACTATGGTATCTTGACTGTAAACATTTATGACTTCCTCCTTGATCCGCAAACTCTTGAAAAATAAACAATGTTATAAAGGATGCTATGCGGTCTTGGAAGAATGGAATGTATGCCGGTGGAGGCGAACTTATGGAAAATATTGATGATGATAGAGAAATGATAAAAATGAAACAGATGACAATAAATGGAATAGGTGGAAAAGTACATTATTGGATTTCAAGACCAAATAATAATTCTAAGGGAGCATTAGTATTTACACATGGCTTAACAGCGAATCATACAATGTATGAAAGACAGGTTGAGTAAGCTTATTGTTGAGTCAAAAATGTATTTAAGTTTGGGAAATCATAGAGTGTATGGATTCAATTCCATATGCTCTTTATCTTTACTTAATTTCAGGAAAAAGCACAGAAATCTAATGTTACGATGTTCTACAATCTCCGTCATAATAAAAATATACGCCTGCATCAGTTTGGACTTTCCAGATCGACGAATCCCCGTAATGATCTTGATATCAGGAGTGCCATTCAGTTCAATGATTCTATCAAGATATTCTGCTCTCGTGATTTGTTTTCATTTAGACCACCCTACTTTCAAAAAAATTAAAATTTTTTTTCATTTTTCGAAAAGTGAAATTGTG
>ENA-OQCX01001146-OQCX01001146.1-human-gut-metagenome-genome-assembly--contig:-NODE-1146-length-12811-cov-2.211369_pt1 | contig 12811 bp, 12 predicted proteins | sample MGYA00242762_ERZ504587 | MGnify/ENA primary metagenome ERZ504587 (study PRJEB26092, sample SAMD00036337) | human gut metagenome | host: Homo sapiens | study: EMG produced TPA metagenomics assembly of...
CCCATGCCGGAAGTGGAAAGAAGTACAAAACAAGTGCTGTGGGAAGAAAGATTTAAATAATCTGTAACTGTTCAAGAGGCCAAGCAAAATTTCATTAAAACAGGTGTAAAATGCTTGCATTTTTAAGACTGTTTTTGAATTTATTTGGCGGATACGCCACACCGACGAAATGCGTAGCATTTTGGAGGTTGGCTCTGAACAGTCACATTAATTTTTAATTAGTATGTGGTAAAATATAGGAAATTATGTTCTTTTTATGCTAAAATAATTACACTGTTTAATACTGATTATGAAACAAGGAGATTTTAAATGAAAATTGTATTTTTAGATGTCAAAACAATTGGAGAGGATATTGATCTTTCCGCATATGATGAACTCGGCGAAATTGTAAAGTACAGCTTTTCTTCACCGGAAGAAGTCCCGGCGCGTGTCACGGATGCCGATGTGATTATATTAAATAAAGTTCCGGTCAATGAGCAGACAATTGGAATTGCGAAGAATCTGAAACTTGTCTGTGTCACAGCCACAGGCACGAACAACCTGGATAAGGAATATCTTGATTCAAAAGGAATTGCCTGGAGAAATGTTGCCGGCTACTCTACAGAGACTGTCGCACAACACACATTTGCAATGCTTCTCTTTCTATTAGAAAAGCTGCGCTATTATGATGATTATGTGAAAGAAGAGCGCTATGTAAATGATGTCTCTTTCACTCATTTTGCAGAACATTTCACAGAAATCCATGGAAAAACCTGGGGGATCATTGGACTTGGAGCGATTGGCAGACGTGTCGCTGAGGTTGCGCGTGCGTTCGGAGCGAAGGTCATTTACTACTCCGCCTCCGGTGCTCCGGCGCAGGAAGGTTATGAACAGGTTGACTTTGAGACATTGCTTACGCAGTCTGATATTATTTCCGTCCACGCTCCACTCAACGAGCATACAGAAGGACTGATCAACAGCAAAGCGTTTGAAAAAATGAGATCTTCCTGTATTTTCCTGAATCTCGGAAGAGGACCGATCGTCGATGAGCAGGCATTATATAATGCACTGGTCAGGAATCAGATTGCCGCAGCAGGATTAGATGTCCTTTGTGAGGAACCAATGTCCGCAGATAATCCATTGGTTCAATTCAAAGACAGCAAGCGCCTGCTGATCACGCCACATATTGCCTGGGCAAGCGTGGAAGCGAGAACTCATCTGATGGAAATTATCCACGGACAAGTCAAGGATTTTTTTGCTTAAGATCAACATTTTGTTTATCCCTACAATTTTTCTGCAATTTGCAATCAATATTTTTCTGTAAAGTTTAAAGAAAATAATTGTAAACTCCGGGTAAAGTGTTTTATAATAGCCATGTACGTAATTTTTGCAAGACGTAACATGTCAACTTAATAACTTAAGAAAAAGGAAAAAAGAAAATGGGAATTACAATGGTTTTGTCCTTGCTCAGCGGAGTTGCCCTCTTCCTGTACGGAATGGCACTCATGGGAGACAGTCTTAAGAAGGTTGCCGGTAACAAACTGGAACTTATCTTATACAAGCTCACAAACTCCCCAATCAAAGGATTGCTGCTGGGTACAGTCGTAACAGCGATCATTCAGTCGTCATCAGCTACTACTGTTATGGTCGTAGGATTCGTAAACTCCGGTATGATGAAAGTTGCTCAGGCAATCGGAATCATTATGGGTGCCAACATCGGAACAAGTATCACAGGCTGGATTTTATGTCTTTCTTACATTGATGGCTCCAATGGTATCGCGCAGCTTCTGTCCACCGCGACAATCTCTGCGATCGTTGCGATCATCGGTATCATCTTCCGTACATTTGTAAAGAAGAAACCTTATTCCGATATCGGTGACATCATGCTTGGTTTTGCGATCCTGATGTTCGGAATGCAGACAATGAGTGGTGCGGTTTCACCTCTGAAAGAGAACCCACATTTTGTCAGCCTTCTGACAATGTTTAAGAATCCATTCATGGGTATCCTTGTTGGTATCGCATTTACTGCAGTGCTTCAGAGTGCATCTGCATCTGTCGGTATCCTTCAGGCATTATCAATCACAGGCTCTATTACATTTGCTGCCGCACTGCCTATTACAATGGGAATCGGTGTCGGAGCTGCCTGTCCTGTACTGCTTTCTTCTATCGGTACAAACAAGAACGGAAAACGTACAGCACTTATTTACCTGCTGAATGACTTATTCGGAATGATCTTTTGGTCTATCGTATTTTACTCAGTAAATGCTGCTGTCCACTTTACATTTATGGACATGGTCATGAGTCCTGTCAGCATTGCTTTATTGAACTCGGTATTCCGTATCGCTACGATCCTGATCCTTGCTCCATTTATCAGCAAGATTGAGAAGCTTGTCTTCTTCCTGATCAAGGATACAGACGAAGACAACGAAGAGCAGGCTGATTTTGATCTGCTTGAGGAACGTTTTCTGGATTACCCACCGCTGGCGATCAGTCAGAGTCAGATGGCTGTTAACGGTATGGCGAAGAATGCCCGCAAGAATCTCATGCGCGCTTTCGAACTTCTGACAGACTTTAGCGACAGCAAGTTCAATAAGATCCAGGAAAAGGAAAACATGATCGACAAGTACGAGGATAAACTTGGTACTTATCTGATGCAGTTAAGTATGCATGATATGACACCGGATCAGGCGAAGCAGACCTCCAAGTTTCTTCATACGATCAGTGACTTCGAGCGACTTGGTGACCACGCAGTCAACATTTCCAGAGTTGCCCAGGAACTTCATGAAAAGTCCCGTACATTCTCTGAATCTGCTACTTATGAGCTGAATGTGCTTGAGAAGGCATTGGTTGAGATTGTTGATCTTACAGTAAATTCTTTTGTAGATGAAGATCTTGAGACTGCTGCAAAGGTTGAACCTCTGCGCGAACTGATTGGTATTCTCTGTAATGATCTGAAACTTCGTCACATTAAGAGACTTAGAAATGGTCAGTGTGATCTGAATACCGGATTTGCTTTTAATGACCTGCTTACAAACTACGAGCGTATCGCAGCGCACTGTTCTAACATTGCTGTAGCGATTCTCGAGCTTGATTCTTCTAACTTTGATATTCATGAATATACAAAGAGTGTCCGCAAGCTGAAGGATGAAACTTATCTTACAGCCTTTGAGGAATATGAGAAGAAATATGATATCAACGGATATCAGCCGGAAGCTGAAGCAGATAAGAAATTCTCTGCAAAAGCGAAGGATAGCGAGAAGAATAAGGACAACGAGAAATCTTCCGGAAAGAAGAAAGACAAAGACAAGAAAAAAGATAAAAAGAAATAAATTCCTTTCTATTTCATCAAAAAGGAACAAGTCCCACCTGGAGCTGTTCCTTTTTTGTATATATTCTCCTTACGTGCAATACCGAAATGTCTTATCCGTAAGAATTCTTGCAAAGATCAACCCTAACGGAAGAGCTGCAACAATCAGTATTGCCGCCGCAAACCAGGAAGCTGATGCAGAAAGATTCATTGTTCCCAGATTATAAAATCCACGGTACAGATACAATCCAGGAACCATGATTACAATCGACGGAACCGTGACAGAAATTCTCGGATATCCAACCTGATTTTTAATCATAGTTGCCAGAAGTCCGGCTGTTAATGCTCCGACAAATGCTGCTGCCGCCGGAGGCAATGCCGTCAGATCAACCAGTTCCAATCGCAGTGTATTGGCAATCGCACCGATTCCTGCCGCCACTGCCGCAAGGCGCGTAGGGCTGTTGAACATAATCGAGAATCCAAACACACCACAAAAGCTTGCAAGTAACCGGAAAATAATCCATTCTTCCTGCGTCAGATCAAGTTTCAGGAAATCCACAGGTTGTAAATTTAAGACTAGTGCCATGATCCATGCAGACATTGTGGCTACCAAAACAATAATCAGTGCATACATGAGTCGCTCCATGCCAGAACGCATGTCCAATTTTGCAAGGTCAATTCCACTTGTGATGAAAGGAAAACCAGGAATAATAAATAGCATTGCGCAAATATAGCCCGCCTCATGCTGAATTGAAATTGCCCACAAAAGCTCTGCTGCTTTCAAAAGTCCCGCATAAACCAGACAGGCTGCTGAAACAGATGAGGCTATGCACAAAAACAATGTAAAATGATGTTTACTCAATTTACACCTGATAAAATTTCCAATCCCGGCACCGACAAATGCACAAAACATTTCAATTGGTCCACCACCAAGCAGAAATGTAAATCCGCCACACGCCAATGCTGCTGCCATTCCCAATGCAATTGGAGAATAGAGTCCATGAATCTCTTCAATCTGATCTAGCAGCTTATGCAATTCTTCTCCGGACATTTCCTGTTCTCCCTGCTCGAACTCACGGATAAAGTGCTCCAGCCTATTTAATTTTGATGTATTCACGCCCGTATTCGTCAGACACAAGGACTGCGTGAATCCGTCGTCACCGTCAAAACAGGTATACTCAATCGACATCAGACCAATATCCGCTGTACACGTTATCCCCATCTCTTCTGCCAAAGCATTCATAGAGCTTCTCACTCTCCAAGCTCCGGTTCCACAGGAGAGAAGCATAATCCCCACTCTTCCGACAATTGATGCTTTCTCCGTCAAACTTGCTTGTGTTACCGGTGTTTCTTCTCCACCTTTATCTGTATATTCATGCCAGAGAATATCCATATGATTTTTTCTTATTTTCTGTGTCTGCACCTCATTCACTTCCTCTTTATTCCAGGTCAAGGCTTTCCGCTCCGGTCTTTTCATCATCTTCTCTCTGCATGAAAGAACAATTCCATCAATCTCATCCAGATGATGAAGCATTCGTTTCTCAAATCCATGAATTGGAAGTAAAACTCCTATCTCTCAAATCCTTTCTGACGCTTCTCACCGGTATCCTGCCCATAATAAACTTCTACTCTCGGAGCCTGTTTCTGAATCTTCTGGAAAGTATCCCAGACAACTGCATAGGCCTGTGCTTCTGTCAGTCCAAGCTTTCTGGTATCCGGTAATGCATATAACGCCATCACGCCACGTTTCTTGTTCTCTTTTTTCTCCTGAATCTGCATGCCCTCTGTATAGGAACGAACTATGTCATATCCGTCAGCAAGATACAGTTTTGATCTCGGTGCACATTGATGTTGCCTGTACGTCTCATGGAACTTTTCATATTCATGAACTGTTACTTCCCTTCTCTTACTCTCCAGAAGCTTTCCCTCTACATCAGTCAGGAGAACCGGATTCTCTCCTGATTTTCCATGAAATTTCTTTGGAATCAGATATGCGTCCCGAAGCAAATCAAACATACTTCCTCCGCACAATTCAAGTAGCAACGCGCTGACATCTCCATTTTTATACGCCTGGAGCAAGACCTCTGCAAAATGTCTGTCGCCATCGTCATTTATCTCCTGATAATTTTCCAAATGCTCATAAAATACTTCATTTAGCCGATCACAGGCTCTTGTGACTCAAGAACCTTAGATATAACTCCTTCTACAGCTTCTTCACGTGGTAATACTGTCTGCATACTCACACTTCCTTTGTTATTTCTTGTTTTTCACCTGTTAAAACAGAATAAAATCCTACTTATTAATATAGAAAGCGCCGGTTCTAAAGTCAAACCGGCGCATACTGTTTTATTCACATATCTGATATATATTTTCTACATAGGAATAGATTGAATCCATAATATCTTCTTAAACAATACCTTATTTCAGAACTAACATTTTTTTGAACATCTCCGCCGCAATACTTGGCGGAAATGTATGATTCTCAACCAGACAGATTTTTCTCTCCGGAATATTCTCCTTTAGTGGAATCTGACAGACCTTTCTTTCCTCGATCACTGGTCTTACGAACAGCTCCGGAAGGAATCCAATGCCCAGTCCATTCATAATAAGCGGCAACACCTGATCGATCGTCTCAACTTCCGTATCCGGAGATAGAACCAGATCGTTCTCCAGGAAAAATTTGGAATAGAACTCATAGGTTGTGCTTCCCTGCCCAAGAGAAATCAACGGATTCTCAATTAAGTCTTTCAGCCTTATTGGTTTTTCTTTCCCCTGAAAAGAATGATCTCCCACTGCAATTTCCTTAAAAGACATCAAAGAAGTACTTTTCAACGGCTTCTTTGCCTGAAGCGGCGTAGTCACAACTGCAAAGTCCGCCAGTCCATTCTTGACGGACTCAACTGCCTCCGGCGTGGAATGATTCAGAAGTCTCAGCCGAACACCCGGATATTGCTTATGAAAGCGCCCCAGTATAGGAAGAAGTAAAAGATGAAGTGCAATCTCACTCGCACTGATCGTGATACTTCCGCTCTCCATGCTTCGCTCCATTGCAAGCTCCGCTTCAGCCGCATGAAGATGCTGATATGCAACAGAAACATGCTGATACAGCTTCTCTCCTTCCGCTGTAAGCGTAACTCCTCGATTAGATCTGACAAACAATTTACACCCAAGCTGATTCTCCAGATTATTCATAAAATGAGTAATATTCGGCTGGTTGCTCATCAATACTTTCGCCGCTTTAGAAAAGCTCTTATACATTGCTACATAATAAAAAATCCGGTAATAATCGTAAGTAATTTCCATAAGTCCCCCCTAAACTGACACTAATCTGTTACTCTCCACCTGCAGAGGTGGGAGTCAAACCACATCTGATAAATCATATAAAAAATGTATATCTGTCATAGCAAATATGTATTTTTATTTCTTTGTTATTTATTATATACTGAATGACGAAAAAATCAAACACATTCATTTACGAGGGGCGATATCATGATCAAGCAAAACATTAAATTTCTCACAACCGGACAATTTCTCACTTTTTCACACACTTGTAAAAATCTTTCTTCTGATGTGCGCATCCAGGATCTTGAGAACCACAATCGTGTAGATATCAACGGAAAAGATCTTTCTGAGCTTGCCACGATTCAGCTTGGTCTTCCGTTTCTCCTCGTTATTCATGGAAAAGATGAAAAAATGGCCAAAAGAATGTTAAAGAAGTATTGTGCATAAAAGTTGAGTTGCCGTTTATACTCTGTATAAACAGCAACCCAACTCTTGTTACTCTCCCCAGACTTCTTCTGCGATTTCTTTCACAAGTTTTAACTTTTCCCATTGTTCCTCTTCTGTCAGTTTGTTTCCGATTTCACAGGAAGCGAACCCACACTGTGGACTGAGATAAAGTCTTTCTAATGGGATATATTTTGCAGCTTCATGAATTCTCTTGATCACAACTTTTTTCTCCTCGAGCTGAGGTGTCTTCGTTGTAATTAACCCTAATACCACTTTTTTATCCGGAGACACCTTTGCAAGCGGAGCGAATCCACCGGATCTTGCATCATCATATTCAAGGAATAATGCATCCACATTTTCTTTTGCAAAGACATAATCTGCTACAGAATCATACGGCCCGCTTGTAAAGAATGTAGAATGATAATTTCCTCTGCAGATGTGGGAAGTGATTACCATATCCTCCGGTTTTCCTTCCAGTGCAAGGTTATTCACTTCAAGAAGCTCTTTTTTCACATCTTCAATATCCGTTCCAAGAAGTTTGTATCTCTGCTTTGCCGCATCTCCAACAATTGCTCCCCAGGTACAGTCGTCAAGCTGAAGATTTCTGCATCCTGCTTCATAGAACTGACGGATCACTTCCTGATAAGCTGTTCCAATGTCGTGGATCAGTTCTTTGTTTGTCTCATAATATTTTCTCGTATTTTTATAGTTGACCGGAATAATCATCTGCTGGAACATCTGCGCGCGCCGGAATTGTATATTTTGCAACTGTGTTCTCATCCTCAAACTGTTTCAGGAATTTGAAATGTTCTACAAACGGATGCGCCTTTGCCTTTATCTTTCCTGTCAAATAAGTATCTTCCAGTGAGGCCAGCTCTCCATCAAACTGTACCCCGCTGCCGGTCTGTTCATGACCGACACCTTCAAATCCCCACATAAAATCCAGATGCCAGTAAGTTCTTCTGAACTCTCCGTCTGTGATCACATGAATCCAAGCTCTTTCTGCTTTGCTACAACTTCTGTAACCGCTTTATCAATGATCTGATTCTTTTCTGCTTCGCTGATCTTTCCTTCCTGATAATCTGCATTCGCTTTTTTAACCTCTTCCGGTCTCAAAAAACTTCCCACAAAATCGTATCTGCATGGTGTCTGATATTTACTCATAAATTAATTCTCCTTTTATTTTTGTAAGTGATGTTTTATCGTTACTGTTCACTCCCGTGTCAATCACTTCGCTGATTGCACGGAGGATGCATGTTTTGGCTTGAATGCATCTCGCCCCATCGCCAAAGGCGATTTAAAATGGCGAGATGCGTTGCTGGTCGCACATCGTGTGAACAGTAACGTTTTATCTGCAATCATCTTATCATCCCATGCTTATTTTGAAAAATATATAAATTTATGCATTTGTCATAGTTTGAAACTATGGTGAACTATATTCCTTTTACCCTTGATCAAAATCACAAGAATCTCATCCTGTACCGGTCCGTACACTTTCGTTTCTCTCTCCGAAGTAATATGAACATCATATTCCAGTCTTACACCATACTTCTCTGTATACAGTCCCGGCTCTATGGAAAACATCGTCCCTGGAAGCAGACAGCGGTCATCATGTGTCTCATAATCATCCAGATTTGCTCCGATTCCATGACATCTATGACCGATATTATGTCCTGTCCGGTGCATCAGATACTGTGCACATCCAAGCTGTTCAAACCGTTCTTTCAGCCTGCGGTCTACTTCATATCCTCTGACAGTTTCTCCTTCATCTAATCTCGCCTGAATAAACTGTCTTGCATCTTCACGTGCATCATATACTATCTGAAACCATTTCTTGTACTCCGGCTCAATCTTCTCTCCGACATTCATACACCAGGATACATCATAATATACCGCATCCTCTTCCGGAAGACGTCCGGCAATATCTATGATCAATCTGCTGCCTTCACGGATCTGCTTCGAATCATTTTCATTTGGTTCATACCCCGGATCACATGCATGTTCATCAATACCGAAAAATGGCGGAGAATCCATATAAATGTTTTCCTGTCTGATCAGCTCCTGCATCTTCTGAAGCATTGCATACTCATCAATATAAGTTCCCGCATCTATCTTCTCTCGGATCCAAGAAAATGTATCAGTAAGGATCTTATGTATGATAACTCCGGCCTGTCGGTGTGTTTCTATCTGATGTTCCGTTAGTACTGCACCGAAATGCTGCATCAGATCTGCACTTGTAACCGGCTCGATTCCGTAAGTTCTAAGATACTCGATCAGGCCGGCATCCATAGAGCTGATTGTCGGGACATTTCCACCCGGAGAGTACTGGCAGGCAATCTTCATACCCGGCTTCAATAATTCTGACAGCACTTTCTTCTGTCCTTCGATCCCTTGATATAATATTTTCTTTCCCGGTAGATGTTCGAGAAGAAGTGGTTCAATCGCTGAGAGCACCTTCACCGGTTCGCCCTGCGCCGGAATCAAATAGAACAGCCTTCTTGTGCAGAAACGATTTCCAAGCTCAAGAAACTCTTTCGTGATAAAGTCATGACCTTGGAAATCTGTAAATAACCAGCCGTCCATTTTTGCTTCCCTCAATAATTTCTGTATCTTTATAATATCCAACTTATGAAATCTCCTTAATAAGCGCCTGGCACAAATGACTTTGAAACTACCTCTATAAGTGCCTGGCACAAATAATCTGAATCCTGATTCTTATGCTCCAAGGATTCTCTTGTAAGCTTTCTTCACCGGAACATACAGAATCGCAATTCCTACTACTGTGAATCCGGCATTGATGATCGTAGCCGGGATAGATGTAATCTCTGCTGCCAACGCTGCACTCCAGGAACTTCCGAGAACAACCAGTTCAACTGTTGACCAGATAAAGTCTACGATAATGTTCGTAACACCGTAGATAGCCGCACAGAGGATCGCATAACCATATTCCTTCTTCGCATCTCCCTGCGCTTTTTTCTTCAGAGACTGAAAGATCATGCCCACAAGCAGACATTTGATAATTGTGCTGACGAATACATTCGGGATTGCCTGAATATAACCGTTCAATACATCAAAGACGAGAAGTCCGAGAACTCCTGCCACAGTTGAAAGCTTAGGTCCAAGCATTAATACTGCAAGCATTACGAAAATGTGTCCGAAATGCAGAAATGGTGTTCCGACAGCCGCCGGAAGCGGAATACGGAAAGACTGGATTCCCAGATAAATAATAGCTGCAAAAAATGCAGTCATTACGATTTTCTTTGTGCTGATACTTTCGTTTTTCATATTTTGTAAATCTCCTGTTTGTTATCTCTTATGTTGAGTAATTACCTGACGGATAATGTCAGAGTTGTAAGTGAATTTCCCCAACATACCGCCTTATTATATCAGCGCCCTGGTCTGTTAGATATATCCAGTTTTAAAATATTTATACAAGCCAGTTTTATAGTTATATAACAAAAACAAGTAAAAGCAAACAACAGAAAAAAAGAAAAACGTCCCCCCGGGGGAAATCCCCGGAAAAACGTTTTTCTTTCAACTTATATTCTTAATATCATCCATATATGGATTACAAAAGTATTACAGAAGTCCTCCGATAGAAAGGAACAGTGGAGCGAATACAAGTGATACAACTGTCATAAGTTTGATCAGGATGTTGATGGACGGACCTGATGTATCCTTGAACGGATCTCCTACAGTATCTCCAACAACGGCTGCCTTATGAGCCTCACTACCTTTTCCGCCGTGGTTTCCTTCTTCGATATACTTCTTAGCATTATCCCATGCACCACCTGCATTTGACATGAAGATGGCCATAAGAACTCCTGTTACGAGGGATCCTGAAAGAAGTCCGCCAAGAGCATCAACTCCAAGAAGAACACCTACTACTACAGGAACGATAACCGCCATCAGACCTGGAAGAAGCATCTCGTGAAGTGCTGCTGTTGTAGAAATAGCAACGCATGACTTGTAGTCAGGTTTCTCTTCACCTTTCATGATGCCCGGTTTCTCACGGAACTGACGTCTAACTTCCTCAATCATTGAGTATGCAGCCTTAGATACAGACTCCATAGTAAATGCTGAGAAAAGGAATGTAAGCATACCACCGATAAAGATACCGATGATTACTTTGTAGTCAAGAAGATTGATGGATTTCAGACCAACTGTCTCTGCATAAGATACGAACAGCGCAAGAGCTGTAAGTGCTGCAGAACCGATAGCAAATCCTTTACCCATAGCTGCTGTTGTATTACCTACAGAGTCAAGCTTATCTGTGATGTCACGAACGGACTCATCAAGACCAGACATCTCTGCGATACCACCAGCGTTGTCTGCGATCGGACCATATGCATCAACTGCAACAGTGATTCCTGTTGTAGAAAGCATACCAACTGCTGCAAGAGCAATTCCATACAGACCAAATACATTATAAGAAACAAAAATACCAACACAGATCAGAAGCAGCGGGATAGCTGTTGATTTCATACCAACTGCAAGACCACTGATGATTGTTGTAGCTGCACCTGTCTCAGACTGCTCTCCGATTCCTTTAACCGGTTTGTAATCTGCTGATGTGTAGTACTCTGTGATGTTACCAATGATAACACCAACAACCAGACCAGCGATAACTGCGATTGCTGCGTTCATGTTTCCGAAAAGCACCCAGCTAAGTGCTAAAGAAGCAATAATTACAATTGCTGAAGAAGCATAGCTTCCTTTTGTAAGAGCTTTCTGAGGATTTGTGTTCTCTCCGCCTCTTACGAAGAATGTTCCAAGGATAGAAGCGATCAGTCCGCATCCTGCGATTGCAAGTGGGAATAATACTCCTGAAACTTCGCTTACTGCAACACCAAGTGTCAGTGCTGAGATCAGAGATCCACAGTAAGACTCGAAAAGGTCAGCTCCCATACCTGCTACGTCACCTACGTTATCTCCAACGTTGTCAGCGATAACAGCCGGGTTACGCGGGTCATCTTCCGGGATACCTGCTTCTACTTTACCTACAAGGTCAGCTCCAACGTCTGCTGCCTTTGTATAGATACCACCACCAACACGTGCGAACAATGCGATGGAAGAAGCACCAAGGCTGAATCCGAATAATACATCTACATTCTTAGTTACGATGTACACAAGGCTGACACCAAGTGCACCAAGTCCAGCAACACACATACCCATAACGGCACCACCGGAAAACGCGATGGAAAGAGCTTTGTTCATTCCGCTCTCTTTAGCTGCGTTAGCTGTTCTGACATTTGCCTTAGTAGCAACTGTCATTCCGCAGTAACCCGCGATTGTTGAGAACAGAGCACCAACTACGAAGCAAACTGCTGTTACCCAGTTACCTACTCCTAATCCGATCAGTACAAAAAGTACTACTACGAATACAATAAGGATCTTGTACTCTGCTGTCAGGAAAGCACGTGCACCTTCTGCGATCGCACCGGCAATTTCCTTCATTCTTTCAGTTCCGGCATCCTGCTTGCTAACCTTGCTGCAAGGTATGCTGCAAAAAGAAGAGCAATGACAGCTGCAACTGGAACCAGATACATATAATTGTTCATTCTTAATTCTCCCTCCTGAATTTCAATATCATATGTTGTATTACACTATATCACATTTTTTTAGGTTTTTAAAGAAAAATTTTATATTTATTTAACTCTCTTTACATAAAATAGTATTTTTTTCACATTTTTCTTTTCAAATCAAAAAATCTCCTAAAAAATTTTTTAGGTCATTTTTACCATCCTGTGTCGATTTTAACGCTGTTTCTACTTATTAAATATAATAATATATAAG
>ENA-OQCX01001147-OQCX01001147.1-human-gut-metagenome-genome-assembly--contig:-NODE-1147-length-12805-cov-3.873324_pt1 | contig 12805 bp, 15 predicted proteins | sample MGYA00242762_ERZ504587 | MGnify/ENA primary metagenome ERZ504587 (study PRJEB26092, sample SAMD00036337) | human gut metagenome | host: Homo sapiens | study: EMG produced TPA metagenomics assembly of...
CAAAAATCAACCTAATCGACACCCCCGGTCTTTTTGATTTGCAGGCGGTGTTGCAGAGGGCATGAGAGCGGCTGACACAGCGCTCGTCGTTGTTTCGGGCAAGGACGGTGTCTGTGTAGGTACCGAAAAAGCAGTTGAGGCGGCAACAAAGGCAGGGCTTACAAAGGTGTTCTTTGTAAACGGTCTTTGCGACGAAAGCGCCCGTTTCTATCGTGTATTCGAGAGCTTGAAGGCTACATTCGGTCCGTCTGTTTGTCCTGTTGTTGTTCCGTACATTGTTGACGGTCAGGCAAACACTTATGTTAATTTGTTTGATTACAAGGCTTATGAGTACGGCACAGACGGCAGTGTAAAACAGACTGCGCTTCCTGATATGGGCGACAGGCTTGAGGGCTTGCGCGAGGCTATCAAGGAGGCTGTTGCCGAAACAAGCGAGGAACTTCTTGATAAGTTTATTATGGGTGAGGAGTTTACTCCCGAAGAAATCATTCTCGGTGTAAGTCAGGGCGTTAAGGACGGCACAATCTGCCCCGTATTCTGCGGTGACGCTCATAATACATTCGCAATTGATCAGCTTTTAAACAGCCTTACATGGCTTGCTCCGTCAGCGGCTGACAAGAGCGGTGAAATCGGTGTTGACCTTGACGGTGAACCCGTTGATGTTTCGGTTAATGACGGCGGTGCGGCTGCCGCAATCGTATTCAAGACGGTTGCAGACCCGTTCATCGGCAGACTTTCATATGTAAAGGTTGTTTCGGGCAAGGTAAGCTCGGACGCTCCTCTCATCAATATGCGTACAGGCGCACAGGAGAGAATTACAAAGGTGCTTTCCGTAAGCGGTAAAAAGCAGTCGGATGTTCCGTACATCGGTGCAGGCGACATCGGTGCAATCCCGAAGCTTGCATCAACAAAGACAGGCGACACACTCTGTTCGCCTCTCAGAAAGGTTGTTCTTGACGGAATCGACTATCCGTCATCATCATATACAATGGCTGTGTATCCCGCAAAGAAGGGTGACGAGGATAAGGTTGCTCAGGGCATTGCAAAGCTTGCAGACGAAGATCCGACAATCAAGCTCGTTTCAAACCACGAAACCCATGAAATGTTAATTTCGGGACTCGGTGAACAGCATCTTGATGTTGTAATTTCAAGACTTAAAACAAAGTATAATGTTGACGCAGTCTCAAAAAGCCAAAGATTGCATACAGAGAAACTATCCGCAAAAAGGTTTCCGCACAGGCAGATATAAAAAGCAGTCGGGCGGTCACGGTCAGTTCGGTGATGTGTGGATTGAATTTGAGCCGTGTGATTCGGACGGTCTTGTATTTGCCGAAAGAGTTGTCGGCGGTGCAGTTCCGAAAAATTTCTTCCCTGCCGTTGAAAAGGGACTTCAGGATTCAATCAAGAAGGGCGTTCTTGCAGGTTATCCGATGGTAGGCATCAAGGCTACTCTTTATGACGGTTCATATCATCCTGTTGATTCCTCCGAGATGTCATTCAAGACAGCGGCATCTCTTGCTTATAAGAACGGTATTCCGAATGCCTCTCCGACGCTTCTTGAGCCAATCGGAAGCCTTAAAGCCGATGTTCCCGATGCGAATATGGGCGATGTAATGGGCGAGGTCAACAAGCGCAGAGGTCGTGTACTCGGTATGCAGCCGGGTGAGAACGGAACGCAGATTGTTGAGGCGGAAGTTCCTATGGCAGAAATGGATGACTTCGCAACCTACATTCGTCAGGTAACACAGGGCAGAGGATCATTTGAATTTGCGTTTGTCCGCTATGAGGATACTCCCGCAAATGTTGCTCAAAAAATTATTGAGAAAGCCAAGGCTGACTCTCAGGAATAATCAATAAGCTGATTAAGGCACCGATTTTTCGATGCCTTTTGCTTTTCTTGCCTAAATATCATTATTGTGATACAATTAGGCTATACTTATGTGAATGGTGGGGACGGAAATTTATTGCAAAGGATGATGACAATGAAAAATCTTTTACAAAGAGCGAGAAAGACAATCAAAATCAAAAATATGCTTTTTCTCACAATTGCCGGAATTATCAATGCGTTTGGAATTACAATATTTCTTAATCCCGTGAACCTTTACGACAGCGGAATTTCAGGTACGGCTATGCTTGCCGCACAACTTACACCCGAAAGCCTGTCGCTTTCACTTTTTCTTATAATTTTTAACCTGCCGCTGTTTTTGTTCGGACTTAAAAAGCAGGGAAAGAAGTTACATTTTACGCAATTTATACGGTTGCAGTTTATTCGTTCGTTTCATGGCTGATAACCGATGTTCTGCCCGTTGATGTCAGTATGGCGTCTCCGCTTGCGGGAACCGATTTGCTGCTTTGTGCCGTGTTCGGCGGTGTGATTTCGGGTATAGGCAGCGGTCTTGCAATCAAATTTGGCGGTGCAATGGACGGCATCGAGGTTATGGCAGTAATATTTGCGAAGAAAATCGGTGTATCGGTTGGTTCATTCGTTATGGCGTACAATATCGTACTTTATGTTGTATGCGGTTTCATTCTGCAAAGCTGGATTCTTCCGCTTTATTCGATTGTTACATATTTTGCCGCACTTAAAACGATTGACTTTATTGTTGAAGGTTTTGACAGGGCAAAGGCGGCAACGATTATTGCGTCTGTAAGCTGTTGCGATGAAATTTGTAACGCACTTTCGGAGGAATTTCAAAGCGGTGTTACCGTAATGCAGGCTCAGGGCGGATATTCAGGCAAGGACAAGGTGATGATTTACTTTGTTGTCAACCGTTTCCAGATTGGCAAGCTGAAAGAAATTGTGCGTGAAATCGACAAGAAAGCGTACATTTCAATTACGGAGGTTGCCGATGTTTTCAGCCGAAACGATTCGCTGTAAATAAATTTTAGTTGGTGTTTTATTTGACAAAATTACTTGTAAAGCTGTTTGTTAAAGACAGCGACAATTGCGATAATCAAAAGGTTAGAACTGCCTATGGCAACCTTTCGGTGTTTGCGGAATAATTCTTAACCTGTTACTGTTCGGAGGAAAATTGTTTGCCGGAATTGTTTCGGCATCGGTTTCCGTCATTGCCGACGCCTCAACAACCTTTCGGACGCAGGCAGTTCGGTTGTTACATTCCTCGGATTTAAGCTTGCAAGCCGTCCTGCCGACAGAGAGCATCCGTTCGGTCACGGTCGTTATGAGTATGTGGCAGGCTTGGGAATTTCCGTTGTAATCCTTTTAATGGGTGTTGAGCTTATAAAAAGTTCGATAGAAAAGATAATTACTCCCGAGGATAAAACGGCATTTTCAACGCTTTCACTCGCAATAATGATTGCGTCAATTTTCGTAAAATTATGGATGTACTTTTTAATTCGGGATTGTCGAGAAAGATAAATTCAACCGCACTCAAGGCGGCGGCGCTTGACTCGCTGACCGACTGCATTGCAACCTCTGTCGTAATAATCGGATTGCTTATTTCTGCCTCAACAGGAGTTCAGATTGACGGTTGGCTCGGCGTGTGTGTTTCGCTGTTCATACTTTTTACGGGTGTCAGCACATTCAGAGAGAGCCTTTCACCGCTCCTCGCAAAGCGCCCGACCCTGAATTTGTTGATGAAATCAAGGAAACAGTGTTGAAAAATGATATGATTGTAGGTATCCACGATTTGATTATTCACGATTACGGTCCGGGCAGATGCTTTATTTCACTCCATGCAGAAGTGCCGTGTGACGAGGATATCCTCGAAGCACATGACGCAATTGACCTGACCGAAAAACAGCTTGAAAACAGGTACAACTGTTTTGCAACCATACATATGGATCCGATTGCCTCAAACGATGCGTTCACAAATGAACTTAAAATGAAGGTGGAGGAGGGCTTGTGTGAGCTTAATCCGGAGTATTCAATCCACGATTTCAGAATTGTAAAGGGCAGTACGCATACAAATGTTGTCTTTGATATGGTTATTCCGTATGGACTTGACCTTACAGAAAGACAGATTAAACAGAGTGCAATCGAAAAAATCAAGTCAATTGACGAAAAGCTTTATCCGATAATAAATGTTGAAAAATCCCTTTCTGATTAAAAGTTCATAATAAAAAACAGAGGTCATCGGTTTTTAGCTGATGGCTTCTGTTTTGTATATATTTTCGGATTTGTTGAAAATTGTGTGTTCGAGTGTAGTAGTCAGTTATACGGTTTATTGTCGAAACGATTTTACAATTGTTTCGATTTGCGGTCAGTGACCATCGCCGTATTATTGTTTTGCAAACTGACTGTTGTAAAGTTTGTTATAGAATCCGCCTTTGGCGAGCAACTCCTCGTGTGTGCCTTGCTCAATGATGTTGCCGTCCTTCATAACAAGGATAACATCGCTTTCCTTGATTGTTGAAAGTCTGTGGGCAACAACAAAGCTCGTCTTGCCTTTCATCATCTTGGCAAAAGCTTTTTGAACACGGATTTCGGTAAGGGTATCAATTGATGAAGTTGCCTCGTCAAGAATAAGAATTGACGGGTTTGTAAGCATCGCCCTTGCAATACACAAAAGCTGTTTCTGTCCCTGACTGAGATTACCGCCGTCCTCGCTGATTACGGTGTTGTAGCCGTCAGACATACGGCGGATGAATGAGTGCGCATATGCCGCCTTTGCAGCGGCAATAACTTCTTCTTCGGTTGCGTTTTCGTTGCCGTAACGCAGATTTTCCATAATTGTTCCGTTGAACAGCCAGCTGTCCTGAAGAACCATTCCGTAGCATTTTCTGAGGTTGTCACGGGTGATATCCATAATGTCAACACCGTCAATGCTGATTTTGCCATTGTCCGTGTCATAAAATCTCATAAGAAGATTGATGAATGTTGTCTTGCCGCAACCTGTCGGACCGACAATGGCAATGTGACTGCCGCTCTTGACATCAAGCGAAAAGTTTGTGATGAGCGGTTTTTCTTTTGTGTAGGAGAAGTTTACATTCTCAATCTTGACATTGCCTTCGCAATGCTCAAGCTCTTTTGTGCTGTTGTCGGGAATTTCGTTATCTGCCTCAAGAACCTCAAAAACTCGTCCTGCCGCCGCAATGCCTGTCTGCAACTGCGTGAGTACGCCTGTAACCTCGTTAAACGGCTTTGTGTACTGATTTGCGTAGGTAAGGAAGCATGATAACTGTCCGACCGAAAGTGTGCCTGCAACGGCAAACAGAGCACCCATAATGCCTACTGCGGCATAAACCAATGCGTTTACGAATCTTGTTGACGGGTTGGCAAGTGCGCCTGCAAACTGTGCCTTGAATCCCACTTCAAGAAGTTCATCGTTGTACTTTTCAAATTCTTCAAAGGCTCTGTCCTCATATGAAAAAGCCTTTACAATTCTCTGATTGCCGATATGCTCTTCAACATATGACGAGATGTCACCGTTGAGTGCCTGTTGACGGGTAAAGCGGTTATGCGTCATCTTGCCGATAAATGCCGCAACAAAGAGCGAAAGCGGTGTGAGAACAACAACCACAAGGGCGATTTTCCAGTTGATTGTCAGCATAAATACAAGCGTGCCGACAATGGTAACAATGCCCGAAAAAAGCTGTAGGAACATCTGTGTTAGACCGTCGCCAACTGCGTCAACATCGTTGATTACCCGGCTGATAAGGTCGCCGTGAGGTGTTGTGTCAATGTAGGAGAGGGGAACTGTGTTGAATTTTTCAAAAACCTCTCTTCTGAGGTCACGAACAGTGCGGTAGCTGACAATGTTGGTAAAGTAGGTCATAATCCACTGGAAAAGTGCCACACCGCCGATGCCTACACCGATGTACACAAGAATCTGAATAACGCTTGCAAAGTCAACATTACCCTTGTCAATGATGTTGTCGATTGCGTTACCTGTGAGAACAGGAATATAGAGCGTGAGCGAAACGCTGATGATTGCGCTCACAAGAGCTAAAATCAGATAAAACGAATACGGCTTTTATTTTTTTGAGTACCTTTTTTACAGAGGAGGATTTTTTTGCTGAATTTTTCATCTTCTTGCCTCCTCTTCATTAAGCTGTGAAAGACAGATTTCACGGTAGGTTTCGCAGTTTTCAAACAGTTCATCGTGCTGACCCTTGCCTACAAGTCTGCCGTCATCAAGCACAAGAATAAGGTCTGCGTTCTTAATTGTTGAGCAACGCTGTGTAACGATTATTACGGTCATATCCTTTGTGTTTTCACGCAAAGCCTTTCTGAGTGCCGCATCTGTTGCAAAGTCAAGAGCCGAAAAGCTGTCGTCAAGAATGAGAAGCTTCGGTGAGCCTGTAAGCGCTCTGGCAATGCAAAGTCGCTGACGCTGACCGCCGCTGAAGTTCTTACCGCCCTGTTCAACAAAGCTGTCAAGCCCTTTGTTGAGCTTGCTTACAAACTCGTATGCCTGTGCAATTTTGAGAGCCTTTATAATATCCTCATCAGTTGCATTTTCGTTTTGCCATTTCATATTGTCACGGATTGTTCCCTTGAAAAGAATTGACTGCTGAGGAACAATACCAATCTGTGAACGGAGCTGTAAGAACGGATAGTCCTTGACATTTCTGCCGTCAACGCTTACAGTACCCTGCGTTGCATCGTAAAAACGGGGGATAAGGTTGACAAGCGTACTTTTACCGCAACCCGTACCGCCGATAAGACCGACCGTCTGACCACGCTTGATTTTAAAGCTGATGTCCTCAAGCTCATCATCACCTGTGCCGTATGTGAAGTTTACATTGTCAAATTCGATTTTCGGAGTGCTTTCGCTCTCTGAAATTTCAATGTTCTCGGTAGTGCTTTCACACACACTCGGCTGAGTTTCAAACACTTCGTTAAGTCTTGCCGCACTTGCACTTGCTTTCGTGAGAAGGACAACAAGGTTTGCAACAACAATCATTGCAAGCAAAATCTGCGTCATATAGTTTACAAGGGCAATGATGTCACCCGAAAGCATTCCGCTGCCTGCGTTTACATTCTGAGCGCCAAACCAAATGATGAGAATAATTGCAGCATTGGTGATGATGTAGGTGACAGGGCTTAAAAGTGCCGAAAGAATGCTTACTCTGATCGAAGTTTTAGCCAAATCCTCGGTTGAATCGTCAATACGCTTTTTCTCATTTTTCTGCTTTGAAAAGGCTCTGATAACCCTGTTGCCCGAAAGATTTTCACGGCAGATAAGGCTGATTTTGTCGAGCTTTTTCTGCATTTTTTCAAAAATAGGAATACTCTTTGTCATAATGAGGTAAAGAGTAACGGCAATCAATATAGCCGCAATGAAGAAAATAATTGACATTTCAAGGTTGATTGTCATTGCCATAACCATTGAACCGATAACAATAAACGGCGCTCTTGTGAGCAGGCGGATAGCCATTGCAACAGATTGCTGAACCTGATTGGTGTCATATGTGATTCGTGTTATAAGTGACGGAGTGCCGAGCTTGTCCAACTCTGCGTGAGAGAGTTTGTTGATGTGCAAAAACAAATCTCGCGAAGTCTTGTTCCCACACCCTGAGATGCCTTTGACGCAAGATACTGACACACAAGTGCACTGCAAAGTCCTACAGTTGCGAGAATAACGAGCAGACCGCCCATTTTCCAGATGTATGCCGTGTCGCCGTTTCGCACACCGTTGTCGATGATTCCTGCCATAACAAGCGGAACGAGCAATTCCAAAATTGCCTCAAACAGCTTGCAAAGCGGACCGATGATACATTCTTTTTTGTAGTATGCAAGATACCTTCGTAGCTTAATCAAATTTTCCCCTTCTCTGCCATAAAATTAACAATACATAAGTAATATTATTTTACACCGATTAACGATATTTTACAACTTAAATTTTGCGTTGCGGGGATTTGCGGCGGTCGCAAGGCTACCCCTACAGTTTTGTGCTAACACAAAAAAGCCACCGATAAAACATCGGTGGCTCTGTATATAATCAGTAAAATAAATTACTTAATAAGGCTTGTGCCGTCCATTTCTTCGGGCTGCTCGAGTCCCATAATTTGGAGCATTGTCGGAGCGATATCGGCAAGTCTGCCGCCCTCACGAAGCTCGCAGTCATAGTTTACTACGCAGAAAGGAACAGGGTTTGTTGTGTGAGCAGTAAACGGTGAACCGTCCTCTGCAACCATCTTATCTGCATTGCCGTGGTCGCTGTGATAAGAGCAACACCGCCCATTTCTTTGATTGCGTCAACAACCTTGCCAACGCAGGTGTCAACAGTCTCAACAGCCTTTACGGCTGCCTCGAATACGCCTGTGTGACCAACCATATCGCAGTTAGCGTAGTTGAGGATAATCATATCGTACTTACCGCTCTTGATTGCGGGAACGAGCTTGTCTGTAACCTCGTAAGCACTCATTCAGGCTGAAGGTCATATGTTGCAACAGCAGGTGACTTAACAAGGATTCTGTCCTCGCCGGGATACTGCTTTTCAACACCGCCGTTGAAGAAGAATGTTACATGAGCATACTTTTCTGTTTCTGCAATTCTGAGCTGTGTCATACCCTTGTCTGATACATACTCGCCGAGTGTGTTCTTGAGAACCTGCGGCTTGAATGCAACTTCAACATTAGGCATTGTTGCATCATACTGAGTCATGCAAACAAAGTTTACGGGGAAGAAACCGTTCTTTCTCTCAAAGCCCTTAAAATCAGGGTCAACAAATGTTCTTGTAATCTCTCTTGCTCTGTCAGGACGGAAGTTGAAGAAGATGATGCTGTCGTTAGGCTTAACCTGAGCACCGCCCTCAATAACACAAGGAACAACAAATTCGTCTGTTACGCCGTCATTGTAAGAGTTCTTAATTGCGCAAACAGGGCAGTCTGCCTTGTTGCCCTCGCCATATACCATAGCGGCATATGCCTTTTCAACTCTGTCCCAGTTGTTATCTCTGTCCATTGCGTAGTATCTGCCTCAACTGTGGCAACCTTGCCTATGCCGATTTCTTTGAGCTTGTTAAGAAGCTTGTCAGCATATTCAGCGGCACTTGAAGGCGGAACATCACGACCGTCAAGGAATGCGTGAATGTAAACATCCTTAAGACCCTTTTTCTTAGCAAGTTCAAGAATACCGTAGAGATGCTCAATGTGGCTGTGAACACCGCCGTCTGAGAGAAGTCCCATAAGGTGAAGTGCCGTGCCGTTCTTGAGAGCCTTGTCCATTGCATCAACAATAGCCTCGTTATCTTTGAGCTTGTCCTCGTTGATAGTCTTTGTAATTCTTGTGAGTTCCTGATAAACGATTCTGCCGGCACCCATATTTGTGTGACCGACCTCAGAGTTGCCCATCTGACCGTCAGGAAGACCTACATCCATACCCGACGCACCAATCTGTGTGAGCGGATTAGATGCAAAAAGCTTGTCAATGTTTGGCTTTTTAGCAGCCTTGATAGCGTTGCCTTTTTCGGGAGCAATACCAAAGCCGTCAAGAATCATTAAAATTACCGGTTTTTTCATTTTGCGTGTCCTTTCCATAAAGCATACACAATCTTGTTATGCAAAAACAAATCCAAAAGCCGATTACAGACTTTTGTGCCGTGCCCAAAAGGACACGGCATTGTGTTTGAATATACTGTTTAAATTACTTGCTTGCAGCTTTTACGATTGCGGCAAACTTCTCGGCAACGAGTGATGCACCGCCGATAAGCCACCGTCAACATTTGTCTTTGAAAGAAGCTCGTCAGCATTGCCGTCATTCATTGAACCGCCGTACTGAATTGTAACAGCGTCAGCAGCAGCCTGATTGTAAAGCTTAGCGATTGTAGCACGGATGAAAGAGCAAACTTCTTCAGCCTGATCAGCTGTAGCAGTTTTGCCTGTGCCGATAGCCCATACAGGCTCATAAGCGATAACAACATTCTTGAGTTCTTCTTCTGTTACATTGAAGAGGTCAAGCTTAATCTGTCTTGCGATAACTTCTTCTGTGATGTCGCACTCACGCTCCCAGAGGAGTTCGCCGACGCAAACGATTGGCTTAAGACCTGCGGCAAGAGCAGCCTTTGTTCTCTTGTTTACAGTTTCGTCTGTTTCGCCGAAATACTGTCTTCTCTCGCTGTGACCGAGAACTACATATTCAACGCCCATTTCCTTGAGCATACCTGTTGAGATTTCGCCAGTGAAAGCACCGCTTTCAGCCCAGTGACAGTTTTCTGCACCGATTTTAACATTTGTGCCTTCTGTAGCCTCAAGTGCTGTTGCAAGGTCAACATAAGGAACACAAGCGATTACTTCACAACCTGCATCTTTTACAAGGGGAGTAATAGCGTTGAGGAGCTCTTTAGCTTCCTTTGGAGTTTTGTTCATTTTCCAGTTGCCGGCGATAATTGCCTTTCTCTTTGACTTATCCATGATAATTTTCCTTTCAGAATATGTTTTTATTATAATAAAAATAAAGTAACAGGGTTAAATCAGTAAGGGCGGAAAAATCCGCCCTTTTATTTGATTAAATTATTTGTCAGCGATTGCTGCGATACCCGGAAGAACCTTGCCTTCAAGGTATTCAAGAGATGCACCGCCGCCTGTTGAGATGTGGCTCATCTTGTCAGCAAAACCAAGCTGAATAACAGCAGCTGCGCTGTCGCCGCCGCCGATGATTGTTGTTGCGTCTGTGTCGGCAAGAGCTTAGCAACAGCAATTGTACCCTTTGCAAGAGTCGGGTTCTCAAATACGCCCATAGGACCGTTCCAAACAACAGTCTTTGCGCTCTTTACAGCGTCGGCAAAGAGTTCCTGTGTCTTTGTGCCGATGTCAAGACCTTCCATATCAGCAGGAATCTTGTCTGAATCAACAACCTTAACTTCGATTTCAGCGTCGATAGGATCAGGGAAGCCTGCAGCGATTGTTGTGTCGATTGGGAGAAGGAGCTTCTTGCCGAGCTTTTCAGCCTTAGCCATCATTTCCTTACAGTAGTCAATCTTTGTATCGTCAACGAGTGAAAGACCGACTTCCTTGCCCTGAGCCTTGAGGAATGTGTAAGCCATACCGCCGCCGATGATGAGTGTGTCGCACTTTTCGAGGAGGTTTGAAATAACATTGAGCTTGTCAGCAACCTTAGCACCGCCGAGGATTGCAACGAACGGACGAACAGGAGTTTCAACGGCATTGCGAGGTAGTCAATTTCCTTCTGCATGAGGTAACCTACTGCTGTGTCCTTGATGTGGTCTGTAACACCTACTGTTGAGCAGTGTGCACGGTGAGCCGAACCGAATGCATCCATTACGAATACATCAGCGAGTGAAGCAAGTTCTGATGAGAACGGCTCAAGATTCTTTGTTTCTTCTTTTCTGAAACGAGTGTTCTGGAGAAGAACAACATCGCCGTCTTTCATTTCTGCAACAGCCTTTTTAGCATTTTCGCCTACAACCTCGTCATCGTTAGCGAAAACAACATCCTGACCGAGGAGTTCCGAAAGTCTTACTGCTACGGGAGCGAGTGAGAACTTCTCTTCGGGACCGTTCTTCGGCTTACCGAGATGTGAGCAAAGAATAACCTTGCCGCCGTCAGCGATAAGCTTCTTGATTGTAGGAAGAGCTGCTGTAATTCTGTTGTCGTTTGTGATTACGCCGTCCTTGAGCGGTACATTGAAGTCACAACGAACAAGTACTTTTTTACCTTTTACATTGATGTCATCAACAGATACTTTGTTGAGCTGCATAATATACATTCCTTTCGTGTAAGAAGAAATTTGTAAAAATTTAGTATTTTTACAGTCACCATTATTATATATCAAAAACCCCTTTTTATCAATAGAAAACTTTAAAAAATTCGCCTGTCGGGGTATTTTTTGCACTGCCTTTACAAATACTGATTTTAAGGAAGCTTATGAATATTATTTTTGTTCTTATGTCATATTGTTGAGGTCGCTCCACTTGTGATTGTGAAGCTCGCCCTTGTTCTGCAAAGCAGGATAATCCCATTGCCTTAAAACTTCATAAGCCGCAATTGCAACCGAGTTTGAAAGATTAAGACTTCTTGCCTCGTCAATCATAGGCAGTCTTAAAGTATCATCGGGATGCTGCATTAAAAGCTCCTCGGGCAAGCCTTTTGTTTCTTTGCCAAAGAGAAGATAGCAGTTGTCGGGATATTCAACATCGCTGTGGCGGTGAGTTCCTTTTGTTGAAAAGAAAAAGTATTTTCCGCCTTTTGTTTTTTCAAAAAAATCGTCAATGTTCTCATAATATGTGATGTCAAGCAAGTGCCAGTAGTCAAGTCCCGCTCTTTTGAGTTTTTTATCGTCGGGTTCAAAGCCCATAGGCTTGACAAGATGAAGTCTTGTTCCCGTTGCGGCACAGGTTCGTGCCACATTGCCCGTGTTCTGCGGAATTTCGGTTCAACAAGCACAAGGTTGAGAGTTGCCAAAAGTTATCACTCCAATTTTTATTATTCCATTCTTTTTCTGTTTAAATACATTTTAAATCGTAAACAATAATAATGCAAGTTTTTTTGACAAAGCCGTGTGACAAAGATGAAAAAACACACATTTTGTCAATGAATTTGCAAGATGGGGAGGTGTGATTATGAATACAAGTCCAATGATGAATGTGATGAAAGGCGTTGCAATAGGAATGACGGCAGGCGTCTGCATGGGTATTGTCGGCAAAAATATGGTAGACAGCAACCCAAAACTCAAGAAAAAGGCAAACAAAGCCTTTAAGACAATGGAGTCAGTCCTCGACACCGCACAGTATATGTTCAGATGATTTGAATATATGTTACAAAAACGGCTGAATTTCAGCCGTTTTTTAAAATATAAAATCTATAATTAAATATATTAGTAATTAATTGAATTTTTACTGTGCTAGTAGGTTGAGATAATAATAAAACAATAAAATGC
>ENA-OQCX01001148-OQCX01001148.1-human-gut-metagenome-genome-assembly--contig:-NODE-1148-length-12796-cov-2.082958_pt1 | contig 12796 bp, 13 predicted proteins | sample MGYA00242762_ERZ504587 | MGnify/ENA primary metagenome ERZ504587 (study PRJEB26092, sample SAMD00036337) | human gut metagenome | host: Homo sapiens | study: EMG produced TPA metagenomics assembly of...
GTTTTCCTTTTATAATTTTCTGTGAATTCATTTATTTTTTCTTTTCTGTAGTTTGAGTTACAGTGATTGCCTGTACGTATTCCGTTAGAAGTTTGTTTACTCTTGCGTATCGTCGTACACTTCTACGATACAGAGCGCAAGGGTTGCACCTTCTTCGTCCTTAACCACCAGTTGGTAGTCGTTGCCGTACGTTTCGTAGCTGGTATTGTCAAAGGAGATGCCTATTCCGTTGATACGTACTAATTTGAGCGCATCCTGAGACCAGGCCTGTCCTGCCATTTTCTCGGACGAAATATTCTCATAAGAGGTTTTCTCCGTTATTTCCTGGTTGGTGGCGGCATCAACGGCTTCGAATATCAGTTTGCCCGGACCGTATCCCGGTTCTCCCATTTCATCGAACTTTTTGAGCAGGCTTTTGGGAACTGAGGCTTTCCATACATTGTTTTCGGTAACGTTATATGAGTCAACGCCTGCTGAACTCTTTAAGTCTTCGAATCTGACGAAAGCACCTTCGAAGAAATCCTTTATGTTTCTGAAGCCGGTCTGGTCGTAATCGTACGCATACATAAACAGTGCCTGGAATCTGATTCTTTCACCCTGTTCCTGCCAGGCTTCCTGTGTAATACTGGTCATGATGTTGTTTGCATAGCTTACCTTGATGTCTCCCGAGTTTTCGTCGATGAGGTGGCCTGCCCAGTTGCTTTTAATTTTATCATAAACGGCTTTGGGGAATACCATGACGGTGGCAGTTCTTTCTTCGGTATTACTGTTGGGGTCGACAGTAACCGTTACCTTGTCCTTATTGTCGCCTGTTCCTGTAACGGCGTGCAGCCAGCTTACCGTACTGCCGAAATCATAGGCAAACTCTACCTCCCCGTCTTCATTGATGCTTTTCGTAGCAGCGAATATTACAGGTTGGAATTCATCATTGTACGCTGTAATGGTTGATTGCATATTCTCTACGATTCCGTTGTCGTCTGATAATTCCTCGCCGGATACGCTCGCTACTGCATTGAGATAGGTGGGGCTGATGGCGATGGCATCCCGTTGCAATCCTTCGTACACGACGGGTATCTCCACCTTGCGCACCTTGTCCGTTTGGGCTGTGGCGGCATCTTCTGTAACGAAAGTCAGGGTATAAGTGCCTGCGGCAATCGGATACTTGGGATTCAGTCCGCTTGTGTTCTCGGTATTGAAGGTGACTGATAGGTTCCCGCCTTTTCATCGATGGTATAGCTCAGCCATTCCGGATTGGTGAAGCCTATCTTTACACCGCTTTCCGCCTCTGCCTTGATAACGGTATAAACGGGCGAGGAGGCTGTGTTGCCCTTGATTGTCAGCGGATGGGTCTTGTCGTATACATTACCGGCTTCGTCGCTGACGATGAGGTCGGCATACTCTTTTCTGGCACGTGTCACCTTATAGATGATTTGCGATTCGTTGCCAATCTTCAGGGTGATTTCAGCCACGGCGTCTTCGTTGTGGCTCTGTCCGTCGGCTGATGTTGCGATGGTCACGGTCTGCTTTCCTGCCTTTCCATAGATGAGGCTTTCCAGGAATTCGCCGTTCTGGAACTTGCACCATCCGCACTGCTGGACAGCTCCCAGTCGGCGGTTGTCTCAAAAGATATTTCGGCTGTTTCACCGGCGGCACAGTTTTATGTTTTTCAGTTCGGGGAATACAATGGGCTTGTTTCCTTCGCCGTCGTCATCCGAGCATGCGGTGAATGTTGCGATAATCATCATGGCCAATGCCATGATACGGCTCATACTTTTCAGTTCTGCTATTTTCATAATTGTATGATGGTTATGGGGTTAATATCCTTGTTCTTTCAGTTTCTCGGCTTCCGCTTCGCTAATCCACTCGATGATGTTGGCGGGGGTATCCACACGCCCACCAGCGAACCGTCCTTGTTATCTACACGGATGCTGACGTAGTGGAAGATAAACTTCTCGCAGGTGTTGAAGTAGGCGGGGGCGTTTGAGGGTTGTGTCATGACCAGCTTGCCGTTGCCGTGTATGGTATTGAACAGCTCGGCGGTGTTGCCGCAAACATGCTCTTCCATTTCGATGCTTGGGTCAAGTATATCCTCATTGTTGAATTTCAGCTTGGTGTCGTATCCGTCGAAGTACAGTCCGTGCAGTACAATCGTGTTCTCTTCTCCTTCCACGATTTCGGAAGTTATCAGGCGCAGGGTCGTATTCTCCATATAGGTGTTGAAAAATGTCGAGGTAACCTTGCAGTATCCGGTAAAGGCATGGATGTCGAACGGGCATGCCTTCTGCATCACCACTTTGGTTTCCGTGCCGTATTTGTGCCATTGCTCCACATCGGGGATAATCAGCCGCAGGGCGAATCCGAGCGAATCGTTGATTCCGATGTTCTCATATACACCTTCTATTTCGACATTGGCGGCCACTTCACCCGCTTTGATGGTTACGGTGTTGGAAAGAAGTCTATAGTGTTTTCCTTCCACGGCATTGCTTTCCTTGTCCACCACTTCTACGGCGAACGTGCGGTCATAGTCGGCCCGCCGGGTAGCGGATACGGGGACTTCTAACTTCTCGTTGCTCTCCTGTACGGCATAGTGGTAAAGCGTGTCGGAGAACATCAGGTAGTTGCGTCCGTTGTACAGCACCTTGTCCTGGTCGCATCCGGCAAGTCCTGTCAGAGTTGCCAGGATGGCGAGGGCTACCATACATCCGGTTAATAGTTTCTTCATTATCATAAATCTTTGGGCTTATTTGTTACTTTCATTAGGTTCTATTTCCGAGCCGGGCGCATCCAGTTCGTGCTGGGGTATGGGCCATACAAACAGCGGGTCGTCTTTTTCCACTTTCAGGCTGCTGCCGTTGGACAGCGACTGGTCTTGGGACTTACGTTCAAATCCTTTGTGCCAGCGTTTCAGGTCGTGCAGGCGGAAGCCTTCCATGTAGAGTTCCTTTACGCGTTCCTGTTCGATGACATCCATTGCATTTTCCTTGTTCATGGCGGTGGAACCTCCGTACGAGGCATAGCGTGCCGTACGGAGCACGGATATGTCGCTTCCCGCCTTGCCGTAGTCGGGATGTTCCTGCTGTACATACGCCTCTGCACGGATAAGGTACTGTTCCGACAGGCGGAGCACTTTCGGCATGCTGACGTGGAGGATGTTGTAATTGACGAACGATTCGTTGCCGAAATATTTAATCAGCAGCGGCCAGGTAAGTCCGTGGCTGTATCCGGTGGTGAAGCTCTGGAAGTAAGTGGAGACACGCAGGTCGTTCAGGTCGTACAGGTTGATGACCCATTCTGCCGGTACATAGTCGGGACGTACGCTGCTGTAGTCGTAGTTGGCGAATACCTGTCCCAGCGCGCCGCCGTAGGAATTGATGGTAAGCACTTTCCAGATGGCTTCGGTGGAGAAGTCGTTGGTCCACATGTATTTGTAGTAGCTTGCGCTCGAAGTGGCTGCCTGTGTGCAGCGACAGGTAGTAGTAACCGCTGTCTATGACTTTGGTGGCATACTTGATGGCCTCGTCCCACCGCTTCATATAGAGAAGTACGCGGGCGCGGAGGGCATGCACCGTATATTCGTTGAAGTAGATGCTGTCGTACAGTGTTCCCTGCGTATCGGTATTGAAGTCTTCCTCAAGTTCCAGCAGCTCTGCCGCACGGTCGAGGTCGTCGAGGATAAATTGGTAGGAGTCTTTCAGCGAAGCGCGCCTCATGGTTTCATCGCCCAGATAGTGTTGGCTCAGGATAACTCCCAACTGGCCGGCGGCATCCTCGTCGCTTTCGTATGCCTTGCAGAAGAGCTTCACCAGTTCCGAGTAGGCAAGTGCGCGGGCAAAGTAAGCCTCTCCGCAACATTGGTCCAGCTTGTCGAGGTCCTTGTCGTCGGTGGTCTTTTTCCGTACGGCGTCCGCGCGGTCGAGCATGAAGTTGCAGCGGTTGATCACTTCGTACAACGCACCGTACACGGCTTCGATGTCGGTATTGGTGGGTTTGATTTCTTTCCAGCGCCAGATGTCGCCGTAGATGTTGGTGTTGCCGTTCACTCCGTATACCAGGTCGGTCTGTATGTCGGGCAGCAGTGTCAGGTTGCCCGAGTAGAGGTAATTGCTCCTGAAAGCATCATAGATACCGATAACCGCGAGGTTTATGTCGGATACCGTTTGCAGTGACTTGTCGAAAGGAATCCCGTCCTCCGGCATCTTGTCCAGACAGGAAGCGGACGACACTGCATGGCAATCAGTATGATGTATAGTTTGAATTTCTTAATCATTTTTCTTTTGCTTGATAGGTTTAGAATGAAACTTCGATGCCCAGCGTAAACTGGCGCGAAGCCGGGTACTGTGCCCGGTAGATGTTGCTCGACATTTCGGGGTCGAGTCCGGTGAATCCAGTAAAGGTCAGCAGGTTCTGTCCTTGCTGGTATACGCGTGCCGAGGTGAAGAAATTGGTCTTCTTCAGCAGCGGTTGCGGCAGTGCGTATGCCAGTGTCAGGTTCTTGAGGCGCAGGAACGAGGAGTTCTCCAGGAAGCGGTCGTCCAGTTGCGCCGTCACGCCGTAGCGGGGGATGTCGGTGATGTCGCCCGGTTTCTTCCAGCGGTCGTACAGCAGGCGGCGCGACTGGTTATAGGTGCTGTACAGTCCGTTGCTCTCTTCAAAGAAGCGGTCGTTGTTCATCACCCAGCGGTCGGCCATCCAACTGAACTGTGCCGACAGCGAAAGCCCCTTCCATGCGAAAGTCGTGCCGAAGCCGCCTGCCCACGGGGCGTCGAACGTCTTTCCGGTCATAACCTTGTCGCCTTCGTTAAATTCGGTGGTCAGTTCGCCGTCCTTGGTGTACCACAGGGCATCGCCGTTGGCGGGGTTCACGCCGGCGTAGCGGTTCAGGAAATATTCGTGTACGGGATGTCCCACAACGAATTTCAGTCCGGTGGTGGAGTTTACGTACTCCTGCACGCCGTTGTACAGTTCCACCAGCTTGTTCTTGTTGTAGGACACGTTGGCGTTGAGGTTCCAGGTGAAATCTTTGGTGCGTATGATGTCGCTGTTGACCGACACTTCCACGCCCCGGTTCACCATCGCTCCGATATTGTCCCAGCGATAGCCCTCGCCGGTGATGGCATAGCTTTCGGTACGGACATCAGCATGTCGGTGGTTTTCTTGTGATAGAAGTCGATGTCGAGGTTGACGCGGTTGAAGAAGCCCAGGCGCAGCCCGATGTTGTTGGACCAGGTCTGTTCCCAGCTCAGCTCTTCGTTGCCGCTCTGTTTGGGGTAGATACCGGCTTCGTCGTTATACTTCGGGCCGCCGGAAACGAGTGCCAGGTGGTCGTAGTAGGGTATTTCCGAGTTGCCCGATGTACCGGTGCTGAGTGCGATTTGTGCTCCCGTCAGCCATTCGATGTCTTTCAGGAACGGTTCGTTCTTGATGTTCCACATAAGGCCGAGCGACCAGAACATACCCCAGCGGTGGTCTTTGCCGAAACGCGAGGAGGCATCGGTACGTACGGCCATTTCGCCGTAATACAAGTCCTTGTAGTTATATTCGCCGCGAAGGAAGAACGAGAGGTAGGAGTATGCACTGGTGGTGTCGTCCCAGGAAGAGGCGCGCGTACCGGAGCTGATGTTCGTAAGGAAGTCGTTGGACTGTCCTTTCGTTACCACTTGGAAACCGCTGGACTGGTAGTCCATGGCCTCTTGCCCCAGCATGAAGTTGAAAGAGTGGTCTTCGTTCAGTGCCCAGCGATAGTTGGCGGTGGCCGTCTCGCTCAGTTTCAGCACATCCGCCGAGTTGCGTCCGGCGGTACCCTGTTCGTTGTTGATGACGTAGCTTGGGAACGACTGCATGAAAGTGGTGGAGTGCGAGTAGTCCGCGCCGAACTGTATGCGTACGGTCAGGTTCTGTATCGGGGTGATGTCTGCGAATACGGTGGAGAGTACTTTGTATTTCTTGTAGCTTACCGGGTTGTTTGCCATCCATTCGATGGGGTTCTGTCCCGTGCCTGTCCATGTGCCGTTGTTCTCGGATGCCAGCGAACCGTCTTTGTTGTACGGGCTCCAGTAGGGGAGCATGAAGCGCGAGCCGGCTATCGGCGTATAAATCGCCATGTCTCCCTCTTCCGCCTGTTGCACTTCCTCGTAGGCAGACATCGTGCTTGTGCCTATCTTCAGCCAGTTGCTGGCTTTCACTTCGGCATTGGCACGCATGTTGTAACGGCGGAAGGAAGAGTTCTGGGCAATACCGTCCTGGTCGTAGAATCCGCCCGAAACGTAGTAGTTCAGTCGTTCGGTGGCGCGGTTCACGGAGAGTTCGTAGTTCTGCAACGGTGCACGGTCGTTGAAAATCTCTTTCAGCCAGTTGACGTTGGTGCGTGAGAGCAGTTCGTAGTCCTGTCCGGTGTCCAGGCCTATTTCTTTCTCGAACTGTATGCGTTCGGGGGTGTTCATCATGGTCCATTTGCCGTCGGATGCCAGTTGGGAGAAGCCGTATTGCGCGCGTAGCGTTACCTTGGCTTTGTCTATGGAGAGGCCGCGTTTGGTGGTGATTACCACTACGCCGTTGGCGGCGCGTGCGCCGTAGATGGAGGTTGAGGAAGCATCTTTCAGTACGGAAATCGATTCGATGTCGCCCGGGCTGATGGCGTTGAAGTCCGAGCTGGCAATGGGCACGCCGTCCAGGATAAACAGCGGTGATGTGCCCGAATTGATGGAGTTTGTACCACGGATTTGGAATACGGCTGCCTTGCTGGGTTCTCCCGAGTTGGAGATGACCGACAGGCCCGGAGTCTGTCCCTGCAAAGCCTGGTCGAACCCGGCTGCCGGTACATTTTCCATCTTTTCCGCTTTTACGGTAGATACGGAACCTGCTATGGTTCCTTTCTTGCGTACGCCGTAGGCTACCACTACCACTTCGTCTACCATTTCGGTATTCGGTTCCATAATTACATTGTAACGGTTGCCGCCGTAAACAGTTTTCCACTGTTTTCATACCTACGTACGAATACTGCAAGGTGGCGGGAGACTTGCTTACCGTGATACTGTAATTACCGTCAATATCGGTAATTACACCGTTTGCTGTGCCTTTTTCAACTACAGATACTCCGATTACCGGGAGGTTGTCTTCCGCCGATAAGATTTGTCCTGTTATCCGGAATCCTCCTGTGCCAGCAGGTACGGGATTCCGAACAGTGTTAAAAGCACAAACAAGAGAATTGCTTTTCTCATTTTTGTTCTTTTAATGGTTTGATTAATACTTAATGTTTCTGTTTTTTAGTTTGGAGCGGAAAGAGACATTTTCCAGGTGTATATTGCCGTCCTTTTATTTTTTTTACAGTTTTGTTTGCTTTCGTTTTTCTGTAATATTAGTCCAATTAAAGGATAACATCGGGGTTCCTTGTAGCTTTTCTGTTTTTAATGATGCTGTAATAATGTTAATTTTTTATTTACAAAAAGCCCTCTGTTTAAAACTTCTTTGGATAAATTTGCAACAAATATAAAGAAAGTTCTGAAAAAAAATATATATTCTATGTTGTTTTTATAAATTATTTATAATTTTGCAAAAAGATAACAGTGTGATAACCCCTTTCTCTCTTTTGTTTTTTTCCCTTATTATCCCCCTGTTTTCGACTGTATTATTTCTCTTTATTTATTAATTAATTATTTAATGATGTATGAAAAACATTTTTAAGACGATGCTTCCCATACTGGCAATGGCTGCTTGCGTATGGGCAAGTTGCTCGGACGACAAAGACGATCCGACACCCGGCAAACCTGCTTTACCGACCATCGCAGTGAGTGAACCCGCCCTTAGCGCCGACAACGCCAAGGCTGTAGTAACCGTTACACCTTCCGAAGAAACGGAAAAGTGGTATTGGAAATGCGAACCCAAGGGGCAGAGCGCTGCCGCGTATACAGCTGTTACCGGTAAGGAAGAAGCTAAGCTGGAAATTCCCATTGATATGGATGTGACTTATACGCTGACTGCTTATGCCGAGAATGAAACGGGCAAGAGCAAGGAGGTTTCAAAGGAATTCACATTCAAGAGCGAGGACGTCATGACCGAGCTGGTGGAGTTTGAAGTCAAGAACCTTTCCGCTTTCTCTATGGATGTAGTGGTGAAGAAGAGCGCCAAATGTGCCAAGTATGTAATCGGGGCGACTCCGAAAGGCTATATGGGGACAAACCTCGAAACCGGAGCGGAGGAATACGTAGAGATTTATAAGGAGGCTACCTTTATTGAAAATGCCGAGACTTCTTTGAATCCTGACGAAAGCTATCCGATGCAGCCTTATAACTGGTCGGATGTCAGTGCCACTTTCACAGAGAGGACTTTGTCGAGATATGCTTGAAGGACAAAGACATCAGCGAGAGCAAGGGTATCATCCTGAGATCGCTGGATGTGGACGAAATCAAAATGATTATCGCCGTGTATGCGCTGGATGCCGAAGGCAATTCCAAAGTCTATACACAGGAGATTACCATTCCCGAACCGGAAATCACCGGACAGGTAGTGGTATCCATCGATGTTCCTAAAGACAAGATAAAGATGAGAAGCTTTGAGGCTACCTTTACGGCAGATGCCAATTGTAGCAGGATACATGTGGGACAATCGAGTGCAGGCTTGATTGCAAGCGGCAGTAAGTCCTTTGATAACATGACTGAGGAGGAAATCTGCGCCAGCATCGTCCGCTTGGGTGCTGAAGTTCCTTTGGCTTATACCGGAGCGTTCTCCAAAGAGTTTGCCAGCAAGGATATGGAGCCGAATACTTCATACATCGTATATGCTATTCCTATCGATAAAGAAGGAAAAATCGGCAAGGTTGTTTATAAGTCTGTTACAACGGGAACTCCCGTTTACGATGGAACCGGAGAGATTACATCTGTAACTTTCCCCGACCAGGTTACACCGGAAAAACTGCTTGTGGATATCAGTGTCAATGACAAAGTAGAGTTTGTCCGCGTATTGTGGGATATGGGTACAGGACCGGGTTCTCTGGACCTTAAAACAATAATGGCAGACGAAGATTCAAGAGACGTGCATTGGCATGAGTATGCTACGGCAGATTTGCCTAAGCTAAAGACTGAAGAAAATAATGGCGGTCTGTATATTACTTCTCCGGGCTCTACCTATTATTTACGTGCTGTAACTGTTGATAAGGATGGTAAGTTGAGTGAGATAATTGACTTGGTAGACAAGGCAGGTAAGGGTAGTAGCGGTATCAAGACTAAAGCAGTAGAGGAAGTTCCGTCAACAACAGACTGGACAGGTAACGGTGCACTTACTTTGAGTGTTGAAGGAACCGGATCAACTGATGCCGGAATGTATACTGCTGATTTGAAGGTAACGAAAGGTAACAATACAAAACGGGTATATATGGTAAAATGGGCTGGTGAAGCACAACCAGGTGATATTGATGATTTTGTAAAGACCCTTTCTTTCTTTGAAACTTTTGATCCGGAAGCAACTCCTACAGTAGGAGCCGTAACTGTTGTTCTGGATGCTAGTGATTCGGAAAAGACAACGACTGAAGAGTTTATGGATGAATATAGTGCCAGTTGGGGTGGTGATGCCCGCATCTACGTAACATTGGATAATGACGGAAAGTTAAGCATAGCCGATTGGTATATCCATGGTTACGGAACTATGAATAATCATAACTAAATTCATTCCCCAACCAATATCCTCAAACCAGTAAATAGTATTTTATAACTTCGGAGCGTAATGAGCAGGCGTAAACGCCGTTCATTACGCTCTTTTTCATTTCGACCGAACAGCAGATCGGTTTCCATTCAAATGTAATGGAGTTAATAGCTGATCTTTATTCCGGCGAAATAGCTTCGCGGAGCAGCCGGACCGTAAATATATCCGGAGTCACGCTCCACTCCCTGATCGAAATCGTTCTGATAAGCATTGAACACATTCTGCACACCTGCACTCAATTGCAGGTCCACCGACTTATAAAGTTTGAAATCATAGGCCACCTTGACTCCCATATCGAAGAAATCGCGTGTATTCACCGCCACATCCTTGTCAATATAACCGGCCATGTGCTGCACCAGCATCGAGCCGGTGTACGTGCGACAGGGATAATGAGAGAGGCTTGATCGGCGTATACGTTGCCGTAAAGTATCCATAGGTATTCGGTGTACGGAAAATCTTCTTCTCGGCCGGTGCCGTTTCGCTCCACTTTTCCGGTTCGTCATAACGGCTCTGTTGCAAGGTGACTCCTGCCTGTAACTGGAACAAAGAGAGATAAGCCATTTTTCCCTCCATCGATAGTCCCAATACTTTGGCACCCGAACCGTTACGCCGCTCTTTGATAAGAATGCCGTCCCGCTCTCCGATGTTCTCGAGTACAAATACATCCGACAGTCTGGTATAAAAACCTTCAACCAGGAAGTTCACCTGAAAAGCACCGAAACGGTGATACATATCGGCTGAGGCGCTGAAACTCTGAGATTTTTCCTCTTTCAGATTCTTGGCACGCTCAATCATCGACACCGTTCCGCCTACATTCTCAATATGCAGGTCTTCGTCGAAAGCCTGCGGGGCACGGAAGCCCGACGAATAACTCAAGCGAAGATTAATGTCCTCGGAAGGATTGAAACGGAGATTGGCACGAGGCTAAAGATAACATGGTTGATTAGATTGTGCTTATCCAGACGTCCGCCCAACAGAATGCTCCATTTTTCGTTTTCCATTCATTCTGCAAAAAGCACTACCGATATTTACCGTCTGCTTCGTATAACGGTTGTATCCCCACATATCGTCCTTCAGGTTATCCCGGTTATACTCCAATCCCGCAGTCAGGTCGGCAGGCATGAAAAGGCATTTACCGAAACTGTACACATATTGAGAACCGCCGATAAAGGTCAGGTCCGTTGTCTTTCCATAGGCGTTCTGGTCTTTTTGCTGCCATAATAACTGTCGCGGTCCGTATGCTGTGCCGAGGTATAAACGGTCAGACGGTGTTTTTCATTCGGAGCAAAATAATCGAATTTCAAGCCGCCGCCGTTGATAGAGTGCTGAATCTGCTCGGCAATGTCAGCCTCGTGAGGCGGACGGTTCAGCAGGTTTCCGCCACGACGGAACTCCTGTAAGTGATGATACTCGAATGTCAACTTAGAATAAGTGCTTGTCTTGAGGAACGAACGGAAGCCGACTGTCTGGTTTTTAAGTTTCGGCATTTCGGAATAACCGTCTCCATCATGATCGTACGCATCCCGATGACGGTTCTGCCCGAACACATAGAGTCCCGCCCGATGATTATCGGTCACCAGCGATGCATTCAGCGAAGTATTATTATCGAAAGACGAGCTGCCGCCGATAGAAGTAAGGGTATGTGCCAACTGCCCCGAATTGCGTAGTGGCTCCTTGGTGATGATATTAATGGTTCCGGCAATGGCAGACGAACCGAACAGGGCAGAACCTCCGCCTCGCATCACCTCTACGCGCTCGATCATATTGGCAGGAATCTGCTCCAACCCGTAAACACCGGAAAGGGCACTGAAGATGGGACGCGAATCGATAAGAATCTGTGTATACGGACCGTCCAGTCCGTTGATGCGCACCTGCTGGAAACCGCAATTCTGACAGTTCGTTTCGACCCGGACGCCGGGCTGGAAGTTAAGCCCCTGCGAAAGTGTAGGAGAGTTTGTATTCTCAAACATCTTCATATCTACCACATTGACCAATGTAGGTGCCAGGCGCCGTTTGGTCACGCTGCGATTGGCCGACACCACCACTCCGTCAAGCGCCACGGCATCTTCTTCCAACTCAAAATTTTCTTCAAGTGTCTTTCCTTTCCTGAGACTGACATTGCGACTGATGGTTTTATACCCCACCGAACTGGCTTCGAGCACAAAATTCCCTTCGGGAAGGTTTTTCAGGAAATAGTGTCCGGTGGCATCCGTCACCGTACCAATGGTAGTTCCTTTCAGGGCGATTGTTATATAAGAGAGGTGTTCACCCGTTTTTTTATCGAGTACATGACCGATAATATTGGCATCAGACGCTTTCAGTTCCAGCAGCTCCGGTTGGTCGGCCATAGCAGGCAACAGGGCACAGCACAGGCCAACGAGGAAAAATATATATTTCTTCATTTTCATTTTTGGATAGTAGAATTACTAAATAAATTTTTCTAAATAATGCAGTGAGAGAGAGGTTTTATCTTCCGGCAGGAGGTGCCCGCAAAGATACCACGCCCACGACGGACGAACAGTATCCTGCCCTATCCGGACGCCACGAAAGGGTATAGAGCAGATAAGCAATAAACTGAAAAGAGAGAAAAAAGATGCCGGCTCCGGTAGTCGCCACGTGGCTCAGCAAATGAATCAATTGAAATTCGACTGTGGTATGACTATGGGGAGAGTCTTTCTTAAACGGGTGCGAATGGACAATGGTCACCCCATTCACTACATGCGAGTGAGTAAAGAGTGTGATACCTGCCATGTACGATATAAATAGCACAGGCAGAAACCATCTCATTATTTTCAGGTACCCTTGTTTCATCCGTTTAGTTTTGTGGCAAAGATACAAAGTATTCCACAATGGAACAATCCCTATTTATGGGGATAATAAATACAGCCATTATCTTTCCCTCCAAAGCGCATCTTCGAGTGTTTCCTCTATAAGTATCAGGCAGAAAGCATGCAAGAACCAATCCGTTCCACCGTGGAGAAAGTTTTGTTCTGCCGTGGAGTAGTTTTTATTCCACCGCGGTGGAATGAAAATTTCTCCACGGTGGAACGGGATAATCTTTTGCTTTGACTTTATTGGCTAGCCATCTTGCTGCTAATGAGCG
>ENA-OQCX01001149-OQCX01001149.1-human-gut-metagenome-genome-assembly--contig:-NODE-1149-length-12779-cov-2.865160_pt1 | contig 12779 bp, 15 predicted proteins | sample MGYA00242762_ERZ504587 | MGnify/ENA primary metagenome ERZ504587 (study PRJEB26092, sample SAMD00036337) | human gut metagenome | host: Homo sapiens | study: EMG produced TPA metagenomics assembly of...
TGTGAAGGCATCAGGAGCAGAGAAGGTCGAGTTGGATCAATTGTTTGCCGAAGCAGATATACGTATCATTACATACACCATTTAATGGACAGTACAATTCCATTTGATTGATAAAGAAGCAATTACCAAGATGAAAGATGGTGTAATGATTGTCAATACATCTAGGGGTCCTATTATTGCAATTGATGATTTGATGGAGGCTGTGAAAGAAGGAAAAGTTAAATCAGCAGCACTTGATGTTGTAGAGGGAGAACCAATTACAGTAGCAAATCATCCTTTATTTGAAACTGGAAGAATTATCTGTTCTCCACATGCAGCATATAATTCAGTTGAAGCAGAACAGCAGATGATGGAAGTGCTTGCACAGACAGCAACAGATGTGCTGAATGGAAAGAATCCGGCAAACATCGTAAATAAAAGAGAACTTGGACTTGTATAAGTAATAGGTCATTTCCAATTTTCCTGAAATAGATATTCCCGGGTCAGCCTGCTATATAAGATCCGGGAAGAAAAGAAAGAGGTAAGTATATGAAGAATTTATTAAGAGAAAAAATTATGAACGGCGAGAAAACAGTAGGAACATTTTTCGAGGCAGGAAATGCAAGTGTAGCTGAAGCTCTTGCATTGACAGATCTGGATTATATGTTAATTGATACAGAGCATGGACCTTTTGATGTAGAGAGTGTAATGCTTATGTTAAGAGGAGCAGAACTCCATGGTACAACGGCACTTGTCAGAGTAAAGGATTCTAACAGAAATTCAATTCTTAAAATGCTCGATATCGGGGCAGGTGGGCTCATTATTCCGCAGGTACATTCTCTTGAGGAAATTAAAAAGATTGTGGAATACGGAAAATATTTCCCGGTAGGACAGAGAGGTGTTGCATTTGCAAGAGGAGCAGGTTATGGATATCTTGAGCATGCCAAGGGAGATATTAATGATTATTTTGCAACATGTAACCGTGAAACTCTTCTGATTCCACAGTGTGAGACAATGGGATGCCTTGAGAATATTGAAGAAATCGCAAAAGTAGATGGAATTGATGGAATCTTTGTAGGACCATATGATCTGTCTGTAGCAATGGGAATTCCAACACAGTTTGACAAACCGGAATTCAAAGCAGCACTGGAGAGAATTCTGAAAGCTGTAAAAGATGCAGGTAAATTTACAATTATCTATTGCGCAGACTTTAATGTTGCCAATACAAGACTGAAACAGGGATTTGACAGTGTTACAGTCGGACAGGATGTAAACTTCTATATTGATGCAATTAATGAAATGGTACATTCAATTGAGAAATAGAAATGGAGGATAGGAACATGACGGTAAATGAACTGAAAAAATTTGCAACCGATGTCAGAATTGAGACAGTAAAATGCCTGGAGGCACGTACATTCGGACATATCGGAGGCTGTCTGTCTATCGCAGATGTCCTTACTGTTTTGTATAATGGAGAACTGAAAAATATTGATCCGGCTGATCCGAAGAAACTGGATAGAGATATGCTGGTCGTATCTAAGGGACATGCAGGTCCGGCAGTATTTGCAACGCTTGCATTGAAAGGATATTTCCCCCTTGATTGGCTGCCGACTCTTTGCGAGGGAGGGACAAGACTTCCAAGTCATTGTGACAGAATCAGAACACCTGGAATTGATGCATCTACAGGATCACTTGGACAGGGACTCTCTCTTGCAAATGGATTTGCACATGCTGCGAAGATTAAAAATCTGAAAAACAGAATTTACTGTCTGATGGGAGATGGTGAGATTCAGGAAGGTCAGATATGGGAAGCTGCAATGTATGCACACCAGTATAAATTGAACAATTTGATCGGAATTGTCGACTGGAATAAAAAGCAGATTGATGGAACAATTGATGAATGTATTTCTCTTCTGGATATTGCAGAAAAGTTTAGAGCTTTTGGTTGGTATGCAGTAACTGTAAAGGGTGACGATATCGAAGCAATTCAGGAAGCCTTCAAACAGGTCAGGGAAAATCAGAGTGATAAGCCAGGAGTTCTCGTTCTGGATGGTGTAAAAGGTAGTGGAGTAAAATGTATTGAAAAAATGAAATTTAATCACATGATTCCTGTAGATAAAGAACTGGCAGATCGGTGCCTGGCTGAACTGGAAGCAGTGAAGAACAGTCTGTAAGGAGGATGAGAAGAATGGCAAAGATAATCTATAATGGCGAATATGAAAAAAAGGCAATTACGGATCAGTTCGTAGAAAATCTTGGTGGTATGCTGGAAAAGGATCCTGATCTGATTTATCTGGATGCGGACTTGATGTTTGCGTTCGGAGCAGGTCTGTGGGATCTGGGCGATAAATATCCAGAACGGGTAATCCGCTGTGGTATCGCTGAGGCAAATATGGTTGGAACAGCAGCTGCAATGTCAGTGATGGGCATGAAACCGATTATTCACAGTTTTGCATCTTTTATCACAAGAAGAGCATTTGACCAGATTTTCCTTTCGGGTGCTTATGGAAGAAAAACATTAAACATTATTGGAAGTGAGCCAGGATACAAACAGACATACTGGGGTGGAACACATATGGCATTTGAAGATATTGCTATGATGCGTACCGTGCCAAATGCACATATTTTTGATATTGTGGATGGGGTTCAGTTTAATAAGCTGATTAGTAAGACTGTTGATATGAAAGGAATTTATTATTATAGAACCCGCTTGCAGATAATATTGCTGTTTATGATGAGGATACAGAATTCGAAATAGGAAAAGGAATTGTCCTGAGGGAAGGAAATGATGCTTCTATCATAGCCTGCGGGCGTCTTGTGACAATTTCCCTCCAGGCAGCAGAACTTCTTGAGGAAGAAGGAATTCATGTACGGGTAGTTGATATGTTTACGATTAAGCCGTTGGATGAAGCACTTGTTTTAAAATGTGCACAGGAGACGGGAGCAATTGTGACAGCCGAAAATCATTCTGTTTACGGTGGACTTGGTGCAGCAGTTGCAGAATTCCTTGGTGAGAATAATCCAACAGTTGTAGAGAGAATTGGAACAAGAGACGAGTTCGGAGAAGTTGGATCAGAGGCTTATTTAAGAGAAAGATTTGGATTTACTCCAGAAAAGATTGCTGAACGTGTAAAAGAGGCAATCGCAAAGAAGAAAGACTGATTGTAAAGATCGAGGTGATAGATGATGTTACAAAAAAGAGATTACAAGTTCTGGTTCTGTCCTGGGTCAGTTGATTTGTATGGGGATGAAGAAATTCGAATTGTGACAGAACACAGCAGAAAGATTGTAGATGAGATGAATCAGTCAGGACTGGTCCCATATGAAATTGTATTGAAACCGACGCTCCTGACAAATGAAAACATTCGTAAAACTTTTAATGCAGCAAATGAAGATGAAACTGCGCTGGTGTGATTGCTTGGATGCATATGTTCTCACCTGCAAAGTCATGGATGTTGGGATTGAAAGATTTAAGAAAACCATTGCTTCATCTTCACACACAATTTAACGAAGAGATTCCGTACGATACACTGGATATGGGCTTTATCAATATCAATCAGTCAGCTCATGGTGACAGAGAGTTTGCTTATATGCTTGCAAGAATGAAGAAAGAGCATAAGATTGTTGTAGGTCATTGGAAATCAGAACGTGTGCAGAAAAAAATCGGAGACTGGATGATAACGGCAATTGGACTTGTAGAAAGCAATCATTTACGAGTAGCACGTTTTGCGGACAATATGCTTAATGTAGCAGATACCGAAGGTGATAAAGTTGAGGCACAGTTGAAATTTGGATGGGAAGTCGATACTTATACAATCGTAGACGCAGCAGATGCGGTAAATGCAGTGTCGCAGAGCGACATCAATATATTGACAGATGAATACTATGATAAATATGGAATTCTTCTGGAAGGACGAGATCCACAGGAGTTTAGGAGACATGTAGAAGAACAGGCAAGAATTGAGATTGGATTTGAACGCTTCCTTGAAGAAAAAAAATATCAGGCTGTGGTTACTCATTTTGGACAACTTGGAGGATTAAAACAGCTGCCAGGACTGGCAATGCAGAGACTGATGGGAAAAGGTTATGGATTTGCTGCAGAAGGTGACTGGAAAACAGCTGCGATGTTACGAATTGTGAAATTGATGACAGCTGGAGTTAAGGATGCAAAGGGAACTTCTTTCATGGAGGATTACACCTATAATCTTGTTCCAGGAAAAGAAGGGGTTCTCGAGACACATATGTTAGAAATCTGTCCTTCAATTGCAGAAGGAGATATTAATATTCGTGTAAATCCACTTGGACTTGGAAACAGAGAAGATCCGGCAAGGCTTGTATTTACAGCGAAAGAAGGAAATGCAATTGCCTCCTCCTTGATTGATATGGGAGATCATTTCCGTCTTGTGATCAATGATATCACATGCAAGAAAACAGAACGTCCAATGCCGAATCTCCCGGTAGCGACAGCATTCTGGACACCAAAACCAGATTTCTTGACAGGTGTGGAAGCATGGCTGATGACAGGTGGGGCACATCACACAGTTATGACATACGATCTGACAGCGGAACAGCTTGGCGATTGGGGAGATGCGATGGGCATTGAGGTTGTATATATTGATGAAAATACAACAATTCGTCAGTTGAAAAAAGAATTAAAAGGCTGAAAATATGGAAAAATGAAGATTGGTAATAAAAAGAGGAGGAGAAAAATTGAATAAGATAGGAGTTCACTTTGGATATTTCAACAGAGATTGGAATACGGATTTTATCAAACGGATTGAGCAGGTAAAGAAAATAGGATTAGATATTCTAGAGGTAGCTCCGGCGCCTCTTCTTGCACTGACAAAATTTCAGAGAGATGAGATTGCAGCTGCCGCAAAGGCGAATGATATTGAATTGACTTTTTCAGTTGGTTTATCTGCGAATCAGGATTTAGCATCAGAAGATGAAGAGATTCGAAAAAATGGAATTAAATTTACAACGGATACTTTCCAAATTATGTCTGAAATGGGAGGAAAAACTTATTCGGGAGTGGATATTGCAGCGTGGAATAAGACATTTATGGAAGGTATTACAGATAAAAGTGCTACCTGGGAGAGAAGTATTTCAGCAGTGAAAGAGATTATGAAAGTTGCAGAAGATAAGGGAATTACTTTTGCAGTTGAAGTTGTAAATCGTTATGAGTCATCTCTTGTTAATACAGCAGAAGAAGCAGTAAAGTATGTAGATGAAGTTGGAAGTCCGAACTGCAAGATTCTTCTGGACACATATCATATGAATATTGAGGAGGACAGTTTTGCAGGAGCAATTAAATTAGTTGGTAATCGCCTTGGTCATTTTCATGTGGGAGAGAGTAATAGAAGACCACCATGTGAAAATGGGAAAATGCCGTGGAATGAAATTACAGACGCATTAAAAGAAATCGATTATCAAGGGGCAATAGTCATGGAACCATTTATTAAAATGGGTGGAGAAGTAGGACGTGATATAAAAGTATGGCGCGATATTAGTGAAGGAGCTTCTGAAAGTGAAATGGAACAACTTCTTGCAGATGCTGCAATGATGTTGAGAAAAAAGATGCAGCGTTAACACGAAAAAAATATGTTTTCAAAGTAATTCATGGGAATGGATAAGAAGTTGTAAAAGGACATTTTCTTATCTATTCCTTTTTAAAAAAGAATAATCAGATATTTATACAAATATACAAAAAACGTTTACTAAACTACAAAAAATAGAAAAAATATTTAGTAATCTAAAAAAAATTTATAAAAATCTAATAAAAAGTTTGATTATTACGACAAAATATGCTATGTTTAAAATAACATCGTTGTGCGAAAGTTACAAACAGAAAGAGAATAGGAAAGAAAAGTATGGTAATAATATATTGATACGTGCTGCGAACAGCGTAATCCTTAGATATTAATGTGCAGTAACAACATGCAGCGAAGAAATCTTATTGTTCAAAATCACATAAGAACAATAAAAGGGGAGACAAGAAAGGTGGTGTAGATACTATGGTGGATGAGACAATCCGGTCAATTAAAGAAGCAGAACAGCAGGCAGAAGAGATTCTTGTAAAAGCGCAGGAACAAAAAGAACAGATTCTGAAAGATGCATCTCTTCAGGCAAAGCAGATTCATGAAGAACTTATAGAAGAGGCAAAAAGAACTGCCGGTGGACTGGATGAGAAAGCCAGAGAAGAGGCGAAAAATCAGGAAGATAAAAGAAGCAGAGAAGCTCAAAGATGTGATCGAAGAGCTGAAAGGTTTCTGCAAGAGAGAAAAAGGATGCAGCAGTGCAAGCTGGTTCTTTCTGAATTAATCTGATCCATGTGGTCGTAACAAAAAAGGAGGGATAAGATTATGGCGGTACTTAAGATGCAGAAAATCAGCATCTGTGCCCTGAAGAAAGATCGAAAAGCAATCCTGGAACAGTTACAGCATCTTGGAGTTCTTGAAGTTGACAGGGACAAAGAAGAGGATGCATTCTTCCAAAAGATGGACACAACCGGACAGCGGATGAAATTTGAAAAAGCGGCAACGGCAGCAGATCAGGCACTGGGGATTCTGGATGCTTACGCTCCGGAGAAAAAGTCATTACTTTCTTCGCTGGAAGGAAAAGAACTGATCGATCGCGAGTTGGAAGAAAAGGTTCAGATATCTGGACCGGAATTAATCAAGACAGCCCGCGGAATTTATGATCTTGATCGCGAGTATGCTGAGCTTAGAGCAGGTATAGCAAAGATTGAGAATCAGATTGAAAGTCTGATGCCGTGGATGGCATTAGATGTTCCGCTTCAGGAAGGGAAGACAAAAAGGACTGCTTTGATCCTGGGAACAATGCCGGGAGAGCTTACTCTTGAGAACATTTATTCCATTCTACTTGAGAAGACTCCGGAAGTGATGGAGAAAACAGGGGTCGATGTACATTTAGTTTCAGCAGAATCTAATATGATCTGCATTGCAGTCATCTGTTTGAAAGAACAACTCCAGACAGTGGAAGAAGCACTTCGAAGTGCAGGATTTGCAAGACCATCCCAGAACTGGAGTAAGACACCAAAAGAACAGACGGAAGTGCTGGAAACAGAGATAGCAGCGTCAAGAGAACGGATGACACAGTGTGAGGCAGAACTTAAGAGCCTGGCTTCCAAAAGAAAAGAACTTCAGGCCGTAGCAGATTATTACAGAGTCCGAGCTGATAAGTATGCAGTTCTCGGAGATCTTCTTCAGTCAAAGCGTACATTTGTAATAAGTGGATATATACCGGCATGTGAGTCTGGTCCGGTAGAGAAATCTTTGACAGAGAAATATAACTGTATGGTAGATATTGAAGACATTGACGAAGGTGAAGAAGCACCGGTTATTTTAAAGAATAACCCATTCTCTACAAACATGGAAGGCATTGTAGAATCTTATGGATTACCGCATGCCGGAGAGATCGATCCGACAACGATCATGTCATTCTTCTATGTGTTTTTCTTCGGAATGATGTTGTCAGATGCAGCGTATGGAGCAGTTGTTGCAATTGTGTGTGCGATTCTTGTGAAGAAATATCCAAGAATGTCACAGAGCATGGCAAAATCTTTGAGACTGTTCTTCTACTGTGGAGTATCTACACTTATATGGGGCGTTCTATTTGGAGGATATTTTGGAAATATCGTAGACATTGTTTCAGAAAAATTCTTCGGACATACGGTAACAGTTCCGGCACTTTGGTTTGTTCCATTGAATGACCCAATGAAACTTTTGGTTTATTCTTTGTTATTTGGAACAATTCATTTGTTCGTAGGACTTGGAATTAAAGGTTATCTGTGTTTAAAAGATGGAAAGGTTGTAGATTTTATCTGTGACGTTGTACTTTGGTTTGTGATGCTGGTCGGATTGATCCTGATGCTGCTTCCAAGTGACATCTTTGCATCAATCGCACAGACAACGATCGTGTTCCCAGCGGCTTTGAACACTGCTGCAAAAGTGATGGCTGCCGGCGGAGCAATTGGTATTGTGCTGATGTCTGGAAGAGCAAACAAAAATCCGGCGCTTCGACTTGCGCTTGGAGCATATGATCTGTATAACGTAACAGGATGGCTCAGTGATGCATTGTCCTATTCAAGACTTCTTGCACTGGGACTTGCAACAGGAGTTATCGCATCCGTTATTAATCAGATGGGAGCAATGCTTCCAAACAATGTGATCGGTGTGATCCTTTTCATTGTGATCTTCATTGTAGGACACGTATTGAACCTGGCAATCAATCTGCTGGGAGCTTATGTACACACAAACCGTTTACAGTTTGTGGAATTCTTCGGAAAATTTTATGAAGGCGGCGGAAAAGCATTCGAGCCTTTTAAAGAAAATACGAAATATGTTGATGTTAAGGAGGAAACAACATTATGAATATAGCAGGTGAACTTGGAGTTGTATATGGATTATTAGGTGCAGCAATCGCAGTATTATTCGCAGGTGCAGGATCTGCGTTAGGTGTAGGAATCGCAGGACAGGCAGCATCAGGTGTTGTAACAGAAGACCCGAGTAAATTCGCTAAAGTGCTTATCATGCAGCTGCTCCCAGGTACACAGGGACTGTATGGTCTGCTTGTTGGATTTATTACACTTTCTAAGATCGGTATCCTCGGCGGTGGCGGAGTAGAAGTTAGTGTTCAGTCAGGACTTATGATTCTTGCAGCTTGTCTCCCAATCGGTATCGTTGGACTGATCTCAGGTATCGCACAGGGTAAGACAGCAGCGGCTTCTATCGGAATCGTAGCAAAGAAGCCAGAGCAGTTTGGTAAAGCAATGCTGTTCCCGGCAATGGTTGAGACATATGCGATCCTGGCTCTTCTGATTTCCTTCCTCGCAGTAAGTGGTATCCAGCTGTAAGAAATAAATAAAAAGGAGAGCGTGGAGATGAGTGGACTTGACAAAATGAAAGCGCAGATAATCGCAGAGGCGCAGGAGAATGCAAAAGAGATACTCGCACAGGCACACGCACAGGCGGATTCTATAATTGGGGAAGCAAAAGTACAGGCAGAGAAGGATGCACGGAAGATCATCGCACAGGCAGAAGCCAGAGCAGAAGATTCTGTGAAACGCCTGGCCTCTTCATCAGATATGAGAAAGCGCAAGGCAGTACTTGAGGCGAAACAGGAAGTGATCAGAGAAGTTCTTGAAGATGCTTACAAAGCAGTCGGAGAACTTGATGATGCAGCTTATTTTGCAATGCTTGAAAAGGTTCTTGAGAAGTATGTACTTCCGGAAGCAGGAACCATCTGTTTTACAGAGAAAGACAGAAAACGTATGCCTCAGGGGTATATGGAAAAAGTATATGAAACAGCGAAGAAGAAAGGCGGAAGCCTGGAACTTACAGAGACAGTGCCGGAAGGAATGGATGGGGGATTTATCCTGACCTATGGCGGCATCGAAGAAAATTGTACGATCAAAGCGTTGTTTGATGCAAGAAGAGAAGAGTTATCAGATAAAGTGAACCGGCAGCTGTTTACAGCAGTGTAGCCGCAAGGAGGGATAATCTTGAGTAAGACAAAATATACCTATGCGGTTGCCAGAATCCGTGCATTGGAAGTCTCTCTTTTAACGAATGCAGTGATCGAACAGCTTCTTGCGTGCAAGAGTGCAGAACAGGCTCTACAGCTTCTGGTTGAAAAGGGCTGGGGAGATCTGACAGCAGGAACGCTGGATGCAGATGAAGTTCTGAATAAGGAAGAAGAGAAGGTGTGGCAGACAATCCGTGAGGTGGCACCGGATATGCATGTATTCGATGTTCTGTCCCTTCCAAAGCTTTATCACAATCTGAAAGCAGCGATCAAAGAAGTATGTACGGAAGTAGAGAATAAAAAATATCTTCTATGATGATTGTGAGATTTCTGGAGAAGAAATGTATGCAATTGTTCAGAACAAAGAGTTTGATAAGCTGCCGGGAAATATGCCGGCAACAGCAAGAGAAGCATTTGATACTCTGCTTCACACAAGAGACGGACAGTTGTGTGATCTTATTATTGATCGCGCAACACTGGAAGCTATGCTGGAAGCAGGGAAAAAATCAGGTGAGAAGATCATTGAAGAGTATGCACAGACAGCAGTTGCAATCGCTGATATTAAGATTGCAGTAAGATCTCAGAAGACAGGCAAAAATGCAGATTTCATGAAGAAGGCAATGGTGAATTGTTCCGAGATCAATGTGGATCAGCTGACACAGGCAGCATTGGCCGGTGTGGAGGAAATCGCACAGTATCTGGAAGGAACATCTTATCGTGAAGGTGCCGATGCACTGCGTATATCACCGTCTGCATTTGAACGCTGGTGTGATAATAAAATGACAGATTCCATGAGTCACAGAAATACGAATCATTTTCTGTTGGACCGCTTCTGGCATATCTGTTAGCCAGACAAAATGAGATCAAGACAGTACGGATTATACTGACCGGAAAGCAGAATGAATTTCCGGATGAATCAATCCGGGAAAGGATAAGGGAGATGTATGTATAAGATTGCAGTAATGGGCGATTATGACAGTATCTATGGATTTGCCACCCTCGGTCTTAGCATCTGCCCTGTGAAAGACCGGGATGAGGCGAAGGCAAAGCTTCGCCAGCTTGCAGAAGGAAATTACGGCATTATCTATATTACAGAGGCTGTGGCTGCACAGATTCCGTCAGAAATCAACAAGTACGGTGAGCAGACATTTCCGGCGATTATTCAGATCCCGGGTGTGTCGGGGAATACAGGAGCCGGAGTTGAAGGCGTGAAGAAGACAGTTGAGCAGGCCGTCGGATCAGATATTCTGTTTGGAGGAGTAAGCGAATGAGCACAGGAGTGATTAAAAAGTCGCAGGAACCTCTTGTTATCGCAGAGGGAATGCGTGATGCGAATATGTTTGACGTTGTCCGTGTATCGGAACAGCGTCTGATCGGAGAGATCATTGAGATGCACGGTGACGAGGCATCCATCCAGGTATATGAAGAGACATCAGGTCTCGGACCTGGAGAACCGGTTGAATCTATGGATGTTCCAATGTCTGTAGAATTAGGACCTGGTCTGATCGCAAGTATTTATGACGGAATCCAGAGACCACTGGATGATATTATGAAGATTTCCGGAAACAACCTGAAAAGAGGAGTTGAAGTTCCGTCTCTTAAGAGAAATCTGAAATGGGAGTTTGTTCCTACTGTAAAGGTAGGAGATGAAGTAGAGACAGGAGATGTGATTGGTACAGTTCAGGAAACAGTTCTTGTACAGCAGAAGATCATGTCCTTACGGAATTAAAGGAACCATCAAGGAAATCAAAGAAGGCACATTTACAGTAGAAGATATTGTAGCAGTTGTTGAAACAGAAAAAGGCGAAAAAGAATTAACTATGATGCAGAAGTGGCCGGTTCGTCGCGGTCGTCCGTATAAGAAGAAACTTCCACCGGAGATGCCACTTGTAACAGGACAGCGTGTTATCGACACATTCTTCCCAATCGCCAAGGGCGGTGTTGCGGCCGTTCCGGGACCTTTCGGAAGTGGAAAGACAGTAATCCAGCATCAGCTTGCAAAATGGGCTGAGGCAGATATTGTTGTCTACATCGGATGTGGAGAGCGTGGAAATGAGATGACAGATGTTCTGAATGAGTTCCCGGAATTGAAGGATCCGAAGACAGGACAGCCTTTGATGCAGAGAACCGTTCTGATCGCAAACACATCAGACATGCCGGTTGCAGCGCGTGAGGCATCTATTTATACAGGAATTACAATTGCTGAATATTTCCGTGATATGGGATATTCCGTAGCACTTATTGGCAGACTCTACATCCCGTTGGGCAGAGGCACTTCGTGAGATGTCAGGACGTCTGGAAGAGATGCCAGGTGAAGAAGGATACCCGGCGTATCTTGGAAGTCGTCTGGCTCAGTTCTATGAGCGTGCCGGACATGTAGTTTCTCTTGGAAAAGAAGGAAGAGAAGGAGCACTTTCCGTTATCGGAGCAGTATCTCCTCCGGGGGGTGATACATCTGAGCCGGTATCTCAGGCTACACTTCGTATCGTCAAAGTATTCTGGGGACTGGATGCTTCCCTGGCATACAAGAGACATTTCCCGGCAATCAACTGGTTGAAGAGTTATTCTCTGTATCTGGATGATATGGAAAAATGGTTTAACGGACAGGTCGCTGAAGACTGGATGGAAGGCCGTCAGAAGATGATGACGCTGCTTCAGGAAGAAGCAGAACTGGAAGAGATCGTTAAGATGGTAGGTATGGATGCACTTTCACCGTCCGACCGTCTGAAGATGGAAGCTGCAAGATCAATCCGTGAGGACTTCCTGCATCAGAATTCTTTCCATGAAGTAGATACGTATACGTCATTGAAGAAACAGCATATGATGATGGTTCTCGTTAATGAATTCTTTGACAGAGCAACCGATGCATTAAAAGAAGGTGCATCACTTCAGAAGCTGATATCAATGCCAGTCAGAGAGCAGATCGGACGTTTTAAATATGTGACAGAAGATAAGCTTGATGAAGAATTTAAGCAGGTCGATGAGACATTAAGCGCTCAGATTGCAGCAGCATTTGTAAAGGAGGAAGGTTAAATGCCAAAAGAATATAGAACCATTCAGGAAGTGGCCGGACCTCTGATGCTGGTGCATGGAGTAGAAGGCGTAACATATGATGAGCTTGGAGAAATCGAGCTGGCGAGTGGTGAGACAAGAAGATGTAAGGTTCTGGAAGTGAACGGAAACGATGTTCTTGTACAGCTGTTTGAAAGTTCAACAGGTATTAACCTCTCCAACAGCAAAGTACGATTCTTGGA
>ENA-OQCX01001150-OQCX01001150.1-human-gut-metagenome-genome-assembly--contig:-NODE-1150-length-12770-cov-3.106620_pt1 | contig 12770 bp, 19 predicted proteins | sample MGYA00242762_ERZ504587 | MGnify/ENA primary metagenome ERZ504587 (study PRJEB26092, sample SAMD00036337) | human gut metagenome | host: Homo sapiens | study: EMG produced TPA metagenomics assembly of...
CCGCCGTCGGCCAGCGCTTCAATGAACTGGTACACCCAGGCCGGGCCGCAGCCGGAAACGCTGCTTGCCGCGTCGATCAGGGCCTCGGCACAGCGTCCAGCCGCCCGGCGGGTGCCATCAGCTTCAGAAACTCCTGCTCCTCCTCCGCTGTCACATTGGCGGAGCAATATTGGATCATACCTGCCCCCACCGAAGCCGGGGTGTTGGGCATGATGCGGATCACGGGGTAATCTTCCCCCGCCATCTCCTGGATGCGCGCGATGGAAAGCCCTGCCGCCATGCTGCAAAGGATGAAGCGGGTCGGCCGTTCGTTCAGGGTGAACTTAAGCGGAGCCAGCAGAGCCTCCATCATCTGGGGCTTGACCGCCAGAAAGATCAGGTCGGAGCGGCCCGCCACCTCGGCGTTCGTGGTGGTGTTGCAGCCCAGCTCTGCGGCCAGCGCCTCTGCCTTGGCGGCAGTGCGGTTGGCAAGATAGACGTTCTGTGGGTCGGCAGCCTTGCAGACGGCCCGCGCAATGGCACCGCCCATGTTCCCACAGCCTAAAAATCCGATGGTCTTGATCATACTTACTTTCCCTTCCTTTCTCACTCAGAAAGAAATAAATGGAACGCACATTCGTTCCACTCCATCCATTGTAAGCATCCGGAGCCAGAAAATCAAGAGGGAACCTCCCGGAAACCCGGCAAAAAGGCGGAGGACGGCTGCAAAATGGAGAAGAACGTGAAAAAAATATCAAAATGAGAGATTTTGAACTTGCAAAACGGGGGGCATTTGCGTTATAGTATAAAGGAAGTATTCTTACTTCTCTGGCCCCATAGGGCGGCTACCACGGTCAGCGGCACAGTGTGTGCCGCTGGGAAAGGATGGATCTCGTGTCGCAAACTACAAAAAGGGCGCTGGAGGCATCGCTGAAAAAGCTGCTGCTTCAAAAGCCGCTGAATAAGATCACCATCAATGATATCACCGAGGACTGCGGCGTGAACCGTATGACCTTCTACTACCACTTCAAGGACATCTACGACCTCGTGGATTGGATCATGGTCGAAGATGCCGCCAAGGCGCTGGAGGCAGACAGAGCTTTGAGAACTGGACAGATGCCTTTCTGGACATCCTGCGTCAGGTGCAGGACAACAAGGTGCTGGTGATGAACGTCTACCGCTCTGTGAGCCGTGAGCAGGTGGAACAGTACTTATATAAACTGCTGGACCCCATGCTGCGGGACTTTGTGGAGCGCAGTGCGCAGGGCTTTACCGTGCAGGATGCCGACAAACAGTTCGTCGTGGATTTTTACAAATACGCATTGGTTGGCATGGCACTGGAATGGATCCGCAGGGACATGAAGGAGGACCCCGTCCGGATGACCGAGCGGCTGAATGTTCTGCTTCATGGCGATCTTGAGCGGGCGCTCCGCCGCTTCCGCACCGACCGCAGCCCCGCAGATCTTGACGACTGACAATGTTTTATCAATCCGGGCACCGTGATGGGTTTTCCATCACGGTGCTTTTTCTGTTTATGGCTTTCCGTTTGACAAAATGTTACAGTATGGTCAGCGCAAAATGAAAGGTGAAAACCTGGAAACCACAGCAAACGGAGGGAATAAAATGTATTATTCCAGCGGGAACTATGAGGCCTTTGCGCGCCCGAAAAAGCCTGCAGGAGTGGATCGGAAATCGGCCTATCTCGTGGGCACCGGTCTGGCGGCGCTGACAGCTGCCTGCTACCTGGTCCGTGACGGTCAGATGAAAGGGGAACATATCCATCTCTTTGAAAAGGGAGCCATCCCCGGAGGTGCCTGTGATGGCTGCCAGTACCCCGGCATCGGTTATGTGATGCGGGGCGGCCGGGAGATGGATGACCATTTCGAAGTCATGTGGGATCTGTTCCGCTCCATCCCGTCGCTTGAGACCGAGGGCGCAAGCGTGCTGGATGAGTACTACTGGCTGAACAAGGCAGATCCCAACTACTCGCTCTGCCGCGCCACGGAAAACCGGGGGCAGAACGCCCACACCGATGGGAAGTTCGGTCTTTCGGATCAGGGCTGCATGGAACTCATCAAGCTCTTTTTTACCCCGGATGAGCAGCTCTATGATAAGCGCATCACCGATGTCTTTGACGCGGAGGTGTTCTCTTCCAACTTCTGGCTTTACTGGCGCACCATGTTCGCCTTTGAGAACTGGCACAGCGCACTGGAAATGAAGCTCTATCTGAAGCGCTACATCCACCATGTGGCGGTCTGCCTGATCTGCGGGCACTGCGCTTCACCCGGTACAACCAGTACGAGAGCATGATCCTGCCCATGATCCGCTATCTGGAGGGGCACGGCGTGCGCTTCCACTACAACACCAAGGTCACCAACATTGAATTTGAGCTGACCGGGGGCAAAAAGCAGGCCAGAACCATCTGCCTGCTGGTGGACGATGAAGCGGAACGGGTGGACCTGACCGAGAATGATCTGGTGTTCATCACCAACGGGGGCTGCGTGGAAAGCACTTCTATCGGCTCCCAGGATCAGCCTGCAGTGTTCAACCCCACCCTCCGGCCCGGCAACGGCTGGGATCTGTGGAAGAAGATCGCCGCGCAGGATGAGCCTTTGGCCGCCCGGAAAAGTTCTGCTCCGATCCGGAACAGACCAACTGGATGAGCGCCACGGTCACCACGCTGGACGAACGCATCGTGCCCTATATCCAGAACATCTGCCAGCGTGACCCGTTCAGCGGCAGGACTGTCACGGGCGGCATCGTCACGGCGCGGGATTCCGGCTGCTGCTCAGCTGGACATTCAACCGTCAGCCCCAGTTCCGGAATCAGCCAAGGGCCAGCTCGTGGGCTGGATCTACGGCCTGTTCAGCAACACGCCCGGCGACTACATCAAAAAACCCATGCGGGATTGCACCGGCAAGGAGATCTGCATGGAGTGGCTGTATCATCTGGGATCCCCGAAAACCAGATCGAGGACCTGGCGGAGCACAGTGCCAACACCGTGCCCGTAATGATGCCCTATATCACAGCTTTCTTCATGCCCCGCACCGCAGGCGACCGCCCGGCGGTGGTGCCGGAGGCGCAGTGAACTTTGCCTTCATCGGCCAGTTTGCCGAGACGAAGCGGGATACCATCTTCACCACCGAGTATTCCATGCGCACCGGCATGGAGCCGTGTACACCCTGCTGGATATCGACCGGGGCGTGCCGGAGGTCTGGGGCAGCACCTACGATGTCCGCGACCTGCTGAACGCCGCTGTTCAGCTGCGGGAATGGCAAACCCCTGAGTGATCTGAAAATGAACTGGATCAAAAAAATTGCACTGGGCAAAGCGGTAGAAAAGGTACAGGACACCGACCTGGGCCGTCTGTTGCTGGAGTATATGATCATCTGAGCGCCGGGAATTCAGCCCGGCAGGCAGGGAAGAGAGCCCTGTAAAATTCTATTGAATCTGGAGGAAATAAAAATGAATACCGCATTTGATTCTCTGACGCACAAAATGCAGCGTGCTGCACTGGGCAAGACGGTGGATCTCGTGCTTTCTCATGCCGAGAAGGACCCCGCCAAGACGGTTGGACAGATCGTAGATCTTTCAAAGCAGTTCTACGGCGATTCCTTCAGCGAGGAGACCTACGCACATGCCAGGCAGACCCTGACCGACCCCAACAGCAAGTGGTCGAAGCTCATCAACTGTTTGCTGAACCAGCTGGACCCCAATGTGGCCCGCACCACGGCCCTGAACCTGGGCTATGAGGCCTTCTTCCGCGGCACCAAGACCATCCGCGAGAATCGTGTCAAGTATCACTGCAACATTCCCTGGCTGATCCTGTTTGACCCCACCTCCGCCTGCAATATGCACTGCGTGGGCTGCTGGGCCGGTGAGTACGGCCACAAGAACAACCTGAGCTTTGACGATATGGATAAGATCGTCACCGAGGGCAAGGAGCTGGGCGTTATCTGTACATGCTCACCGGCGGTGAGCCGCTGGTGCGCAAGGCGGATATCCTCAAGCTGGCCGAGAAGCACAACGATGTGCAGTTTGCCATCTATACCAACTCCACCCTGATCGATGAGCCTTTCTGCAAGGAAGTGGTTCGTCTGGGCAACATCGCCTTCATGCTGTCCATCGAGGGTACCCCCGAGACCAACGATGCCCGCCGTGGTGAGGGCCACTATGCTGCCGTTATGCGCGCGATGGATCTGCTCAAGGAGCATGGCATCCTGTTCGGCACCTCCATCTGCTATACCCGCGATAACATCGAAGCCGTTACCAGCGATGAGTTCATGCGTTTCCTCTGCGATAAGGGTGCACACTTCGGCTTCTACTTCCACTACATGCCCGTGGGCAACGAGGCAGCGCCTGAACTGATGCCCTCTCCCGAGCAGCGCAAGTACATGATCCAGCGCATCCGTTACCTGCGCAGTGAAGCCTGCGATATCCCGTTCTACCCCATGGACTTCCAGAACGATGGCGAGTTCGTGGGCGGCTGCATTGCCGGCGGCCGCAACTACTTCCACATCAACTCGGCTGGTGATGCAGAACCCTGCGTGTTCATCCACTATTCCAACGCCAACATCCACGACAGCAGCATTCTGGAGATCCTCCGCAGCCCGCTGTTCATGGCTTACCACAACGGTCAGCCCTTCAATAAGAACCATCTGCGTCCCTGCCCCATGCTGGAAAACCCCGAACTGCTGGAAAAGATGGTGCACGAGACCGGTGCCCACAGCACCGACCTGCAGTCCCCGGAAAGCGTCGATCATCTGTGCGAGAAGTGCAAGAGCTACGCACCAACTGGCAGCCGACCGCCGACGAGATCTGGTCTCACCACAAGATCCGCGAGAGCCGCTACGAAAACTATAAGGACTGGAAGCTCAATCAGCAGTAATTGCAGGTACTCCCCCTGAAATCTCCCTTTTTGGTTTATCTGCCTGAAAGCCGAAGCTCCCCCTTCCCCAAGCGCCGAGACAGCGCCGGGAAGGGGGAGCTTTGCGTTTCTCGGCTGCTCTGAGAAAATCATGCGGTAGGAATACAAAAACCGGCCCCGCCTCCCATGCAGGAGACAGAGCCGGTTTTGCGATTCTGTTGCGTTTGGGATCACTCGTCGTCGGGGTCACCGAAGGCATCGTGATAGAGGTTTACCATGCCGGATTCGTCGTTGCGATTCAGGCCGTGGAACACCAGCTTTTTGATGACATCATAGATGACCGCGAAGAGCGGCACGCCGATGATCATGCCCACAAAGCCCCACAGGCCGCCAAACAGCAGGATGGCAAAGAGCACCCAGAAGCTGGAAAGGCCGGTGGTGTTGCCAAGGATCTTGGGTCCGATGATGTTGCCGTCCACCTGCTGCAGCACCAGAACGAACAGCACGAACCAGAGCGCCTTGATGGGGTTCTGGATCAGGATGAGCAGGGTGGCGGGGATGGCACCGATGAAGGGGCCGAAGAAGGGGATGACATTGGTCACGCCGATGATGACCGACACCAGCAGGGCACTGGGGAACTTGAAGATCAGGCAGGCAATATAGCACAGCACGCCGATGATGGCGGAATCCAGGATCTTGCCGTTGATGAAGCCGCCGAACATCCGGTCAGCGTAACGGACTTCCTCCATGATGAGGTCGGCCCAGCGGGGCTTGACCAAACTATAAAGGATGAGCTTGCCCTGCTGCCCGAACTTCTTCCGGCTGGCCAGCAGATACACCGAAACGATGAGGCCGATAATGAAATTTTTGATCCAGGTCACCACATTCACCACGCCCACGGCGGCACCGCTGAGGATGTTCTGCATGGAGGGGAGCAGGGTGTTTTTGATCCAGGCATCCAAGTTGGCATCCAGGCTGTCGTAAGAGTCTCGATGAAGTCCAGCAGCTTTTTGTTGTTGGCAATGAACTCCTGCTTGGAGATCCACTCCACAAAGTCGCCGATGTTGTCCCGTGCCGTGTAGTACAGGGCGGTCACACTGTTGATGAGCTGCGGCACGATCATCATGATCAGCGCGTAGATCAGCAGCAGGCCGAACAGGATGGTCAGAGCAACAGCCAGCATATTGGCAAAGCGGTGCATCCTTTCCGGGAACAGCTTGTGGAGAAATGCTTCAAGCCAGTTGCACACCGGCTTGAGCAGATAGCAATGACACTGCCGTAGATAAAGGGCATCAGGATGCCGGTCAGGGTCGAAACGGCATTGCCGAAGCCCTGAAAGCGGTAGATCAGGAAAAAGAAGAGGATGCTCAGGCTGATCGCGCCAAAGCCCGCGAACATTCCGTAGAGATAGGGTTTGATATGCGGTTTTTTGTCCATCATGTCATAGAAACTCCATTCCTGCCGCAGACAGCAGGATTCCCTGCGGCAATGTCAGCGCTTGTTGCTCCTGCGCCAAATGTGCAGTTTTTCGGCTTCGGCGATCAGCTCGTCCCGGAAATCGGGGTGTGCCACGCTGATCAGTGCTTCTGCCTTTTCCCAGCTGGTCAGGCCCTTCAGGTTCACACAGCCGTACTCGGTGCACAGGTAGTGCACGTTGGCGCGGGTGTCGGTGACGATGCTGCCGTTTTCCAGGGTAGGACGGATGCGGCTCTCCAGCTTGCCGGTCTTTTTATTCATAAAGGTAGAGGACAGGCAGATGAAGCTCTTGCCGCCGTTGGAAAGGTATGCGCCCAGAACAAAGTCCAGCTGACCGCCTGCACCGGAAATGTGCTTGATGCCTGCACTCTCCGCGTTCACCTGACCGAACAGGTCAATATCCACCGCATTGTTGATGGAGATGAAGTTGTCGATGGCGGAGATGCTGCGGATGTCGTTGGTGTACTCCACGGGAGCGGCCATGCACTCCGGGTTGTCGTTCAGGTAATCGTACATCTTCTGGGTGCCGGCACCAAAGGCATAGACCTGACGGCCCTTGTCCAGATTCTTGTGGCGGCCGGTGATCTTGCCTGCCTTTGCAATATCCACAAAGGCATCCACATACATCTCGGTGTGCACGCCAGATCCTTCAGGTCGCTCTGCGCGATCAGGTTGCCGATGGCGTTGGGCATACCGCCGATGCCCAGCTGCAGGCAGGCACCGTCGGGGATCTGCGGGACGATGAGGTTTGCCACCTTCAGATCGACCTCCGTGGCAGCACCGGCAGCAGCCATCTGCCGATGGGCGGGTTGCTGCCCTCCACAACACCGGCAACCTGGGAGATGTGCACCCAGTTCTCGGTGCCGCCCAGGCATTTGGGCATGTTCCGGTTGACCTCAACGATGATCTTCTTGGCCTTATCGCAGACGGCACCCAGGTGGGAAGCACAGGGGCCAAGTTGAAATAGCCGTGCTCGTCCATGGGGGTCACCTGGAACACCGCCACATCCACGGGGTCAGAGCTGTCGCGATAGTAGCGGGGCAGTTCAGAGTAGCGGATGGGGGAGTAGAAGGAAAAGCCCTGGGCAATGGCCTTGCGCTCAATGCCGCCCATGTGCCAGCTGTTCCAGGTCATGTGGGCAGCAGGATCCTCGATCTGGAAGATGGCGGGCACCCACATCAGGATGCCGCCGCGGAAGTTGACATCCTCCAGCTCGGGCAGACGCTTTGCAATGGCAGCGTCCACTGCAACGGGGGTGTTCACGGCCCAGCCGTAATCCACCCAGTCGCCGCTTTTGACCAACGCGGCAGCCTGGTCAGCGGTCATTTTCTTCTGCGCATACAATTCCGTAAAATCCATTATAAACCATCCTCTCTTACAATAACATAAAGGAATTGTAAATTCCAACTTAGTTATATCATTAACAAACGGGAGAATCAATACTTTCCTGGCAAAAAACAGGGCTGGATGCAATATGACTAAAAATCTTAGCTTTTTGTAGAGATTCTTTGGTGCACAAAAAATAAATTTTACACAAAAAATACTTGATAAAATTTTGACGATGTGCTTTACTTATAGCGTAGCAGGATGCAGCGTGGCACTGCGGGTAAGATTGTTTAAAAATTAACGATACACCGCAGCAGAAGAAAAGAACATCTTGCACAGCAAACTGGAAAGTGCTATCATGTCAGAACCAATGCGCTTTTCAAAGGCGCGCAAGGAGGACAAAACCGATGGCAACTGCAGTTTACCCCGGGTCGTTCGATCCGGTCACACGAGGTCATCTCGATATCATCAAGCGCGCGGCAAAGATCAACGATCACCTGATCGTGGCCGTGCTCATCAACAGTGCAAAGCACCCATTGTTCACCGTGGAGGAGCGGGTGGCCCTGCTGCAGGAATGCTGCAAGGGGATCCCCAATGTCACGGTGGAGAGCTTCGACGGCCTGACCGTGGAGTTCGCCAAGAAGCGCCACGCTTCGGTCATGGTGCGGGGCCTGCGGGCGGTAACGGATTTTGAAAACGAGATCCAGCTGGCGCAGACCAATCACGCGCTGATGCCCGGCATCGAGACCATGTTCCTTGCAACCAGCATCAAGTGGAGCTATCTTTCCTCTACCATTGTAAGGGAAGCCGCCCGCTACGGCGGCAGCATCTCCAAGTTCGTCACCCCGAATGTGGAAGCTGCCGTGGAGCAGAAGATGGCCGAGCTGCGCAGCAGGGGAGAGAACGTCTGACCCCATTCCTTATGCAAGAAACGCTTCGGCGTTTTGATAAAACAGTCTTTCTTAAATCACAACATACACAATCAGGAGGCTATTCACATGAAAAAGATCGTTATCGCATCTGCATGCCGTACCGCCATTGGTAAGTTCGGTGGCACCCTTGCCAACGTCCCCGCTGCTGAGCTGGGCTCCATCGTCATCAAGGAGGCTCTGAACCGCGCAAACGTCAAGCCTGAGCAGGTCGATCATGTTTACATGGGCTGTGTGATCCAGGCTGGTCTGGGCCAGAACGTTGCCCGTCAGGCTTCCCTGAAGGCTGGCCTGCCCATCGAGACCCCGCTGTCACCGTCAACGTGGTCTGCGGTTCCGGTCTGAACTGCGTGAACATGGCTGCTCAGATGATCGAGGCAGGCGATGCTGATATCGTGGTCGCAGGCGGCATGGAGAACATGGACATGGCTCCCTTTGCAATGATGAAGGGCCGTTACGGCTACCGCATGGGCGCTCCCATGGGCAAGAGCGAGCTGGTCGATACCATGGTCAACGATGCTCTGTGGGATGCCACCGGCTTCAACAAGCACATGGGCATGACCGCTGAGAATGTCTGCACCAACGAGACCTTCCAGAAGAAGTACGGCTACAGCCCCATCACCCGCGAGATGCTGGATGAGTTCTCCTACAACAGCCAGGTCAAGGCCGACAAGGCCATCAAGGACGGCGCTTTCAAGGATGAGATCGTTCCTGTTGTCATCAAGGGCAAGAAGGGCGACACCGTGTTCGATACCGATGAAGGCCCCCGTCTGACCCCGGTCGAGAAGCTGGCAACCCTGAAGCCCGCTTTCACCAAGGACGGCATCGTGACCGCAGGCAACTCTTCCGCCATCAACGACGGCGCTGCTGCTCTGGTCATTATGAGCGAGGAAAAGGCCAAGGAGCTGGGCGTTGAGCCTCTGGCAACCTGGGTCGCTGGCGCTCTGGCCGGTGTTGAGCCTGAGGTCATGGGTCTGGGCCCCATCGCAGCAACCAAGAAGGTCATGGCAAAGACTGGCCTGACCGTTGCTGACATGGACCTGATCGAGGCCAACGAGGCATTCGCTGCCCAGTCTGTGGCTGTCAGCCAGGCTCTGAACTTCGATATGAGCAAGGTGAACGTCAACGGCGGCGCCATCGCTCTGGGCCACCCGGTCGGCGCTTCCGGCGCTCGTATCCTGGTCACTCTGCTGTACGCTATGAAGCACCGTGGTGCTCACAAGGGTCTGGCTACCCTGTGCATCGGCGGCGGCATGGGCTGCGCTACCATCGTTGAGATGTAAGCTCCCCCTTTGGAATTGAAATGAATGACAGTCCGCGCCCCGGCTCAGACCGGAGACTCTGCCGGGGCGCGGGAGCTGTTTTGAAACACTGAGAATCTGAATTGGAGTTTTCACAATGGCTTTTGTAAAAACCGAGGTGCAGGGCGCTGTCGAGATCATCACCATCGACCGTCCCAAGGCACTGAATGCCCTGAACCCCGAGGTTCTGGCAGACCTGAAGGCAGCCTTTGAGGCTGTTGATCAGGAGACCATCCGCTGCATCGTCCTGACCGGCGAAGGCGACAAGAGCTTCGTTGCAGGCGCTGATATCGGCTCCATGAGCACCATGACCAAGGCAGAGGGCGAGGCCTTCGGCAAGCTGGGCAATGACGTGTTCCTGATGATCGAGAGCTTCCCCATCCCCGTCATTGCAGCCGTCAACGGCTTTGCACTGGGCGGCGGCAATGAGCTGGCCATGAGCTGCGACATCCGCATCTGCTCTGACAACGCCGTGTTCGGTCAGCCCGAAGTCGGCCTGGGCATCACCCCGGGCTTCGGCGGCACCCAGCGTCTGGCACGTCTGGTCGGCATGGGCATGGCAAAGCAGCTGGTCTACTCTGCCTGAACATCAAGGCAGACGAGGCTTACCGCATTGGTCTGGTCAACGCCGTGTATCCGCAGGCTGAGCTGATGGAGAACGTGCTGAAGCTGGCCGGCAAGATCGCAAAGAACGCTCCCATTGCAGTGCGCAACTGCAAGAAGGCCATCAACGATGGCATCAGCCTGCCCATTGAGAAGGCTGTGGAAGTTGAGGAGAAACTGTTCGGCGATTGCTTCGAGACCCACGACCAGAAGGAAGGCATGGCCTGCTTCCTGAGCCGTGAGAAACCGAAGCCCAAGGCAGTGTTCACCAACAACTAATCAACTATACAATTTTTGATATTAAAGGAGAGATTTCCTATGAAGATCGGTGTTATCGGCGCTGGCACTATGGGCCAGGGTATCGCAAAGGCATTTGCACAGGTTGAGGGCAACACCGTTGCTCTGTGCGACATCAAGCAGGAGTGGGCTGAGAACGGTCTGGCAAAGATCAAGAAGGGCTACGAGAAGCTGGTTGCTAAGGGCAAGATCCCCCAGGAAAAGGCTGACGCGATCGTTGCAGCTATCACTCCGGGCCTGAAGGAAGATCTGTGCGCAGACTGCGACCTGATCGTCGAGGCTGCTTTTGAGGATATGAAGGTCAAGCAGACCACTTTCGGCGAGCTGGATAAGATCTGCAAGCCCGAGTGCATCTTCGCTTCCAACACCTCCTCTCTGTCCATCACCGAGATCGGCAAGGGCCTGACCCGTCCCCTGATCGGTATGCACTTCTTCAACCCTGCTGACCGCATGAAGCTGATTGAGGTCATCGCCGGCTGCAACACCCCCGCCGAGACCGTTGAGAAGATCAAGGAGATCTCCGTTGCCATCGGCAAGAGCCTGTTCAGGTCAACGAGGCTGCTGGCTTTGTGGTCAACCGCATCCTGATCCCCATGATCAACGAGGCTGCCTTCATTAAGATGGAGGGCGTTTCCGATATCGCAGGCATCGACACCGCTATGAAGCTGGGTGCCAACCACCCCATGGGACCCCTGGAGCTGGGCGACTTCATCGGCCTGGATATCTGCCTGGCCATCATGGATGTCCTGTACCATGAGACCGGCGACAGCAAGTATCGCGCCTGCCCGCTGATCCGCAAGATGGTTCGCGGCGGCAACCTGGGCTGCAAGACCGGCAAGGGCTTCTACGTTTACAACGCAGACCGCACCAAGACCCCTGTTGACCAGCTGTAATTTCTGATAAACATTTCTCCCGGCCGTGGGGAAAGCGGTCGGGAGGAATTTGTTTGCAACCGGGAAGGGGAGAACCCCGACCCCGGGAGATAAAAAACACCCGTTAGGAGGATATAGCGATGGATTTTACTCTGTCCAAGCAGCAGCAGATGGTGCAGAAGATGTACCGTGAGTTTGCTGAAAACGAAGTCAAGCCCCTGGCTAAGAAGGTTGATGCAGAAGAGTACTTCCCCAAAGAGACCGTCGAGAAGATGGGCAAGCTGGGCATGATGGGCATTTACTTCCCCACCTCTGTCGGCGGTGCAGGCGGCGATGTGCTGTCCTACGTCATGGCAGTGGAGGAGCTGAGCAAGGTCTGCGGCACCACCGGTGTCATCGTCTCTGCTCACACCAGCCTGTGCGCTGCCCCATTTACGAGAACGGCACCCCCGAGCAGAAGGCTAAGTACCTGCCGAAGTTGTGCAGCGGCGAGTGCTGGGTGCTTTCGGCCTGACCGAGCCGGGCGCTGGTACCGATGCACAGGTCAGCAGACCATTGCCAAGGAAGAGGATGACTGCTGGGTCCTGAATGGCTCCAAGATCTTCATCACCAACGCCGGTTTCGCTGATGTCTTTATCGTCATCGCTGTCACCGACCGCGTTCTGGATAAGAAGGGCCGCCCCACCAAGCTGTGCTCTGCCTTCATCGTTGAGCGCACCGATCCGGCTTCTCCGTCGGTAAGGCTGAGGATAAGATGGGCATCCGTGGTTCTTCCACCTGCGAGCTGATCTTCGAGGACTGCCGTATCCCGAAGGATCGTATGCTGGGCGTGCGCGGCAAGGGCTTCCAGCTGGCAATGGCTACGCTGGATGGCGGCCGTATCGGCATCGCTTCTCAGGCTCTGGCATTGCCGAGGGCGCTCTGGAGGAGACCATTGCTTACGTCAAGGAGCGCAAGCAGTTCGGCCGTGCCATGCTGCTTTCCAGAACACTCAGTTCGAGCTGGCTGAGATGAAGGCTCGTGTTGAGGCTGCGAAGTATCTGGTTTATGCTGCCGCTCTGAAGAAGCAGCAGGCCATGGATGGCGCAAAGGTTCGTTACAGCGTCGAGGCTGCACAGGC
>ENA-OQCX01001153-OQCX01001153.1-human-gut-metagenome-genome-assembly--contig:-NODE-1153-length-12722-cov-2.819373_pt1 | contig 12722 bp, 18 predicted proteins | sample MGYA00242762_ERZ504587 | MGnify/ENA primary metagenome ERZ504587 (study PRJEB26092, sample SAMD00036337) | human gut metagenome | host: Homo sapiens | study: EMG produced TPA metagenomics assembly of...
TAGATGTTGTAATAAATGAAAAAATATGCTATAATACATACACAATGTGTAAATGAAAAGGGGAGAGAAAATGGAAATAAAAGATAAAATAAAAGAATTACGAGAAAGTACCGGAATGAACAGAAAGGAATTTTGTAAATATTTTGAAATCCCATACAGAACAGTAACAGAGTGGGAACGAGGAACCAGAAAGATGCCGGATTATGTATTACGTTTGCTGGCGTATAAAGTAAAGATGGATGATCTTATTGTAAAGGAAGATGTGAATGAAGAATAAAGTAATTGAAGTACAAAATGTGCATATTTCAATTTCGAAACAGAAGTTAGATGATTACATTTGCATTACAGATATTGCTAAGGCTAAATCAGATTCTGTCAGGGCAGCAGATGTGGTAAGAAATTGGTTGAGAAATCGTGGTACTTTGGAATATTTGTCTGTATGGGAACAGATATATAATCCCAATTTTAAAGTGTTCGAATCCGAACACTTTAAAAAGCAAGCAGGGTTATTGACTTTTACACCTAGTGTTTCGGAATGGGTAAATGAAACAAATGCCATTGGATTATATGTGAAACGTGGAAAATATGGTGGCACATATGCACACAAAGACATTGCCTTTGAATTTGCATCTGCGATCAGTCCGGTTTTTAAATTGTATTTAATTAAAGAATTCCAGCGGTTGAAGGAAGAAGAAAACAATTCTGAACAAAAGGAATGGGATGCAAAACGTTTTTTAAGTAAAAATAATTATCTGATCCAGACGGATGCTGTAAAAAGATACTTGCTTCCTCAAATGAATTACAGAGAAAACCTTCAATGGCTGGCATATGCGGAAGAAGCAGACATATTAAATGTAGCATTATTTGGATTTACGGCGAAAGCATGGAGAGAGGCAAATCCTGAACTTGCGAAGAAAAACAATGTCAGAGATTTTGCAACAATTAATGAATTAACAGTTCTATCCAATCTGGAATCACATAATGCACAGATGCTGCGTGAAGGAAAAGAAAAAGGAGAAAGATTCAAAATATTACAAGAGATTGCTGAATATCAGCTGAATGTCTTGAATGCAGCTGAAGAGATCAAATGATAGATAGTGATGGAGCACTGTCAGAGGTATGAACCACAGGGTGAGTATTTTGTAAAATGTTTTGCTTATGTAGCTTATTTTATAAAGGTTGAATTGTCATTGCCATTACCATTGCCAATGGCGATGATAACGGCAATGAAAGTGGCGATAATATGACAATGACGTTACATCCTCCCCACTGATTTTGTGACAACAATATAACGTCCTCTGTTCCAAAACAACGATTTTATGGGAAAATCGAAGGAAAAAAGGTCAAAAAGTTTGTAGCAATGACTTGACATCCTCGGGGGTATTATGCCTTTCAGAGAGCATACCAAAGTAACTGCCTTTTTGTGAAGAAAATTGCGAGTATAAATAACAGTAAAAGATGAAGTATTTTGGAGAGGGAGATTAAATGGCAAACTTAAGATTAAAGAAACTGATATTTGAAGTTGTAGATAATCAGTTAAGAGAAAATAATCCGCCTGTAACAAAGGAATCTTATGACAAACTGATCGATGCAGGATATTCTGCGAGAGAGGCGAAAGAAAAAATAGGTGCGATTGTAATAGAAGAAATTTATGATGTAATGAAAGAAAATCAGCCCTATGATGAAAAAAGATATACGCAGGCGTTACGGAACATGGTACAGCAGTGTATAGACTATGAAGATACATATGAAATTCTGACAGAATGGGACGAATGGGGATTCAGCAGCCGATTGTAAAAGAGAAGAAAGTGTATCCAAATGATCCCTGTCCATGTGGCAGTGGAAAAAAATATAAGAAATGCTGTGGAAGAAAAAAGTAAGTGGAGAATATTTCAGCTGGGAAAGTTTTTTGCAGCAGTTTTAATAGAAGAGACAAAAGACAGTTATATGGCATATAACAAAACGAAAAATAAATCCGGCCTATTTAGACAAAACAATGAGTGGAGCTATTTTAAAACAGATGGGTAAAATTAAGCGAGAAGAAATGATAAATGATAGGAAAATCATATTAAAATTAGTGGAAATTAAAGAACAGTTTGTTTTAATGGAAATATTTTATATAAAAAAACAAACTGTTTTTTTATCCCCTTTTTTCTTTGCGGTTCAGTTCTCGTGCATAAGCCAGGATCCGGTCTTTTATGTCGTGATTTTGCTGAAGAGTTTCTATCAGAGAATATAACTCCGGAGATTCGGAACGTGAAATAACGATATAATCACAATTCATGACATCTGAAGTTCCATATAAAAAGTCAATATTGCAATGAAAAATCTGAGCAATATAAGATACTGACGGATAAGAGAGTTCGCGTTCTCCTTTTTCATAGCGGCCGTAGGTCATGGCGGAAATATTAAGTTGGCGGGCGCCTCGGCTTTGCTGATATTCATAGATGTTCTTAATTGAATTAAACGGTCAGGACGAAATTTCACTGTGATCACCTCTTGATCATAACCATTGGTTATGATATTGTAAAGTATAAGTGTAACCTATGGTTATTATAAGAATTATGTGCAAATAAAGCAAGAAAAATAAAGAGTATAACAGTTAATCAGGGGAATTGTTTATAGTGATGATTATACAGAAATAAGGAGTGGAAAACAATGAAGAAAATCTTATTTGTTGCAACCGGTGGTACAATTGCATCGAAAAAAACAGAAAATGGTCTAACTCCGCAGATCACGCCGGAAGAATTGATATCTTATATCCCGGAGGTGGAGAAGATTTGTGAGATTACAGCCGTGCAGCCCTTTAATCTGGACAGCTCCAATGTAGTGCCGGAAAACTGGAGCATGCTGGTAAAGGTTATACGGGAACATTATGATGCATTTGATGGATTTATCATAGCGCATGGCACCGATACGATGGCCTATACGGCGGCTGCACTTTCCTATATGATTCAGAATTCGCCGAAGCCCATTGTCATCACCGGTGCACAGCGTCCGATCAATCTGGATATTACCGATGCCAAAACAAATCTTTCGGACAGCTTTTACTATGCCTGTGACGATGCTTCCCAGGGGGTACAGATCGTGTTTGACGGAAAGGTGATCGCGGGAACACGAGCAAAAAAAGTGCGGACCAAGAGCTATAACGCGTTTTCCAGTATTGATTTTCCGTATCTGGCTGTGATACAGGATCGCCGGATTCTGCGGTATCTGCCGATGCTGCCATATGAAAAACCGGTGCGGTTTTATGAGAAGTTAAGTGATAGTGTTTTCTTATTAAAATTAATCCCTGGTATTCAGCCGGTGCTTCTTCCGGTAATTTTCGAACAATACGATGCGATTATCGTGGAGAGTTTTGGCGTCGGTGGGATTCCGTCCAGTATCAAGGATATGTTTTATGAACTTTGTCAGAAATATCCGGAAAAAATGATCGTCCTGTGCACGCAGGTTGCCCATGAGGGAAGTGATATGACGGTTTATGAAGTTGGACATGAAATGAAAAAACTGTGCAATGTACTGGAGTCTTACGATATGACACCGGAGGCGGTTGCAGCGAAGACCATGTGGCTGCTGGGAAATCGGCCGATGGACCATGAAAGCAGAGAAAAAGCATTTTATAAGCCGGTGAATTATGATACGGTGTGGTCATGATCTGTGAACCGGTAGATACATCAGCAGAAGATGCAAACTTACCAACAATAAGCAAATCTACTGCACCGTACATAGCCTGTAGAAAGAGTGCCAGCAATACAGGAACTGCAAACAGAAGTAACGGCTGCATGATTTTTCCTTCGGTAAATGATGTGTTTTTTTCCATGTACTGAAATTCCTCCTTGTATAATTGATTTTGTTGAAAATTCAGTCGAATCAGGCAGATAACAAAAAAGCTGAATAAGAAAGCGGACATTTCAGTCTGCCATCTTATCCAGCTATTGTTTCTGATCGAACAAATCACCCTCCGATGAACAAAACGATTATATACTACATATTTTTGAATGTCAATTATGATTTTTATATGATCATCTGAAATAACATAACCAGTGTTACTGTTCACTCCCGTGTCAATCACTCCGCTGATTGCACGAGGATGCATGTTTTGGCTTGAATGCATCTCGCCCCATCGTGTGAACAGTAACTATACTGATGTTCATAGGTAACTCTGAGTATATTTGGGATTGATTCTTCTGAAAAATGTGCTAGAATAAAGAAAAGACGAATATTAGATACCAGAGATTTGAGCAAGGTAGATGAAACGACAGGCAGTCGTTTTATTTGCCTTGCTCTTTTTACGCGAGCAACGAGCCAAAGTCCGTGCTTGCACGAGCCTTGGCGACTGCCGCGATAACTTGAGAAACTCGCGGAGCGTGTTTCTCATAGTTGTGTGATAAAGGAGAGGAATGGATATGTTTGATGTTGTTATTATTGGTGCAGGAGTGACAGGCAGCGCGATTGCCAGAGAGGTTTCCAGATATAAGTTGAATACGTGTGTGATTGAAAAGGAAGAGGATGTCTGTAATGAGACATCTAAGGCAAACAGTGCGATCATCCATGCGGGATTTGATGCAGTTCCGGGGACGATGAAGGCAAAGTTAAATGTGATGGGAAATGCGATGATGGACAGAATCGCAGAAGAGCTTGACATTCCATTTAAGAGAAACGGTTCTTTGGTCGTATGTACGAAAGAGCAGGATCCGAAAGGACTTCAGGTTTTAATGGAGAGAGGTAAGAAAAATGGAGTTCCTGGACTTCAGATTTTAGACAGAGAGGCGCTGATCGAGAAAGAGCCGAACCTGGCAGATGATGTGACATGTGCGTTGTGGGCTCCAACCGGAGGAATCGTCTGTCCGTTTCATATGACAATGGGATATGCGGAAAACGCATACGAGAACGGTGTTCAGTTTTTCCTGAATACAAAAGTTGAAAAACTGGAAAAAACAGGAGAAGGATTTAGAGTTCAGGTTCATCACACGAATAACGGTGTTGATGAGACAATTGAGACAAAACTTATTGTTAATGCAGCAGGAGTTTACGCTGATGAGATCAATAATCAGCTTTCAGACAGAAAGCTTCATATTACAGCACGTAAAGGTGAATATATGCTTTTAGACAAGACGGCCGGAGATTATGTGAAGAGTACGATCTTTCAGCTTCCATCAAAGATGGGGAAAGGAGTGTTGGTCACACCGACAGTTCACGGCAATCTACTTGTAGGACCTACAGCAGTAAATGTAGAAGACAAGGGTGCAGTAAATACGACAATGAATGGCTTGGACCAGATTGCAAGAGTTTCCTCTCATAGTGTTAAGAATGTTCCGCTTCGTCAGGTGATTACTTCATTTGCCGGTCTTCGTGCACATGAGGATGGGGATGACTTTGTGATCGGAGAATCAGAGGATGTAAAAGGACTGATCAATGCAGCAGGTATTGAATCTCCGGGGCTTTCTTCAGCACCGGCAATCGGTGTTACGGTTGCAGAACTTGTGAGAGATCTTCTGAATGCAGAAGAAAAGTCTGATTTTAATCCGGTGAGACATGGGATTTTAGATCCGGATACGCTTTCTCTGGAAGAGAGAAATCAGCTGATCAAAGAAAACCCGGCTTATGGAAATATTATCTGCCGCTGTGAGATGATCACAGAAGGAGAAATCCTGGATGCAATTCATCGTCCGCTTGGTGCACGCTCTCTGGATGGAGTGAAGCGCGGACAAGAGCCGGCATGGGGCGTTGCCAATCAGGATTCTGTTCCCCGAAGGTTATGGAGATTTTGGAAAGAGAAGTTCCGATGCCGGTTAGTAAGATTGGAAAGAACGGTGTCGGATCAGAATTTATCGTAGGTGAAAATAAGGAATTATCGTAAAACTGGAGGGTGAATAGAATGAAAACATATGATTTGATCATAATCGGCGGAGGTCCGGCAGGACTTGCGGCAGCAGTCGCAGCGAAAGATAATGGGATAGATAATATTATGATTTTAGAAAGAGATAAAAGTCTCGGAGGCATTTTGCAGCAGTGTATTCATAATGGATTCGGTCTGCATACATTTAAGGAAGAATTGACAGGACCGGAGTACGCAGCACGTTTTATTGAACAGGTAGAAGAACGTGGTATTGAATATAAATTAAATACAATGGTTATGGATATTTCCCCGGAAAAGGTAGTAACAGCTACAAACCGTGAGGATGGAATTTTGCTTCTTCAGGCAAAGGCGATTATCCTGGCGATGGGATGCAGAGAACGTTCCAGAGGTGCGCTGAACATTCCAGGATATCGTCCGGCTGGAATTTATTCTGCCGGAACAGCGCAGCATCTTGTAAATATGGAAGGTCTTATGCCAGGAAAAGAAGTTGTGATCCTTGGATCTGGTGATATCGGTCTGATCATGGCGAGACGTATGACACTTGAAGGGGCGAAGGTTAAAGTGGTTGCAGAGCTGATGCCTTATTCCGGTGGATTGAAGAGAAATATTGTACAGTGTCTGGATGACTTTGAGATTCCGCTGAAGCTGAGTCATACAGTGACCGATATAGAAGGAAAGCATCGTGTAGAAGCTGTTACGATCGCAGAAGTCGGACCGGACCGCAAGCCGATTCCGGGAACAGAGGAAAGATATACTTGTGATACATTACTCTTATCCTGTGGACTTCTTCCGGAAAATGAACTTTCAAAAAGCGCAGGAGTAGAACTTTCACAGGTTACTTCAGGACCGGTCGTTAATGACTCTTTTGAGACAAGCGTGGCAGGTATCTTTGCTTGTGGAAATGTACTTCACGTACACGATTTGGTGGACTTTGTATCTCAGGAGGCAGCGACAGCTGGAAAGAATGCAGCCGCTTATATAAAGGCAGGAGAAAAGAAGGTGCAGGCAGAAATGCTTCCGATTTCTCCGGAAGGCGGAGTGCGCTATACAGTGCCATCCTTTGTAAGACCTTCAGAAATGGAAGAAAACCTGACAGTTCGTTTCCGTGTTGGAGATGTATTCAAAAATAAAGCGATCGTAGTGTATTTTGATGATCAGCTGATCAGTAAGAAGAAGCGTCAGGTAATGGCACCGGGTGAGATGGAGCAGGTGATTTTAAAGAAAAACAAACTGGAAGAATATCCGGAGACAAAGAAGATTACGATTCGGATCGAGGAGGCATAAGCAATGAATGAGAGAGAATTAATCTGTATCGGATGCCCGATGGGATGTCCGATCGTTGTGAAAATGGAAGACGGAAAAGTTGTTTCTGTTACAGGAAATACTTGCCCGCGCGGAGATGCGTATGCAAGAAAAGAAGTAACAGATCCAACGCGTATTGTAACGACTACAGTTCGTGTCGCAGACGGAAAAGTACCAATGATCAATGTGAAGACAGAGCATGACATTCCAAAAGATAAGATTTTTGACTGTATCGCAGCGCTTCGCGGCGTAACGATCAAAGCTCCGGTTCACATTGGAGATATTGTGTTGGAAAATGTGGCAGGTACAGGTGTAAATATCGTAGCTGCCGGAAATGTGGATGCAGTACACTAGACGATTGTGAAGGGGATATAGTATAATTTATGAAACAGATGCCAGATGCAAGTACTGTTGTTCACAGTTTCTGTGTCTGGAATTCATTTGATCTTGGTGGAACAAAGGAGAATTGAAATGAATTATAAATTTCTGGATGCGTTGGAGGTATCCCCTGTAATCGCAGCGGTAAAAGATGACGAAGGGGGAGAAGCCTGTCTGAAAAGTGAAAGCCAGGTTGTATTTATTTTATATGGAGATATTTGTACGATTCCAGAGATCGTATCTAAAGTGAAAGCTGCAGGGAAACTGGCGGTAGTACATCTAGACTTGATCCATGGACTGGCATCGAAGAATATCGCTGCAGATTTTATCAAAAAATATACAGAAGCAGACGGTGTGATCTCTACAAAACCGACGATCATTCATCGAGCGAAGGAACTTGGAATGCTCACGGTATTGCGCGTATTTTTGATTGATTCTATGGCTTATGAAAATGTGAGAACACAGGTAACGGCAGCAAAGCCGGATGTGGTAGAGGTTCTTCCGGGAATGATGCCGAAGGTGATCGGAAATATCTGTAAAGATCTTCCGGTACCTGTGATCGCCGGAGGAATGATCCGGGAGAAGGAAGATGTAATGGCACTTCTTAAGGCAGGAGTAACCAGTGTATCGTCTACGAATCCGGAAATCTGGTTTGAATAAGCTTTTATTTTTTCATCTTCTTTAATTTCAGCCACCCGGCATGAAGCATGTATACAACTGCAGGAATTAAGGAGAGCAGTTGTGTGTATGTATAATCTGTTGCCAGAGATACAGGTGAAAGCGCAACATGGAATGCAAGGAAGAGGAAAGCTCCGGTGGTAATCAGATTACAAAGGAGATACTTCCAGCCGAAGATTCCTAAAGCAGAGGCTGTCAGGAGTGCCACCAGCGATATCGTATCAAGTGAAACCGGCAAATGAATAAAATCATACTTTGCAGAAAAAAGTGTCAGGATCGCGTAAAGGAAAAGAAGCAGGTTCAATAATCCCATGATCTTGAACAATAAACTGTAAAAAGGTGTGACCGGGCAATCCGGCCACAATTCTACATCCAGTTTTTCAGCAAGTTCAATCGCGGAGCGGGTGAATGTTGTGTTTGTCATTACGATGACCTTGTCACAGTCATAAAAATTTGCACCGGCATAAGCTTCCTGGACTGCTTTGTTACCAACGGGATACGTGTAATACTTACACTGTATCCCGTATTTTTTCTGTGTTTATAGGCGATGATGTCAACGCCTTGATCCCCAGAACTTTTAGTAACTTCTATTTTTGAAAAATGTTTTCTTTTTAGTATGATCGCACACTGTTCTTCGAACTGATATCCATCCATGTGTTGCTGCTTCTCCTATATGCTGTCTGAAATCATGATGTTGGGGTCAAAAGGTATTTTGCCCCCTATGATACACGGATTGCTTCGCATTTCATGCTCTCGCAATCCTAAAACACCTCAAATCCGCTCATTTTTCTACGAAAAAATGGCTACTTTTCGGTGTTTTGCGGGTCAATAAGTCATGCTTTTTCATGCAAGCAAGAAACGCATGACCTTTTGACCCTTGTACCATACAAATAGCCACTGCTCACATAGAATCTGCAAACAGTGACACTTGTTATTCTCATTGTTAAATTTAATCCTCAGATGCTCTTCTTAAGTTAGACTCGAACAGACGATTATATCCAAGCCAGTCTGTTCCTGTTTTTCCTTTGAACAGCTCTGTCAATGTCTGAAGCTTTGCATCTGTTGAATCTGCCATGTTCAGTGCAACTGCCTCTGCCAGTGCAGGCTTCTTTGGAGAACCGTATTCCAGTTCACCGTGATGTGCCACGATACAATGCTTTAGCTCATGTGCAAGCTTCTCCGGAAATCCTGGAATGGAACGGATTGCATCATTGATCATCTCAACACCGATCACGATATGTCCGATCAGCTGTCCCTCATCTGTATAATCATTGTCCGGAAAATCAGAAAGTTCTTTCACTTTTCCAATATCATGAAGAATTGCAGAGCTAAGGAGCAGATCTCTGTTCAAAATAGAGTAGCTTGTTGCAAAATAATCACACATACGAGTTACACTGAGTGTATGTTCAAGCAATCCCCCGGAAAATCCGTGATGTACTGTCTTCGCTGCGGAATGTGCCTTGAATTTTTTGATAAATGCTTCATCTTTTATATAGTAGAATTCCAACACCTGTCTTAAATATTTGTTAGAGATCTGACGAATATAGCTGTCAGCTCCTCGTACATTCCATCAACACTTTTCTCTGTTGTCGCATATAATCTGCCGGATTGTATTCTCCCTCTTCCGCCTTTCTGATCTGACGGATGTTCAACTGAAGATTTCCGTTATAATTGATCACATCTCCAAAAACTTCAAATGTCCTTCTCATCATAATCTGCGATTCCCTGGGAGTTCGGATCCCATACTTTTCCATCTAATGTTCCTGTCTTATCCTGAAGAATCAGATTATCATTAACGGCTTCCATTTCTTGTCTCTGCGGAACGCTTTCCTTTACAAAGATATACATTCCTGATTGTTTCTCCCTCGCATAATCCATCTATAAATCTCATTTTCTGCCTCTTTCACTTGTTATTCTTTACTTTCAATCGTAACATCAAATTTAATATCTACATATCCTTCAGATCCTCGGCGTTTCCCTTCCACTTTGATCTGATCTCCTACTTTCAGTGTCAACATCAGTTTACGGTAAGCACTCATGCTTACAATTTTCTCTCCATTCACAGAACAGATCACATCTCCACTCTGTATACCGCTGCCATTGCAGGTGAATCTGCTGCCACGTCAATCACATAGATTCCTGACGGCATGCCCTCTTCTTTCTGAATTCCACTTGTCACTGCTGTTCCTGACACACCGATATATGGTACACTTGCACCGTTCGCTAACAGCTGGATAACCAACTTCAGATCTGAAATCGCATAAGCATTCGCAGTACGTACTCCCCGGTCTTTCCAAATATCAGAAGAAATCATTCCGATCACTTCTCCATCCAGATTGAATAAAATACCCGTTCCTTCGGATGCACTGCTCATATCGGTCGCAATCACACTATACTCTCCGTCGCGTCCGATTTCTTTATAGTTTGACGAACTGACAATTCCGTAACCGCTTCCTCCAGCATAGCCGAAAATATTTCCCAGTGCGAATATAACATCACCCTGTTCTGTCAGATTTGAATTGCCAAGTGATGCTACACTTGAAGCACTCCATGTGGCATCTGAAAGGCTTTTTTTATCTACCGCAAATATTGCAAATCCACTATTTTTATCCTTTTTTTTTCAGGCTTGCCTTATATTCTGATTTATCTGAAAATGTAACGCACCACTCTTTTGCATCTTCGCAGATCGAAGCATAGGACAAAATCAGTATCTCCGGTCCGTTATCCGCAACGATCACACCAGATACGCTCTCATCAATTCCGGTCGCTTCTGCATTCCAGTTCTCCTGTTCTGCTCCTTTCGTAACAGATACCACACTCTTCTTCGCTGTCAGTGCTTTCTCATATGCTTTGGACATCATCTGTACATAACTGATCTCCTGCTGATTCTGCGCGTCATTCTGCTCTGTCGTGTCGCCACCTTCTGCTAAATCTTCCTCTGATTGATTGTCCTCCTGGATTGTCACAACTTGTGTCTTTTCAGGAAATAAATGCTGTGCAAGCGGGCGCAATGCAAAGAATCCCAGGCATGCAGAGCCTCCTAAAACCAGTCCGCATATTGCAATCCGGATGAGCTGTTTCATTCCTTGCTGTCTGCTGATCTTCTTTGGTTTTATCGTCTCTTCGAGAAATGCAAAAGATTCCTTTTTTTCTGACTGTTCTAAATTTTTCCCGTCAGGACCCTCTTCCGGAACCTGACCATTACTTTTCTTTTCTGACATTGACATGAACCTCATTCGTGACTGTTCACTTCCGTGTCAACTACAAAATCAACCGACACGGACATTTCCATTACTTAGTATAACTGATTCATATAGATTGTTCAATATCTATAAAAGCCTTTTATTTAATGAAATAATAAGGTACAATAAGACTCGGAAATAGTTATTGTTCACATGTATTGTGAACAGCTACATGATTAAAAAATTAGTATTAAGTTGAAATGACAGAGGAACATAAATGAATCAAAAAACATTATTTAAACTGGAATATGATAAGATCATTGCTCTTCTTGAAAAGGAAGCGACATCTTTCCGTGGAGGACAGCTCTGCCGTCGTTTGAAGCCAATGACCGACCTGCATAAGATCAACACTTATCAGGAACAGACTGCTGCCGCTTATACACGAATCGTGCAAAAGGGACGTATCTCGTTTGGTGACGCTGCACCGGTTGAAGAGTCCATGAAACGTCTGGAGATTGGCGGCTCACTCAGCAGCACAGAACTTCTCCGTATTTCCCGCCTGCTTGTAAATGCAGCCAGGGTTAAGGCCTACGGAAGACATGATACACAAGAGGACGCTTGTGACTGCCTGGATGAATATTTCAACCTGCTTGAACCACTGACACCACTTTCAAATGAAATCGACCGCTGTATTATCGGCGAAGATGAATACAGTGATGATGCCAGTTCCACACTGAAGCAGATTCGTCGAAGCATTAATAACATCAATGACAAAGTACACGCCACTTTAACTACACTGGTCAACGGTTCCCTTCGCACTTATCTGCAGGATGCAATCATTACCATGCGTGGAGACCGCTATTGTGTACCTGTCAAAGCGGAATATCGTGGACAGGTACAGGGACTCATTCACGATCAGTCTTCAACAGGTTCTACTCTTTTTATTGAACCTATGGCAATCGTAAAACTGAACAATGACTTAAAAGAACTTTATGCAAAGGAACAGGAAGAGATTCAGGTGATTCTTGCAAATCTAAGTGAAGAAGCCGCACAATATATCGAGGAAATCCGTGTGGATTACCGTTCTCTGACGGATCTTGACTTCATTTTTGCACGAGGTGCTCTGGCAATATCCATGCGCGCCAGCCGGCCGCTTCTGAATGAAGAGGGACGCATCCGTATCCGTGAGGGACGTCACCCACTGCTCGATCCGAAAAAAGTTGTTCCGATCACCGTGACACTTGGGGAAGACTTCACACTGCTGATCATCACAGGACCAAATACCGGCGGTAAAAACTGTTTCTTTGAAAACGGTCGGCTTA
>ENA-OQCX01001154-OQCX01001154.1-human-gut-metagenome-genome-assembly--contig:-NODE-1154-length-12720-cov-1.794410_pt1 | contig 12720 bp, 19 predicted proteins | sample MGYA00242762_ERZ504587 | MGnify/ENA primary metagenome ERZ504587 (study PRJEB26092, sample SAMD00036337) | human gut metagenome | host: Homo sapiens | study: EMG produced TPA metagenomics assembly of...
CTGAAAAATGGGTAAAAGGAACATCTATTATAAAGAGGTTTGTTGAGGACACGATTTTAATTCGTTTCTTTGCAATCAACAACAAGGAAACATTATGATACCAGACGAGAAAACCATCAAATCACGCAGTATGAGCGTTTACAAGACATTGTCGAATGCATTGCGCTGCACGTTCGACGAGTTACAAAACCAATGTAAGTTAGGAACTACGGAATTATGTCTGAGCATTGCCCGGCTGATGCAGGAGCATAAGATTAGGCAAGAGCGCGAAGGAGATAATGTGTATTACATGTTGGCTTATTGAGTAAGCTTGACCTAATAGGTAAAGAATAAAGGGGATGTTAAGCATCCCCTTTATTCTTTCTATATGGACAGTTCTGATTACTTGTTCAGAGCCAAAGCCACATTTACGGCACAAGCTACCGTACAACCTACCATCGGGTTGTTGCCGATACCCAGGAAGCCCATCATTTCCACGTGGGCGGGAACGGATGAAGAGCCTGCAAACTGAGCGTCTGAGTGCATACGGCCGAGCGTATCCGTCATACCGTAAGAAGCCGGTCCGGCAGCCATGTTGTCCGGATGCAAGGTACGGCCTGTACCGCCACCTGAAGCTACTGAGAAGTAGGGCTTGCCTGCCAATACGCGTTCTTTCTTGTACGTACCGGCTACGGGGTGTTGGAAGCGGGTCGGTTGGTAGAGTTACCCGTAATGGATACGTCTACGTTTTCCTTCCACAAGATCGCCACACCTTCGCGCACATCGTCTGCACCGTAGCATTTTACTTTAGCACGAGGACCGTCTGAGTATGCGGTTTCCTTCACTACGTTCAGTTCGCCCGTGTAGTAGTCGAACTTCGTCTGTACGTAGGTAAAGCCGTTGATACGTGAGATAATCATGGCGGCATCCTTGCCCAAGCCGTTCAAGATGCAACGCAACGGGTTCTTACGAACTTTGTTGGCCATTTCGGCAATCTTGATGGCACCTTCGGCAGCAGCGAAAGATTCGTGCCGGCCAAGAAGGCGAAACACTGCGTCTCTTCGCGGAGCAGACGGGCTGCCAAGTTTCCGTGTCCGATACCTACTTTACGGTCGTCGGCTACAGAACCCGGAATACAGAATGCCTGCAGACCGATACCGATAGCTTCGGCAGCTTCGGCAGCGTTTTTGCAACCTTTCTTCAATGCAATGGCAGAACCTACTACGTAAGCCCACTTGGCATTTTCGAAACAGATAGGCTGAGTTTCTTCACAAGTTTTATAAGGATCAAGTCCGGCAGCTTCGCAGATTGCGTTAGCTTCTTCGATGTCTTTGATGCCGTTTTCGTTCAAAGCAGCAATGATCTGTTTGATACGACGGTCTTGGCTTTCGAATTTTACTTCTCTAATCATATTCTTTCCTCCTTATAATTATTCGTGACGTGGATCAATTTTCTTAACAGCTCCCTGTTCTTCAGTTACACGTCCGTAAGTACCTGTAACTTTCTTCAACGCTTCGTTAGCATCAGTACCCTTCTTGATTTCGTCCATGAACTTACCCATGTGAACGAATTCGTAACCGCAGATTTCGTCGTTCTTATCCAGGAATACGTTCTTGATGTAACCTTCAGCCATTTCAAGGTAACGGGGACCTTTAGCCAAAGTACCATACAAAGTACCTACTGGCTGCGAAGACCTTTACCCAATCTTCCAGACCGGCACCGATAATCAGACCGCCTTCCGAGAAAGCTGACTGAGTACGTCCGTAAACGATTTGAAGGAATAGTTCGCGCATTGCTGTGTTGATAGCGTCACAAACCAAGTCGGTGTTCAATGCTTCCAATACAGTCTTTCCCGGAAGGATTTCAGCAGCCATAGCAGCCGAGTGAGTCATACCTGAGCAACCGATAGTTTCTACCAATGCTTCCTGGATGATACCTTCTTTTACGTTAAGGGTTAGTTTACAAGCACCCTGCTGAGGAGCACACCAGCCAATACCGTGTGTCAAACCAGAGATGTCTTTAATTTCTTTTGATTTTACCCACTTTCCTTCTTCAGGAATAGGAGCCGGTCCGTGATTGGGACCTTTCTTCACAACACACATGTGTTCTACTTCGTGTGAATAAGTCATATTCTTTACGTTTTTGGTAATAAAATAAATATTCGTAACCACGTGAAAAGATTGGTTATTCTTTTCGCCTACAAAGTTAGTCGTTTTATTCTTTTCTGCAACTTGTTGCCCGTCACTTTTTATCTTTAAATAAAATAAATTTATTGCAGGACAGCATTTTGCAAACTAGAGTTGCCAAAATGTTTTTTCTTTCCGATGAAATTTCTATCTTTGTACCTATATTATAATGATAGGAATGGAAGCAAATAAAATAGCAATTACGGACGAAGCTTTGCGCCGAGGTGCGGAAGAGGGCATGGATGGTTTCTTGAAGGTGTTTATAGATAAATACTTGGAGGTGACAGGAGGTGTTGTCAATGCGGAAACAATGCCTTTGCTCAATGGTTACCAGCATTCATTGTTGGGGTATCATTTCTTGCGTGAAGAAATAAATGAAGGTGGTTTTGTACAATTGATACAGAAATGGTTTTGGACCTTATATCTTTGATAATCCTTTTGCAAAAGCAATGCGGCAGTTTGGAGCGAAAGAATTTGCCAAATTGATTTATAGCGCGAAGAAAATATATGATGAGAACCGTGCTGATTTGGAAAAGGACAGGGATGATGAGGAATTTATGGCAATGTATGAGCAATACGAGGCCTTTGATGAGTTGGAAGAGCAGTTCATGGATATGGAAGAGTCGGTAACTGCCCGGATTGCAGAATATGTGGACAATCATATTGAGGAGTTTGCGGAGATTGTATGACAAGGACTTTTGCGTACTTTGTCGGGTATAAGCTCATGCGTTTTGATATAAAAAAGTAAGTTGGCTTCAATAGCTAAGTAAGATACGTTCGTTGGCTGACGAACCTATGTTGCTTGGTCAAGCAAGTTAACTTACTTTTTTTGTCTTGTTATTCCGGTGTCATTCCATTTATTGTTTCCTGATAAACCAACCTTTGATATAGGCGGTTGCCAGTACGGCAAGTCCTGCCGCCAGGCAGATTCCCGTAAACACCAGTCCGTAACCGTTCAAGAAAGCTACCGGAGCGAAAGTTATCAGAGAAATCTCTACCGGGGCGATGAACAAGTAAGCCAGTGCATAGTTATCCAGGCATCGGCTGCGCATTTTGGGGTCTGCAACGCGGAGCAATGCGATGCCCATAGCCATAGTTCCTGTAAACCATCCCCATGTGAAGATAGCTTTCTCGAACCAACATTCTTTCATTAGTTTGCGGGCCATGACCAGAACATAAATCAGGGTTGCGATTAATCCTGAGACTAACAGAATTAATAAGGGTATGATGTACTCTATTACAACAGATATTTTAATGGAAGCAATTCCAAAAGCTACCAGAAAATCGGTAAAGGCTCCGCTGATGTGGCCTATGGTTTGCGGGCAGACATAATCACTGGTTCTTGTTTTGTCGAATATCTTTTTGATGAATATACCTACCACAAAATGCACAACTGAATACCGGCAGTTCAAACCCCGGCATAAAGTGGGATACTGTTTTGCTGATGCAGTATCCGCCTAATGCTATCACTGCTACGATGATAAGATTGAAGGTCAGCGGGTCAATGGAGATGGAAGAGCAAGAACTTTCACCCATGCTTTCCCGTTTGTCGCCGGGCAACAGGCCTGTCTGTAATTCGTGAGGAAGGTCATCGTAATTGGCGAGGAAGGAGGTGTGCCCTTTCTTTGTCCCCCATTTTATGATGATCAGTCCGATAATGACTGCCGCTACGATACCGAAGGTGGCGGCAGTCATGGCCAAAGTTAGAATTTCGTCATATCCGAACTGGCTGAAAGCCTGTCCGATGGCTGCTGCTGTACCGTGCCCGCCGCAATAGCCGCTTGGCATAGTGATGCCGAAGGCAGGTTCAAGGGCCATATCCGGTTCAGGACAAGCAATCCCAACAGTCCTCCAAAAGCCCATTGCAACAACATTCCTGCCTGTGAATATGCCCACATGCTGCCTATATTGTCTGCATCTCCTTTGGCTGCCTTTTGTGAGATGAGGGGGAGAGCGCCGAAAATGAAGGCTATCAATATGCCGGCATAAGTTCCTGTTTGGGTGGAAAGAGGTATGATGCCGAAACCGTGAGGTCCCAAGGACAGTCCTATAAACCCGGCCAACAGGCTGGGGGGGATGAACAGCCTTTGGATGAATCTTATTTTTACTCTCATGAGTTTGCCGAGCAGTAGCAGTACTGAGATGATGCCTGTATCGACAAAGAGTGTCCACGGGGTGAAATCGGTCATAAATCTAGGGCTTGTTTGGATGTATTCGTTGAAGAATACAGCGTTCATAAATAGTTTATTTTACCGAATCGGTTAGGAATGGAAATTGATCTTATCGGCAAAAATAATGTATAAGATCATGTAGATTGCATATTTAACTATATATTTATCCCGATTCTTTTAGTCATAGGCTGATTAAAAAAATGTTTTTGAAAAATATAGGATAGATGAGGATTGGTTATGCTGTAGTCTACTTCATTACCCTATATTAAATTCAAATGTTTCATTTTATATCTTTAAGAATATAAGTAACCTTGGAACCTTTATTGAATGCTCCTTTCCATTTGCCACTCATCTCTTATAGTTTCTCCTTTGTCATTTTCAAAAATAGCCAAATAGGTTGCTGTATATTCTTTGATATATATTTTACATTCAGTCGTTACTTTTGTATGTGGAGAAAGTTTTAGTGTTTCTTTTGATTTATATAGAGGGGAAAGCACTGTTTCGTTAAGGGACAGAGGTGCATGTAAGTCGGATGATAATTTTCTATATTCAGAGCTCAAGGTACTGGCATTAGCTGTAATATCAACCAATATATTCTCTTTTAAAGTCAAAGAATTGAATAGTTCCGGGTCGTCACTGTAAAATTGTGATGTTTCTTTTATGTTTTCTTCAAATGAAAAAGTGATAGACATAGGTTCTTCTGTATTGTTGCTGGTTGTTTTAGGAGGCAACTCAATTGTATCGACTTTCTCGGCATCATCTGCACTAAGTTTCCATTGAATAGATTGCAACTGATAACTGTTGATATCCAGTTCATCATTGCTGCTGCAAGAGTATATAAACAATGTACATAGGGCGGTGATCAATGCTTTACATGATTTCTTGAGTATTAGCATAATATTCTAGATTTTATGGTTAATGGGTGTTTTGTTTCAAAGATAGGAAATAAAGTGGTACTATAGCCCAACTGCTTGTTCTTTTATGTATTAATTTTTATTAATGGGTTAATGGCGGATAGGCTACAAGTGAATTTCGGTGAAAAAAATAGTTAAAACAAAAGATAAAGCAAGTCTTATCAGAGGATGAAACATGAATAAAAAATAATGTTAAAAGACAAGTGGCGACGCAGTATTTAAGCCAATTTTTCATTTAATCATTAAAACAATAAAAAGAATTAAGTTTCTTTCTTGGAAACCGATTCTTTTATTTAATTTTGCAAACCCTAATAATTATAAAGAAGAAAATGAAAAAAATGAAATTGGCAGCAATATTTGCTGGGTTAGTATTCGGTGTTTACTTTTAGTTCTTGTTTGAATGATGGTGATAGCGGCCCCAATTATGATCTTTATGAGATCGTTACTGTGAAGATGGTAGTATTTTTGGTGGACCTGTCCTGAAAGGAGATGCATGGGGATATACTTATACTCCAGTGGCTTCAAGTGTATTGGCCGGTCTTAAGGCATCTGATGGCAGTTATTACAAGCGTGTGCAGGTAGGGATCAAACTGATGGAAGGAGAAGCGATTACAGAGGGGAAAAAGTCTTATAAGGTAAGTGAAGTTGGCCTAATAGCTATTTTGAATTATAAAGATTTTAATGTTCAGGCTGATACATTTGAAAAATGAGTATGCACTAGTGTCATTGGAGGATTCTAATAATAAGATATGGGCTATAAATGGATATGTCAACGTACCTTTTACCTTTAAAACTAAAGAACAGCTGAACATGAATGATTTCCATTTATATGCTGTAGAAGCCAAGGAGGATACATTGGTGACAAGACTTCGACAGACCAAAGGGGCTGATGATGCTTATCAGACAGGAGGTGCTTTGATTAGTTTCCATATGCCTTTTAATGATATGGAATTTCGTGACATTTTCGATCAAGTAGTGCCTAAGAGTGATACTATTGTAGTTAAGGTGACTGCAAAGGGAGAAAATGACAAAGAACTTGTTTCTACAGTGAAATGTAGTGCTTCGAATATGCAAGGAAGTTATTAATAATACTTATTATATAGTGAAATCCCCTTCAGTTAGGTTGAAGGGGATTTTTATTTAATGGAACTATGTGGTTCAATTTATAAGATAAGGGGGGGAAGAAATTTGACGGGGCCTACTTCTTATTTTCCTGTTCATATCTTTCTTTAGATTCAGTATATACCTTCTGCGTGTGAAAAGAGTTGACATGAATTTTTAAACGGTTCGATCTTTCTGCTGCCGTAATAACAACATATCACATTCGTTCCTGTTGCATAAGCCTTTTCTCTTCCCTGATTAAGCCTTTTTTATACGGATGTATTCTATCTCCATAGCCTTTGGAGTTGTTTCCATAAGCTTTGGAGTTATCTCCCAAGGCTATGGAGTTAACTCCAAAGGCTTGCGGAGATAAAACAAACAGGAAGAAAACCCTTAACCATAGGGCAGGAAAGGTTTAGAGATATGGATAAGATCTTTTAAGGATGAATCTGATTATAAAGTTACGCATATGTATCAAAAACTTTGCAGGAACATGAAAGAAACGTCCTCTGATCATCTCCGCAATGGGTGTAATTCCCTTTGGCAGACTTATTTTGGTCTGTCATACAAACCATCCCTAAAAAATGACGAGTGTTCATACAGGGTATCACAAACAACCGCATGAAAAAAATCTCCACTAAGTTTCTACTGCTCCGAAACAAGACTGTTTCAAGACGATAAATAATTAAAAAGCAAAAAACGGACGTACATTCCAATAAGCTTTTTTATCATATCCTTGCAAACAGACTCTATCCCAATTAGGATATTCAGGATCATCAATGTGCCAAAGTAACATCCAGCATCTGTCTTTATCATATTGGGAACTGCAACTGAAGCCAAGTCTGTAGGTATCACTAAACTGCGGTAACGAATTACCTACTTTAGATAACTGTATAGTCAATTTATCCAGTGTTTCTTGTCCCCATCCTGTGTCGTTTAGGCCGTTACTGGTTTCATTTCGAAATCTCTTGGAGATTTTCCACAAATATTCACCAGCATATCAAACCATTGTCCGATACTCGGTACGAACCATGGACTGCGATTAAGTCCATCAGGAATTTTGTTACTGTTTCTATATTTTCTTATTGATTCAAAAGCACTGTAACTACCCTGTACATTAGCAGTATAATTCTTCAACATTTGTTCTGTTTCAGAATAACCGTTCATATTCTTCTCAATTTCATCATCTTTTGTCATTGGAGTAATCCCTTCTTCGATTCGTTCCATTCCCCCCCAACGACCGGTCCCTAAATTTTCAAACCCCATTACATAAGCATGATTCCAACCGTTTTCATTGCATTTTACATCTGTCATTTTTTTAGAATCGCAAGTAATGACCATTCCAATAGCATTCTGATAATCATATATTTTCCCGTTTTCTTCCAGCATGCCGTCTCCGGGATGTATCTCTATTCGTTTTTCGGTTTCATTCTGAAAGACAAAATCTCCGGGATAAAGTTTTCTTTCTGTGCTTCCTTTGCCGGGTACAGGGCTGATTACTTTCAGAGTATAGCATTTCCCAGAAGCAAAAGTGATGGAACTGCCCGAATAGTTTATCTTTGTATTCGTATTATTTCTGCCGTCGGCGGTTACATAGCTTCCGGTAATTCTGGCATTTTTTTGTGATGGGACAATGGCGCAGAATTTTACAGAATCGATCTGATATGGAGTAATGCCATTCAAGTTCACATTGATAGCTGCTGAGTCTGTTCCTAAAATTCTTGATTCTTTGTGGTAAACAAAACCTGCATTTTCGGGTGCAAAACAACCTATGTATGCTTGTGGTTGCAGCACAAGCAATGTAATTGGTGTTTAAACTGCAGGTTCAGGATTATTCCGGAAGAATTGCCGGTAGTAGGTACGCCAGTAGCAATCAGCAGGTCGCTCACAGTATGCTTTTCTTTTGTGGATTGGTCTTTCGAAGGTTGCAGTTTCTCATTCCTGGTCAACGAAGCAATAGCTTCATCTGTATCCTTTGAAACATCTAGTGTGATATTCTTCCTATATGGATAGTATGCGATGTAACTCGCTCCATCATACCAATAGAGTGTCTTGCTGTTTTCAACCGGATTCCAACTATCATTGACACGTTATAAACCAATGGGATATTGTTAATGTCATCCACTATTGTGCCATCTTTTATGGAGAATATACCAATAGAATCACCGTCTACAAATTCTGTTTTAAGATGTTCATCTGTCACAGAAGCACGTGTGGAAGGCTTTTCGGAACCGGGAACGTTTTCAAACCCGGTTGCTGTTGCTCGAACAGTGAGAGGAGTTCCATTGTAGCAGTCCGTTCTTTTTCCATTATTTGTTTCATTTTCGTCGGTGCATGCACTACAAATCAAGAGGATGCTCCAAAAGATTATGCCGGTGAAAGATTTCATTTTTCTTTGTTATTATCTTGTTTAAAATTAGCACCTTAGTACAAGGCTGATTTTTATTTGTCCCATTAATTCGTTATTTGTTTCTCTTCTGTTCCATTTACCGTTTCAGAATCCGTGCCTCCTTCCCATGATGCGATATCATTTTCTGACATCACGGAAATAGTTTTTCTTGAGATACCGATGGTATAACTTACAGAAGCTCCCGGATTCCAAGTGTCAGTAGAAGGTAAAGATTGATTTTCTATGCAGATAGCTTGAGTAATGGCATTATTATTTCCGTCTTTTGCCGCATATTGATAAGTGATGCTGAACTGACTTCCTTTTCCGGCAGGAAGCAGGAAAAAAGTAGCTAACAATTTCTTTTCTTCCGCAATAGTATTCGGTACAGGGAAATTGGTTATGTCAGCGGTAAAAGTTTCTTTCTTGTCAGGTGATGGAAATGCCCACAGCCAGCCTTTGTCGCTATCAGTCGTAGGAGTATAATAGGTCAGTATTCCGCTTTTTATTCCCGTAATGGAGAAAAAGGTTACGGACTTTTCCTCCGTATCATCATTACTTTTTACATAAACATTGATCTTGGTTAGTGTATGGCGCAGTTTAAAACTTACATTGCCATTGTTTTGATTCATAACCGGAGTTGCAGCGAGAAAATCTATCTGTTTGTTTTCGGCTGTGGGAACGGTATAACTCAACATCGGAAATCCATTTGAACTCTCTTTGTCTTGAACGAAAAAGTTGCTACTTGCTGTTTCATTTATATAAGGAGCATAAGCAAAGAAACTGATTTTATCTGTTGTTGAATTGTCCGGCCAGAACTTGACCGGACTATAAGACCATGTGCCGTCTGTTTGTTTACCAACAAGCTGGTTATACATGAAATTCGGTGTTGCGGCATCTTTATTGAAATTTCCGTGTGTGAAGTAGGCAAACACACCGATAGTTTCAAGATCACTTGTTGTGGTATACTCTTTAACAGATCTCATTACCGGAACGTTTCCTGAAAAGCTGATAGGGATATTTTCTTGGGGAAATTTGTTCGTACCCTCTTCCTGGGTACAAGCTCCCAATAACAAAGTTGCAGCAAGGAAAATGCCATACAATTGTTTCACCCTTATGCTTTCTGTTTTTCGATTCATGTTTCTTTTTCTATTTTATTGTACGTCCGTGCTTTTTTAACCGTAGTGACAGGGAAGAAACATTCAACCTGTCCGGTCTGTTTTCTTTCCATAGCCAGTATGTATCATGTTTTGGCTGCAAAAGGAAATTATTTCTCTACATTTAATATCAGAGTCGCTATCATCAGTCCAACCTTCCATATTATCCTCCACCGTAATCTTAATGGCATTCATCTTGATAGTCAATACGTAGGTATGTTTCGTTCCTTTCTTGAACGTATTTTTCGGTAGTGAAACTTCTTTGTTTGTTATGGTACTTGTCAGATTACTTGTGTCGGTCACTTTGGTTACGATGTCATAATTGATTTTCAGTTTTAAGTCACCTGCGTTGGTGGTACCGTTTTTGTTATTTACCGGAATAAAGTAAAGAGCTTCTGTATCTGAGAATAACGCGGTTGCATTCTGGTCATCACTTACATTGATAGAACTTTTATTATATCCCCATTGGTCGGTGGTTGTTTTATTTAAAAAATCACTCAGGTCTTGTTCTGTTGAAAAATAAGATGCGTCAGGAGATATGGCTTCCCAAGTGTCGTTATCGAATTTATAAACAGCCTTGTTGTAAAGTGTTGTACTTCCTGGATCTAACTTTAATCCCGTTACAAAAATTTTGGTATCAGTACCTAAGTTCACATCTGGCTTCACCTTGATATTGGCTATTTGGGTAAGTACGTGACTAAACTTGAACTGAACCGTCCCCTTATTACTTTCATTAGTTTGGTCTTGTATGGCAGTATGGCAGTCTGTTACCAAATCTATCATATCTTTCCAGTTATTAGAAGTCTTTACCTCAAAGGTGATTGTCGGAGCGCCTTTGGCATTCTGTCCTGATAAAGTTATTTTTTGGTCTGTTCCAACTTCCGGTTTGGATTCATAAGGCGCATAAGCAAAGAATGTTATTTTCTTATCATCTATGGCCAAAAACGTAAATTAGTATATCCCCAACTATCAGAAGTCCATGTAGCATGTTCATTGTACATGAAATTAGGTGTTGTGTTTCCTTTTTCACTATTCCATCCCGCACTGCTTGTCTGATAGGCAAAAATACCGAAACCGGCATTTGCTTTCAATGTGGACGTTGTAGTTTCCGTTCCTCTGGTCTGTACTTCCGTATATACGTCCAACCCGATTGTCCGGTTCGTATCCGGATTCATTTCTGTCATTTCATTCTGTGAGCAACCAGCTATAGTCAGTGTTGCCATCACCATCAATAAACTTTTCACTTCCATTTTCTACTTTTTTTAAAATTAATATTATAACTACCCATATCTGTCATATATCTATATCGCTGTTCACTTCATCGTTCCATTTATCTACATCAGCGTCAAATCCTGAGCTACCTTCTGTTTTTACATTCGGCACGGTCTTTTCACATGCCATGTCAATAAAAAACGCTCATAGTTCCGTCTTCTTCATCCAACCGTCTTATTGCCAAATCGTTAAAACTTTCTTCAAATATGGTCTTCCCGTCTACTAACTTTGCTTTCAGATGTAGGTTGTGTGGAATCTCTACATCGAAGCCGAACACACTAATAGTAGTGCTCAGCGTTCCTTCTGTTACCGAGCCGGAATCATAAATGGGATTGCTTAAGCGTAGCACTTGTGTTACTGTCTTTTCCGAATTTTGTTTCGAAACGAGAAATATGGATTCTGCAATGCCGTCTAATGTGCAGGTAGCTTTTCGTATGTTGTTCATTCCTTTGATACGGATTTTAACCGTTATTTTTTGAGTCAGTTTTTTGGGGGTGAAGCGTAAGTGACAACTATTTTCGTTCCTGGTGGAATTTCGGTTACTTTGTTGGGTAATGGCTGATGAATAGTTTTCCGGCATATCAGAAGTCACTTCAAAGCCTTCGATATAATCAGCGGCAAGTTCGTCAGGACTTTCCATAATAATTCTTTCAGAGGATGATTCGTTCCTTATTTCCATCTTCTTTACATAGGCTTCTAGCGTCTGGTAGTTTTCTTCTCCTCTGAAACAGAGGTTACCAAAATCATCGAATGAACGGTTGAAAAGGACGACGTTGTAACATCCTTCTTTCAAGCATAGGGTCTTGTATGTACGGTCACCCATCAGTGCTACAAAAGGAGTGCTGCCATCGGTAGGGTAGAATATGGCGGTAGCACCATAATCCTGCTCTTTTTCATTCAGTCCTGACTGACTCCAATCGGCACTGATTGTTATTGTTGCTTCGGGCGAATAAGTCAGTTCGCGTCGGTTAACAGGCAAACTATCAAAGGAAAAACAAAAAGGTTAAAGGATATGATAATGTTCGGGGATATTCTCATTTTGCATCCTCCTTTCTTTGCCTTTGTGTTTGAGTAGCCATACCAGTGTATGGTAATTCCTAGAAACGGATGTATAACGATAAGTGGCTATATTTATGGTTTGAAGTACGTTCAATAGGGATATTTGCAATAATGGGCGACTAAATTCATATGAGAAAAGGATTCTTGTTTCTTTGTTTGGTAAAAGGCGGATGAGTTGTACTTTTTCCAGCTTATTAAGTAAATCTTTCCAATTCTTTCGTTTTGAAGGAGGAATTTGACCGGTTGCAGAACTTTGCTAGAAGAAAGGTCATGCAGTACGGCGATGGCTATTTGTGCACGTGTATATACGGATAACATGATAAACTTACTTTGTTAAGTCATTACTTACCAAGTAATAGCTTATATTTTTTCTCACAGGGTGAGGAAAAGCGTTCTTATTCTGTATTTAATAAGAAAAAACATTTCGTCGGATAGAAAAAGATGTAAGAAATATGATTCCGTTTTGAGAATGTCAAAAATGGAAAGAGGTGTCGA
>ENA-OQCX01001155-OQCX01001155.1-human-gut-metagenome-genome-assembly--contig:-NODE-1155-length-12693-cov-2.193140_pt1 | contig 12693 bp, 15 predicted proteins | sample MGYA00242762_ERZ504587 | MGnify/ENA primary metagenome ERZ504587 (study PRJEB26092, sample SAMD00036337) | human gut metagenome | host: Homo sapiens | study: EMG produced TPA metagenomics assembly of...
TGCCTCACAGGCACTTCCGATAATGATTCCTTCTCTGTGTTCATTGATCAGACTTTTCGGAATTCTCGGTCTTCTTGCATAATATGTCATATGAGATGCCGTGATCAGCTGATACAGGTTATATCTTCCAATATCATTCTGTGCGATCAAAATAATGTGATGTGTCGGCATCTTACGGATTGCATTAACATTACGATCCCCAAACTTGTTCATTTCTTTTAAGTTCATGATATGCTGATCTTTGAGCATTTCAACAAATTTTACAAAAATTTCTGCTGTTGCACCTGCATCATCAACCGCACGGTGATGATTTTCCAATGAAATTCCAAGTGCTTTTGCAACCAGATTCAATTTATATTTCGAAAGGGTCGGAAGCAGCACACGTGCAAGAGCCACTGTATCAACAGCTGTGAATTCCTGTTCCAGACCAAGCACACGACAATTCTGTTCGATAAACCCGACATCAAATCCTGCATTATGCGCAACCAATGCGCCCTCACCAATAAATTCGAGAAACTGTGGCAGCACAACCTCGATTGTCGGAGCATCCAGCACCATCTCATCTGTAATACTTGTCAGGTTTGTAATTTCAAAAGGAATCGGACGTTCCGGATTCACAAAGGTGCTGAACTTGTCTACAATCTGCCATTCTCAACCTTCACAGCTCCAATCTCAATAATTCTGTCACGGATAGAACTGAATCCTGTTGTCTCGATATCAAAAACAATATAGGTGTCATCCAATGTCTGATCTTTTGCATTAACTGCAATCTCAGTTAAGTCATCAACCACATAGCCTTCCACGCCATATAGAACTTTAAACGGATCATCTTTATCCAATGTCTCAATATAGTGATTTGCAACCGGGAACGCCTGGGCTACACCATGATCTGTAATTGCAATCGCCGGATGTCCCCAGTCATGTGCTCTGCGGACGATATCTGTCACTTCAGAAACTCCATCCATATCACTCATCTTTGTATGGCAATGAAGTTCTACACGTTTCGTTGGATTGAGATCTTGCCTTGAGACCGTAAAGTCTCCAATCTTCTTGATTCCGGTAATTGAACCAATTGTCAGTTCACCGTCGAATTTATCAATTGTTGTCACACCTTTGATCTTAACGAAAGCACCTTTCTTCAAATCTCCGAGAATCTCCGGTAACTGATCATTTCTGGCAAACATCTTGATCGTGATTGTATCCGTAAAATCAGTCACAGCAAAGATAATGATCGTCTTCTCATTTCTGATCTCTCGTGTATCAAAATTGATGATCTTACCATGAATTGTGATTTCACCCATCTCAGAAACAACCTGTTCCAATTTGATTGCTCATCTTCAAAATTCTTTCCGTAGATCAGGTTCGGATCGTCTCCGATCTTCACCGGACGCACATAATCCTTCTTGCGGAATTCCTTCTTTTTGAACTCTTTCTTTCCGCCCGAAGCTGCTGCATTTCCTGAAGAAGTTTTTCCTGAAGTCTCTGCTTTCTTTTCTCCGGAAGACGAGCTTCCTGATTCGGATGACTTCTTCTTTGCCTCCACAGCAGACTTTCGCTCCTCATATTCGCCTCTCTGTTTCGCGCGCCGTTCAAAGATTGCATTAATTTCCTGCTGAATCCTCTGCTCGTCATATTCTCTGCTTCCCTGACCCTCGTTTTCTTTATATGTAACCCGGATATCAACATTCATATGAAAACGATTCCTGAATACATCGTCCAGCAGATTCATGATCTCTTCTTTTCTTCCTTCGGAAACAATCGTATCAAGAAGCTCCAGACGGACGACATTTCCCTCTTCATAGTTCACTTCTGCCTGCGAAAACATGTTTGCAGCAAGGACACTGATTTCTTTCAGTTCAAGAATCAAACTCTCTTTGTACTCTTCCATCACTGTTTCCGGTGTATAAAGCTCAGACAGCTCATACTCTTCCAGAATCTGAAGTTTTACAGAAGATGTTCCAAAGAGCTGCTCTTTGATCCGCTGCTCCATCTGCCATATTTTCTTCTTTGGGATCAGATGATGGCTCTTTAAATGTACATGCAGAAAATCACGACCGGAATTAGTCGTGATTTTCTTAACTTCCACATCAGCAAAGAGAACTTTAAATTCCTCTTCTACTTTCAATGTGGGAAATACATGAAAAAATGTTTTTTCATTCTTTATTTGTTCCAATTCAATAACTCCTGTCTTAAAGTATCAAGAAGTTCTTCTTCCTTTACCTTCTTGACGATCTCACCCTTCTTGATCAAAAGTCCTTCCCCAATACCTCCTGCAATTCCGATATCGGCTTCTTTTGCCTCTCCAGGTCCGTTTACAACACATCCCATAACTGCAACTTTAATATCAAGCGGAATGTCTGCTACCATCTCTTCTACCTGGTTTGCAAGCTTGATCAGATTAATTCTTGTTCTTCCACAAGTCGGACAGGATACAACCTCAATACCTCCCTTGCGAAGTCCAAGTGTCTTAAGGATCAGTTTGCTGTACGAATCTCTTCTACCGGATCTCCCGTCAGGGAAACACGAAATTGTATTACCGATTCCCTCATGGAGAATGATTCCAAGTCCTACAGAAGATTTCACATTTCCTGAATATACGGTTCCAGACTCTGTAATTCCAACATGAAGCGGATATGGGCATTCTTTAGCGATCAGCTCATGCGCCTTCACACACATCAGAACATCAGAAGATTTAATGCTGACAACAAGGTTGTCATAGCCCATAGACTCGATCAGGTGAACTTTGTCCAGCGCACTCTCCACGATCCCTTCTGCAGTAACACCACCATATTTCTCAAGCAGATGTTTCTCAAGAGAACCACTATTTACACCGACACGGATTGGAACATTGTACTCTTTCGCTTTGTCTACTACTGCCTGTACCCGTTCTTTTGCACCGATATTTCCCGGATTGATACGGATCTTATCAGCTCCATTCTCAATTGCTGCGATTGCCATCTTATAATCAAAATGAATGTCTGCAACAAGCGGAATATGAATCTGTTTTTTAATCTCTTTGATTGCTTTTGCAGCCTCCATTGTCGGAACTGTACAGCGGATGATCTCACATCCTGCTTTTTCCAGACGCAGGATCTGCTCCACTGTGGCTTCTACATCTTCTGTCCTTGTATTTGTCATAGACTGGATTGCAATCGGGTGGTCCCCCCCAATCACAACATCCCCAATTCTTACTTCTTTCGTCTGATTTCTGTACATGATCTGTACCCCCTGTTTCCACTGCTCTGCAAGTACTTTCTGTGTCATCTGCTGAGGCAGAATCACCTTTTACTTTCCACTTTTTTCAAATGTCTTCTGACTTCCATATTCTGAATCCGTCAGTGTCAGTACGTTCTGTTCTACACTGTATTCGTAAGTTCCTTCCATCACATCCGCAACATCTCTAAGATCCTGCTGGGAATATTTTTTCGTCTTTTCAGCCTGTGTGGCAAGTTTCTCTTCATTCACATGAATCGCAAAACGCTTATGTTCCATGTCGATCGTATACTCAACCGGAACACTGACCGTACTTTCATCCAATGTCTGGATAATTGTCATCGCACCATTATTCTTGATTTTGAGCTTCATTCCATCATCTGTATTCTCCCAGTTTCCTGCCAGAGGATTAGAAGTAAAAAGCTTCACTGCGAAAAAGATAGCAATTAAAATAATCAAGACCGATGTTACCGTCATAACTGTTCTCCAGGCTATATTTCTCTTTTCTTCATTATCTTTCAGTAACATAAAAATCACTTCCTTTGCATATTTATCTTATCCAAAAATACCGCCAATAATTCCATAGGAAATGACTGACATAATAAATGCTGCGAGGCAGACACCAACAACAACTGCCGGAAAAGCTTTTCTAAAGCGGATTCCAAGCAGAGCTGCGATCAGTGATCCTGTCCACGCTCCGGTTCCCGGAAGAGGAATTCCAACAAAAAGTACAAGACCCCAGAACTCATATTTCTCTATCTTGTCACTTTTACTCATTGCCTTCTTCTCCAACTTCTCCACCATCGGCTTCAAACGCTTCGTTCCTTTCATCCAGTCAAAGATCTTTGTGATCAGTAAAAGGATGAATGGGATTGGAACAAGATTTCCAATCACACAGATAGGTACTGCTTTTGCAAGTTCCACGTTCAAAAATGCCGGTCCTGCTGCAAGCAGTCCTCCACGCAATTCCAGAATCGGAACCATTGAGATCAGGAAGAGAATAAATTCCTTACCGACTTTCCGCCAGTGTCACCATAAACCAGTTGATCAAGCTTCACTCATTCAGTTATTTCTCCTTTATATATGTTCTCAAAAATCAAAAAGCGTCTCCATCTCCTTTTCTTGTACCAATTGTAATTTCTCAGAATACTGATCGATTCGTGGTGCATTCCAATGTCTGACAAAGATATTATTCTCTTTCAAAGCCTGGAAAGTTCATTCGCATCAACCTTTGGATGTCTTGCAAAAATAAAATTCGCCTTTGCATCCGGAAAAACAAAACCCAAGTTTCCTGAGCTCTTCTTTTGCCCATTCTCTTTGTTTCAACTATTTTACGAACTCCTTCTTCAAAATATACTTTGTCTTTAACCGTTTCCACACCACAGGCAAGAGCTGTCTGATTCATCGTGTAAGAGTTAAAAGAATATTTCACATCATTCAGGCAGCGGATCAGATCCGGATTCGAGATTGCATATCCGATTCGCATACCAGCCATACTTCTTGCCTTTGAGAAAGTCTGTGTCACAATAAGATTATCATACTTATCGATCAGTTCAATCGCAGATCTTCCCGCAAAATCAATATACGCCTCATCTACGATCGCGATAGAATTCCTGTTCTGCTTTAAGATATCTTCTACAAATTCAAGATCTTCATAAATTGCTGTCGGCGCATTTGGATTCGGGAAAATAATTCCGCCGTTTTCAGCATAATAATCCTCTTTCACAATCTTAAAGTTTTCATCAAGTTCTGGACAGTGATAAGGAATCCGATATAATTCTGCCCAGACTTTATAAAAAGAATATGTAATATCCGGGAAGAGAATTGGGAGATCCGAATTAAAAAAGGTGAGGAAACACATAGAAATCACATCATCAGATCCAACTCCTACAAAAACCTGATCTTTTCCTACGCCATAATAATCTGCAAGACTTCCGACGAGTTCGTCCGCAGTCGGATCCGGATACAGGCGAAAACGGTCTGTGTCCATCTCTTTCAGAACACGTTCCACTCCCGGTGCCGGTGGATATGGATTCTCATTTGTATTCAGTTTTACAACCTTATGCTGTGGCTGCTCACCCGGTACATATGGTTCTACGCTACGTATATTTCTCAAAAGTTCTTCTCTTACAGCCATGGTACTACCTCTATCTATACTCTCTTGCAAGCTCCGCAAATTTAGGAAGCGCATTTACAATTGTTTCATATGCTACACAATACGCCATTCTGACATATCCGGGACATCCAAAAGAGCTTCCCGGAACGATCAGAATATTGTATTTCTTCGCGGTATTACAAAATTCTTTTTCATCTGCAACCGGTGATTTTACAAAGAGATAAAATGCTCCTTCCGGTTTGATGCACTCAAATCCAAGTTCTTTCAATCCATTATAAAGAGTCTCTCTGTTTCTGTCATAATATGAAATGTCTGTCTTCTCATTCAGACATGCCTTCACCACTTTCTGCTGCAGTGTCGGTGCATTGACAAATCCAAGAATTCTCGTTGCAACGTTAGCTGCGGCGTTCAGTTTCTCACTGTCTGCCACTTCATCCGGAATCACAAGATAACCGATACGTTCTCCCGGAAGAGAAAGTGATTTACTAAAAGAATATCCTACAACTGTATTTGCATAATACTTTGTGAGATATGGAACTTCTACTCCGTCATAAGCAAGTTCTCTGTATGGTTCATCTGAGATCAGATAAATCTCTGTTCCAAATTCTTTCTGTTTCTTCTCAAGAATCGCTGCCAGCTTCTGAATCGTCTCTTCAGAATATACAACACCTGTCGGATTATTCGGCGTATTGACGATGACTGCCTTTGTCTTTGGTGAGAGCTTTTCTTCAAACTCATCAAGCTTTGGCTGGAATGTTTCTGTATCCGGAGATATCTCACGATCACACCGTCATAATTATCTGTATAGCTTCTGTATTCTCCAAAATAAGGAGCAAACACAACAACTTCATCACCTGGATTCAGCAGTGATTTCAAAATCACATTAAGACCTCCTGCTGCTCCGACTGTCATCGTAATATTGCGGGAAGCAAAGTTTGTTCCAAGCACTCATTTAAAGAATCTGCGACAGCCTGTCTGACATCCTCATATCCTGCATTACTGTTCGTATAACCGTGAAGCACGATCGGATCCTCTTCGGAAAGGATCTCGATCATTGCTTTCTTTACTGCTTCCGGTGCCGGAACATTCGGATTCCCCAGACTGAAGTCAAATACATTCTCTGCTCCGTATTTTGCTGCAAGACGGTTGCCCTCTTCAAACATCGCACGGATTGCAGAACTGTTCGCTACCATGTTTTCCATCTTTTTTGAAATCATTGCTGTCCTCCTATTCTTGTCACAAACCCTTTCTCTTCCAAAAAAGCCGGACGATTAAGATAATTTTGCCTTACGAAGACCTTCTTCTCCGGCATCATCTTCTCTGTTCACATAAGTGTAATCCATGCATTCATGTTCAACAAACTGCTGATTAATCATAGGGTATGCTCCCTGTATATCTGCAAATGCTTTCTCAATATGAACAACAAATGTATCCTTGCACAGTTCTTCCCCTACTGTAAAAGCAACAATTTTTTCGCCATTTCTCAACACTCCGCCTTTAAAGCCGAGTTCTTTGTATAAACGGAGGGAATTCAACGAAACGCACATCTCTGCGTTCTTCTCAGGATCATCATTACATCCATTCGAATTTCTCCACTTCAGAGCCATCTGAAAGCACGCTTCAACATTCTCATCACTGAGTGATTCGTAAGACCAGTCCGGATAAAGCTGCTTAAACTTGTTAATATGGTTTCGCTTTCCATGAAGCTTCTTTCCTGCAAGTGTTGCAAGCTTCTCCGTCTCATAGATGTAATCTGCCTGATCTCTGTCATATTCAATCCGGAACTGTCCCGGATACCATTCTTCCATCTGCGAAAAATTCTCCGGTGTCACACAGTAAAGGCCGAATTCACTGCTTCATCCTCGCAGATCTTCATCAATTCTTCCAATGCAGCTTTGATGGCTTCCGGCTTTCCTACAGGGTAAGCATAAGTATGTCCATCTCCTTCATCTCGAAATACAAGTGCATTATGAAGGATTGCATATTTCACCTTATAATGTCTGGACCAGAGATACACATTCGCAAATGTTCTCTCGCAGCTTCTGCTTGGAGCCTGTGCAAAATAATAGTCAATCAGTTCTTTGTCTTCCAGTTCCGGTCGTTTGAATTCCGGTATCATCCTTGTACTACTCCTCCATCTTTGCAAGCTTCGCTGTCTGATCCGCTGCAATCAAGCTGTCGATCACTTCATCCAGATCACCATTTAAAATCGTATCCAATTTATGAAGTGTCAGTTTGATTCTGTGATCTGTTACTCTTCCCTGTGGGAAGTTATATGTTCTGATCTTTTCAGAACGGTCTCCTGTACCGATCTGGCTTCTTCTCTCTGCTGCCTCAGAAGCCTGTTTCTTCTCAAGCTCCAGGTCATACAGTTTGGAACGAAGCAGTCGGAATGCCTTCTCTTTATTCTGCAGCTGTGATTTCCCTGTCTGACTGTAGATCACGATTCCTGTCGGGTAATGAGTCAGTCGTACAGCAGAGTCCGTTGTATTGACACACTGTCCACCGTTTCCTGATGCACGCATTACATCGATACGGATATCCTTCTCATCAATTACAACATCAACTTCTTCTGCCTCAGGCATTACGGCTACAGTAATTGTTGAAGTATGAATTCTTCCGCCACTTTCTGTCTCCGGCACACGCTGTACACGATGTACTCCACTTTCGTACTTCATACGGGAATATGCTCCCTGTCCTGTGATCATGAATACACATTCTTTGAATCCGCCGATTCCATTCTCATTCAGAGAGATCATCTCTGTCTTCCATCTGCGGCTGTCTGCATAATGCACATACATACGATAAACTTCTGCCGCAAAAAGTGCAGCCTCATCTCCACCTGCACCGGCACGGATCTCAACGATAACATTCTTATCATCATTCGGATCCTTCGGAAGAAGAAGAATCTTAAGTTCCTGCTCCAATTCTTCAATTCTGGCTTTAGATTCATTCAACTCTTCTTTTGCAAGCTCACGCATCTCTTCATCTGATTCTTCTTCCAGGATCATCAGACTCTCTTCTACATTTTGCTTACAGTTCTTATATTCCTGATAAGCTTCAACGATTGGTGCAATATCGCTCTGCTCTTTCATCAGCTTACGGAAACGTTCCGGATCATTCGCCACATCCGGCTCCTGAAGTTCACCCATTACTTCCTGGTAACGAATTACCAAATCCTCTAATCTGTCAAACATAGTTCTATATCCTCTTCTATTTTTTATCTTCTTTATCTTTTTAATAGTACACGCCACAGACGATGCGGTCAAGTCCTGCCAGGTCCTTTTTTACGAACACCTTGTCATATCCCGCTTTTTTCATAAGATCAGAAACTTCTTCGCCCTGGTCATATCCAATCTCGAAAGCAAGTATTCCTCCTGTTTTCAGGAATTGTTTTGCATCAGTAACAATCTTCCGGTAGAAATACAATCCGTCTTCTTTCCCATCCAATGCACTGAATGGATCGTGAAGTTTCACTTCATCTTGAAGCTTCTCAATTTCTGCTGTTCTGATGTAAGGTGGGTTTGATAAGATCATATCATAAGTTTCACTGACATTTTCAAAAAGATCACTCAAATCCAGTTCACTTTTCCCTTCTCATCCTTTTTCGTGCTTCTCAAATGTTTTTCATTTTTCTGCGCTACCATAAGAGCCTGCTCCGAAAAGTCAACACCTGTTCCTTCTATAAAGATACCCTTTTGTTCTGCATAATGCATTACGCTCAGAAGAATACATCCTGACCCGGTACACATATCCAACAGTTGCAAACAATCTTTTGATCTGAATGTCTCTTGTTTCATCATCTCCAGTGCCTCTTCCACAAGCACCTCTGTATCTTGTCTTGGAATCAGCACATGTTCATTCACCAGAAATTCAAGTCCCATAAATTCCTGACTTCCTGTAATATGCTGCAATGGAATATGATTTCTTCTTTTTTCAAGATATTCTTTATACTTTTTCCATGCTTCCGGATCCATGCTCTGATCCGGATCCATATAATAGCGAGCTTTCGTAATCCCTGTCACAAATTCCAACAGATACCACGCATCCAGATCTGCCTCTGTAATTCCTGCTTTCGCAAGAATTTCTTTTCCTTCTTTATATGCTTTTTTCAAACTTATTGAATCGCTTGCAATCTGTTTTATACACCGTCCTCTTGTCTGATTCTGCTCTCATTGCTTCAGGTTCTCCTCCTGCCATGTCTTCCAGTCAAACACTGCTTCCACTGCTTTGATCCCAACCTCGATCATACTGTCATCCGGTTCCTTTGTTGTCAGATTCTGAACCCAGAGTCCCGGTTTACTAAGTACATTGATTACCGGATGATCACTGTTTCCGGCCAGACGGATCAATTCATAAGAGATTCCTGCGATCAACGGAAGCAGGGCGATCCGAAGAAGTACTCTCACAACCTGGGACTTGCCGTAATAAAAAAGCAAACAATAATACTTACGATCATGACAAAGAAAAGAAAGCTTGTTCCACATCTCTTATGTTGTTTGGAACTCTTCCGTACATTTTCTACATTTAATTCCAATCCATGTTCGATGCAATTAATACACTTATGCTCTGCCCCGTGATACATAAATGTTCTCTTGATATCCTTGTTCTGGAAATCAGAACAATATAGATCAGGAAAACAGCAACGCGGATCACACCTTCTAAAACAGTCATTACAAGATGTGAAGAGGTATGTTTTTCTATAATACTACTCAGATAATACGGAAGAACCATAAAAATACCAACCGCAATTAAGACAGAAACCACAACTGTCAGGTTCATGATCAGTTTTTCCTTCTTCTCCTGCTTTCTTGCCTCATCTTCTGTAAGAATCTCTTCTTCCTCGTCTTCAAAAAAACTTGCAGAATAAGTCAATGTCTTCATTCCCAGCACAAGAGAATCCACAAAATTAAAAATCCCCCGAATGAAAGGAATCTTTTGCGGTGCCTTCCATGGGAGAACTCCTTTGTATTCCTGAATATCAACTTCAATCTCTCCATCTGGTTTCCGGACGGCAACGGAATATGTTTCCCGATTCTTCATCATAATGCCTTCCAGCACTGCCTGGCCGCCTATATTCGATGATTTCATATATTTCTCCTAAACACAAAGAGGACTGAGATTTCCACCTCAGCCCTCATCACTTCGTATTTCTTATTTAATACCGTATTTCTTGTTGAACTTATCAACACGGCCACGAGCCTGAGTTGCTTTCTGCTGTCCTGTGTAGAATGGATGACATTTAGAACAGATTTCTACGTGGATTTCTTCGCTTGTAGATCCTGTCACGAATGTATTACCACAGTTACAAGTTACAGTTGCCTGATAATAATTTGGATGTATTCCTTCTTTCATGATTTTCACCTCTTCTTTATTTTCTTGACACGCACATAAATGTGCCGTAAATTTCTTTTCATTTACACAGCTTGTTCATTGTAGCACAAGAATCATTTTTTGTCTAGATAAATTTTGTCTTTTTTACCATTTGTATTAATTCTTCGTTATTCTTTGTTCTTGAGAACATATTCAGAATATTATCTACCGCCTCTTCCTGACGCAGCCCATTCAGACCTTTTCTCATACTTTCTACCGCTTCCTGTTCTTCTTTTGAAAGCAGCAGGTCTTCTCTTCTTGTTCCTGATTTCAGAATGTCGATTGCCGGGAACATTCTTTTTTCCGAAAGCTTGCGGTCCAGTACCAGTTCCATATTACCGGTACCCTTGAACTCTTCGTATACGACATCGTCCATCTTACTTCCGGTATCTACCAGTGCTGTTGCAAGAATTGTAAGGCTTCCGCCTTCTCTCATATTTCTTGCCGCACCAAAGAATCGCTTCGGCATATGAAGTGCAGCCGGATCGAGACCACCGGACAAGGTTCTTCCTGATGGTGGAACAGTCAGATTGTATGCTCTTGCAAGTCTTGTAATACTGTCGATCAGGATCATCACGTCTTTCTTGTGTTCTACCAGACGTTTTGCACGCTCGATCACCATCTCAGATACACGCTTGTGATGTTCCGGAAGTTCGTCAAATGTAGAATAAATAACTTCTACATTTTCCCCTTCAATAGACTCGCGGATATCTGTTACTTCTTCCGGACGTTCATCGATCAGCAGAATCAGGAGATGTACTTCCGGATTATTCTTCTGCACGGATAAAGCCACCTGCTTTAACAAAGTTGTCTTACCGGCCTTCGGAGGCGATACGATCATCTCTCTGTCCTTTCCGATTGGAGACATCAGATCCATAATACGCATGGCCGTACTTGTCTTCCCGCACTCCAGGCTCAGTCTTTCATTCGGAAAGACCGGCGTCATATCTTCAAAATTCTTTCTGTGCATGATCTTCATCGGATCAATGTTATTTACCTTTGACAGATATAAAAGTGCACTGAACTTTTCCTGCTGCGTCTTGATTCTGGTATTTCCTTCCAGAATATCTCCTGTTTTAAGATTAATCTACGGATCTGCGATGGGGATACATAGACATCATTATCTCCCGGCAGATAGTTCGCACTACGGATAAATCCATATCCATCCTGCATAACTTCAAGAATCCCCCGCACTGTAATACCACTGTCCAGCTTGTCTATGTCATGAACTTCTTTATCTCCGGTATTGGCAGATAATTCTTTTACTGTTTCTTTTGCGTTATTCTTTACTTTCTCGTCTTCCTCCAGCATGCGCTCGATCAGTTCAGCTTTTTTCATGGTGGAAATTCCTTTTAATCCTCTTGCCTTTGCCAGGTCTTTTAATGTCGCCAACGGAAGAGATTCATACTTTTCTTTCATCATATAGCCCTTTCACCTCAAAATATATCTTCATTCTCTATCTGGTTTCCCGTTCATAACTTCATCATTCATTGATTCAGCATTTCTTAATTTGCAGGTTATCTGGAAAATTACGTCAGAAATGACGATATTAGTTGAAACATGACATTATTATACTATATATCTCTACATTTTTAAAGGACTTTTTTTGTAATCCACTGCACAGTAATCCACTGCACATCCCGGCACATCTTTTCACAAACAGCACCCTCTCACAATAAATTGTTTCACTTTTCATGCTTTCTGCGTATATTGACTTGCTCTTCTATGAATGATATGATTAAAAAAACTCATAAAAAGGTGGTATCCATAAAATGACAAATAGCGAAAAAGCTTTAAAAAATGCACGAAGAATGGCACGGAAAGATTGAAACCTGTGCAAAAATCCCACGTAAACTCAAGAAGAAGATCTGGCAATTGCTTACACTCCTGGTGTTGCGGAACCTTGTAAGGTGATCGCCAGGGATCCGGAGCTGCCTATACTTATACAATGAAATCCAACACTGTAGCTGTTGTTTCCGACGGAAGTGCCG
>ENA-OQCX01001156-OQCX01001156.1-human-gut-metagenome-genome-assembly--contig:-NODE-1156-length-12680-cov-2.426990_pt1 | contig 12680 bp, 13 predicted proteins | sample MGYA00242762_ERZ504587 | MGnify/ENA primary metagenome ERZ504587 (study PRJEB26092, sample SAMD00036337) | human gut metagenome | host: Homo sapiens | study: EMG produced TPA metagenomics assembly of...
TTCGGATACTTACAGAATATCAATATACTCCCCGGCCAGTGCTTTATTCATGCTTCTTACTGCACAGAATTTTCCACACATACTACAAGTATCGCTGTGGTCATCCTCCGGTTTTCTGCTGCTCGCGGATTGCTTTTGCAGTTCAGGATCCAGAGCGCATTCAAACTGTGCATCCCAGTCAAGAACACGGCGGGCATCTGCCATCTTATCATCGATATCTCTTGCACCAGGAATTCCCTTGGCAATATCAGCAGCATGAGCTGCAATCTTAGAAGCAATGATTCCCTGCTTTGTATCTTCGACATTAGGAAGAGCAAGATGCTCAGCCGGTGTTACATAGCAGAGGAAGGAAGCACCGTTCATTGCTGCAACAGCTCCACCGATCGCGGAAGTGATATGGTCATATCCAGGAGCAATATCTGTAACGATAGGTCCAAGTACATAGAATGGAGCTCCCATACAGATGGTCTGCTGTACTTTCATGTTCGCTGCAACCTGATCAAGCGGTACATGTCCAGGTCCTTCTACCATACTTGAACGTTATGATCCAGGCACGTTTTGTTAGTTCGCCGAGACGTACAAGCTCTTCAATCTGGCATACATCTGTAGCGTCAGCCAGACATCCAGGACGGCACGCATCACCGAGTGAGATTGTCACGTCATATTCTTCACAGATATCAAGAATCTCATCATAGTACTCGTAGATGGATTCTCTTCTCCTGTCATGCTCATCCATGCGAATACAAGGCTTCCACCACGGCTTACAATGTTCATTTTACGTTTATGCTTTTTGATCTGCTCAATTGTTTTTCTTGTGATTCCGCAGTGAAGTGTAACGAAGTCAACACCGTCTTCTGCATGCATACGGATTACATCAAGGAAATCCTGTGCAGTCAGAGTAGCAAGGTCTCTCTGATAATGAATGACACTGTCGTATACAGGAACTGTACCGATCATAGCAGGACATTCAGAAGTCAGTTTGCGACGGAACGGCTGTGTATCTCCATGGCTGGAAAGATCCATGATAGATTCGGCTCCAAGTTCTACTGCGCTCATTACCTTCTGCATTTCAATATCATAATCCTTGCAGTCACGGGAAACTCCGAGATTGACATTGATCTTTGTGCGGAGCATGCTTCCGACACCTTCCGGGTTCAGGGACTTGTGATTTTTATTGGCACAGATTGCGACCTTTCCTTCAGCGACAAGTTTCATCAGTTTGTCAGTGTCCATATGCTCTTTTTCAGCAACTGTTTTGATTTCCGGGGTGAGAATCCCCTTACGAGCTGCATCCATCTGGGTTGTGTAGTTTCTCATGTTGTTTTGCCTCCATTCGTATATGTGAATTATATAATTTTGACGTCAGCAAAACACGGACAGCGTACACGAGAAAAGCTACGGTTCCATGCATATGAATAGATGCGGAAAGGAACGTAACTGTTTAGCTACACTACCAGCGAATGAATATAAGATTATGCTGACGCCTTCAACGGAGATGTATTAATGACTGTAAGATAAGAAAGTCATTAATGGAATACTCCGGTGATTACAGATTGATTCTGCATTTTCTTGTGCGGTACAAGGTGGTGTCCCCAATGTATCGCATGTAACTGTTCGGAAATTTTGCAGTTACGGATTAAGAAGTCGGAAAAAGCTGTGCCATTACTCCACTTTTCTGGAATACAGAAATCAGCAGGAATGCCAGGATACTTCCGGCTACTGTTGAGATCAGGAATGGGATCACATAGATAAATAATCCTGCCGGTGCTGCTCCCATAAGGAATAAAGCAACCGGATAAGCAGCAATTCCTCCGAGAATACCTGTTCCAAGTGCTTCTGCAAGACAAGTAAGGCTTAAATTCTTACATTTCTTGTAAACAAGTCCACAGCAGAGAGCTCCGATCATACTACCCGGGAAAGCCATCAGACTTCCGATTCCAAGTATATTGCGCAGAAGGCTTGCACAGAATGCAATTCCAACGCCCCAGCCGGGACCAAGAAGTACGGCTGCAAAGATATTTACCATATGTTGAACCGGTGCACATTTACTTCCGGCTACAGGAAAGCTTAAAAAGCTTCCAACGATGGCAAGAGCGGTGAGAACACCTGCAAGTGCCAGTTTTTTTGTGTTTGTTGTCTGTTTCATAACTTGAGTCTCCTTTCAAATGTAAAAAAGGATCCTCACCTGAGTGAAGATCCTACCAGCTGTCCGAAGTAAAAAGAGATGCAAGGGCATCTCAATCATTACATGGTATCAATTCCCTCCGTTGGCATTATCCAAATCAGGTTTAAACGGGTCGAAACGGTAACACGTCTCCTCTCAGCCGGTTCTGACCAGCTCCCCTTTGACAATATTAATTTGTTGTCTGTTGTTATTATGAACTGAAATTACATAAATTTCAAGACATTTTTTGAAAATATAATATTTCAGAGAATGTATCGTTGCTGTTCACACATCACTATCCCGCGAGATGTTTTGGCATGAATATGCCAAAATCCCGAGACATGCAAGAGGAAGAGACGGAAAAATTTAACTAAGGTTTCATATCATAATAATTTGTATTGAAAAACAGGAACAAAAACAATACAACTTTGAATTTATATACATTTTCAAGTGAAAAAGATTGGGTATACTGCGAATTGTATTGTAACATGTATTGTTGTATATTAAGTACATGAAGAAAAAGTACTGATCAGAGCAATGATAATCAGAACACTGTAAGTGATAACGGTAATTATGGTTAATTGTATAGAGAGGTCATAAGCGAATGAAAAAATTTGAAAAAATCGTAACCTGGATTCAGGAGGAAGTCAGGTCGGGAAGAAAGGTTTCCGGGGAGAAACTTCCTTCAGAACAGGAATTATCCGAACAATTCCAGGTCAGTCGTCAGACGGTACGACGGGCATTGGAAGAATTAGTAAAAGAGAATATTGTGGAGAGCAGACGCGGAAGTGGCTCTTATATATGTGAAGGTGCGGGAATGCTTCTTGGAAATACAGAAAGAAGAGCAGATCATGAAGAAAAACGAATCGCAGTAATGCTGACGTATATCGATACCTATATTTTCCCAATTATTGTTCGGGAAATTGAGAAAAAAGTTACTCAGGCAGGCGGAATCCTTCAGATTGCAATGACAGACAATTCTGTAGCAAAGGAGCGGATGCATCTGGAAGAATTTTTGAGAACAAGAAGAATTGATGGTTTGATCGCAGAGCCTGTAAAAAGTGGGCTTCCGAATCCGAATTTAGATTTATATCAGAAATTACAGAAATCAGGAATACCGGTTGTGTTTGTGAATAGTTTCTATGAGAATCTCACAATTCCGCATGTCAGTCTGGATGATGAGAAAGCTGGATATCTTGCAACAAAACATCTTTTAGAATGTGGACATACAAGAATCGCCGGAATCTTCAAGGCGGATGACGGGCAGGGAAGAATGCGATATGCAGGATACACAAAGGCACTCATGGAGCATTCACTTAAGATTAAAAATCGTCAGATTTTATGGGTTGATTCGGAAGATATCCGGGAAATGGAGATGGAAAGTGACAGAATCCTGAAACGTTTAGATGGATGTACGGCCTGTGTCTGTTACAATGATGAGATTGCAAGTAAACTGGTCAAGGTATTGCAAAGTGCGGAAATCAAAGTCCCAGATCAGATTTCCGTTATTGGAATCGACAATTCCAGTCTTGCAAGATTTTGTGAAGTACCGATCACATCGGTGAATAATCCAGCGAATGAGATTGGAAAATGTGCAGCACAGATTATATTAGATAAGATTGATAAAAATATGGAAATGTACTCAGCGGAATTTGCACCGGAACTTGTGATGCGAAATTCTGTGAAATTATATAATGAAGTCATGTAGACAGCAGACGAAAGGAGAAGAACAATGTTAGAACAGTTAAAAAAAAGAAGTGTATGAGGCAAATATGCTGCTTCCAAAATACGATCTGGTTACATTTACATGGGGAAATGTAAGTGGAATCGATCGAGAAAGCGGACTTTTTGTTATTAAACCAAGTGGAGTTGAATATGATAAGCTGACTCCTGAAGATATGGTAGTTGTTGATCTGAACGGAAATAAAGTAGAGGGACGTTACAATCCATCTTCCGATACACCGACACATGTTGTTCTTTATAATCGTTTTCCAAAAATCGGTGGTGTTGTACATACACATTCTGCATGGGCAACAAGCTGGGCACAGGCAGGAAGAGATATTCCATGTTACGGAACAACACATGCAGATTACATCTATGGAGAAATCCCATGTGTGCGTAATCTGACGAAAGAAGAGATTGAGGAAGCATATGAGAAGAACACAGGAGTTCTGATTGCAGATGAGTTTGAAGCTAAGAAGAAAGATTATATTGCAGTTCCGGCAGTTCTTTGTAAGAATCATGGTGTATTTACATGGGGGAAAGATGCACACGAAGCAGTTCACAATGCAGTTGTTGCAGAAGAAGTTGCAAAGATGGCAGCAAGATGTGAGATGATCAATCCGCAGGTAAAACCGGCTCCGCAGGAACTTCAGGATAAGCATTACTATAGAAAACACGGTGCAAATGCCTATTACGGACAGAATACAGAAAAATAAGAACTGTCAAGTATAACACAGTAACAAATTAAGTGATAAATAAAAAATAACTATAAACATTTTATTACAAGGAGGACACAAAAAATGTTAAAGAAGAAAGAGTACAAATTCTGGTTTTGCACAGGTTCACAGGATCTTTACGGAGATGAATGTCTGGCGCATGTAGCAGAGCATGCCAAGATTATCGTAGAGAAGCTCAATGAGTCTGGAGTTCTTCCATATGAAGTTGTATGGAAACCAACATTGATCACAAACGAACTGATCCGTAAGACTTTTAATGAAGCTAATATTGATGATGAATGTGCCGGTGTCATTACATGGATGCATACATTCTCACCTGCAAAATCATGGATTCTTGGACTTCAGGAGTTCAGAAAACCACTGCTTCACCTTCATACACAGTTCAATATGGAGATCCCATATGACACGATTGATATGGATTTCATGAATGAGAACCAGTCAGCACATGGTGGACGTGAGTTCGGACACATTTTCACAAGACTTGGAATTGAGAGAAAAGTTGTTGTTGGACACTGGTCAGACGAGAAGGTCCAGGAGAAGATCGCTTCCTGGATGCGTACAGCAGTTGGTGTGCTCGAAAGCAGCCATGTACGTGTCATGAGAGTTGCAGACAACATGAGAAATGTTGCTGTTACTGAAGGTGACAAAGTAGAGGCACAGATTAAATTCGGATGGGAAGTAGATGCTTATCCGGTAAATGAAATCGCAGAGTCTGTAGATGCTGTAAGCGCAGCAGATGTAAATACATTAGTAGAAGAGTATTATGACAAATATGAGATCCTTCTTGAAGGAAGAGATCCGGAAGAGTTCAGAAAACATGTTGCTGTTCAGGCACAGATTGAGCTTGGATTCGAGCGTTTCCTTGAGGAGAAAAACTATCAGGCAATCGTTACACATTTTGGAGATCTCGGTGCACTCAAACAGCTTCCTGGACTTGCGATCCAGCGTCTGATGCAGAAGGGATATGGATTTGGAGCTGAAGGAGACTGGAAGACAGCAGCTATGGTTCGTATCATGAAGATCATGACAGAAGGCATGAAAGATGCAAAAGGAACATCGATGCTGGAAGATTATACATATAATTTTGTGCCTGGAAAAGAAGGAATCCTTCAGGCTCATATGCTTGAGTCTGCCCATCTATCGCCAGATGGTCCGATCAGTATCAAGGTAAATCCACTTTCTATGGGAGACAGAGAAGATCCTGCAAGACTTGTATTTACATCAAAAGAAGGAAAAGGTATCGCAACATCACTGATCGATCTTGGAGACCGTTTCCGTCTGATCATCAATACAGTTGATTGTAAGAAAAATGAAAAACCAATGCCGAAACTTCCGGTAGCAACAAACTTCTGGACACCGGAGCCGGATCTCGCAACAGGAGCTGAAGCCTGGATTCTTTGCGGTGGTGCACATCATACAGCATTCTCTTATGATATCACTGCAGAACAGATGGGTGACTGGGCAGCAATGATGGGAATCGAAGCTGTATATATTGATAAAGATACAACAATCCGTAATCTGAAAAATGAACTCAGATGGAATGAACTTGCATTTAGAAAATAAAAAATCATTAAGAGGATAACCTTCAATACTTAAAAATTCATCGAAAAATCATTGAAATGAAGAAAACGAAAAGGTATAATATCTAATTAGAAAAAAAGTCTCCGTAAATCTGTCCGTTAAGAAAATGCAAAGCAGACGGATCTGCGGAGCAAAAAGGAGTTTAAGTATGAGTATTAAAATTGGTATTTTAGGTTATGGTAATCTTGGAAGAGGCGTTGAGTGCGCAGTAAAGCAGAATGATGACATGGAGCTTGTGGCAGTATTCACAAGAAGAAATCCTGAGGATGTTAAGATTCTGACAGAGACTGCAGTAGTTTGTAATGTGGCAGATGTAGAAGACTGGAAAGATAGGATTGACGTTATGATAATTTGCGGAGGAAGCGCAACAGACCTTCCAAAACAGACACCTGTTTACGCAAAGATGTTCAATGTAATCGATAGTTTTGATACACATGCAAGAATCCCGGAGCATTTTGCAAATGTAGATGCAGCCGCAAAAGAAGGCGGACATGTAGGAATCATCTCCGTAGGCTGGGATCCGGGAATGTTCTCACTGAACAGACTGTATGCGAACGCGATTCTTCCGGATGGAATGATTACACATTCTGGGGCAAAGGTGTAAGCCAGGGACATTCTGACGCAATCCGCAGAGTTGAAGGTGTCAAAGACGGAAAGCAGTACACAATTCCGGTAGAGGCTGCACTGGAGGCAGTAAGAAACGGAGAGAATCCGGAACTTACAACAAGACAGAAACATACAAGAGAGTGTTTCGTTGTACTGGAAGAAGGAGCAGATGCGGCAAAGGTAGAAGAAGAGATCAAGACAATGCCGAACTACTTCTCAGATTATGATACAACAGTACACTTTATCAGTGAAGAAGAACTGAAAGCAAACCACAGCGGAATTCCGCACGGTGGATTTGTACTCCGCAGCGGAAAGACAGGATGGGATGGTGAGAATAAGCACCTGATCGAATATAGTCTGAAACTGGATTCCAATCCGGAATTTACATCATCTGTACTGATCGCTTATGCAAGAGCAGCTTACAGACTGGCAAGCGAAGGACAGATCGGATGCAAGACAGTATTTGATATTGCACCTGCATACTTAAGCGCAAAGAGCGGAGAAGAGCTTAGAAAACATATGTTATAAATACATGTTGCGTGACATTTTGCGGCAAAATCTGCTGTGAAAAAACGGAAGCAATGTGTTATATGAATCGGATGCGGCGATGACTTATTAAAAGGAGTTATACGCCGCATTTTTTACAGGAGGGCAAAAATATGAGAGGAAAAGAAGAGATTAAGAAAACAATCGAAGAAGGAAAAGCGGTGCTTGGAATTGAGTTTGGTTCTACAAGAATCAAAGCAGTTTTAATTGATGAGGATAAAAGTCCGATCGCATCCGGAAGTTATGATTGGGAGAATCAGCTTGTAGACAATGTCTGGACATACAGCATGGAGAAAATCCAGAATGGTCTTCAGGGATGTTACCAGGATCTTGTGAAAGATGTAGAAGCAAAATATGATGTGAAGCTTACAAAATTTGCAGCACTCGGAGTCAGCGCAATGATGCATGGATATCTTGCGTTTGATGAGAATGATAAATTGCTTGTTCCGTTCCGTACCTGGAGAAATACGATCACAGAAGAAGCTTCTGAAAAACTGACAGAGCTCTTTTCTTATCATATTCCGCAGCGTTGGAGTATTGCTCATCTGTACCAGGCAATCTTAAATGGTGAAGAACATGTAAAAGATGTTCGTTATATTACAACACTTGCAGGATATATCCATTGGAAACTGACCGGCAAGAAGGTGCTCGGAAATGGTGATGCAGCAGGAATGTTCCCAATCGACATAGCTACTAAGAAATTTAATGAGAAGATGATGGATCAGTTTGATGAACTTACAGCAGAGAAGAATTTCCCATGGAAGATCCGTGAAATCCTTCCGGAAGTTCTTGTTGCCGGAGAAGACGCAGGTGTATTGACAGAAGAAGGCGCAAAACTGCTTGATCCTACAGGAACACTTCAGTCCGGAATTCCAATGTGTCCTCCGGAAGGAGATGCCGGAACAGGAATGGTTGCAACAAACAGCGTTGCTGTCCGCACAGGAAATGTATCTGCCGGAACAAGTGTATTTGCAATGGCAGTACTTGAGAAAGACTTGACAAAGCCTTACGAAGAAATTGACCTTGTAACAACTCCGGCCGGAGATCTTGTAGCAATGGTGCACTGTAATAACTGTACATCAGATCTGAATGCATGGGTGAATCTGTTCCGTGAATTTGCAGAAAGTATGGGAATGACAGCAGATATGAACCAGATTTTTGGAACACTTTATAACAAAGCATTAGAAGGAGATTCCGATTGTGGCGGACTTCTGGCTTACAACTATTTCTCAGGAGAGCATATTACAGGATTTAACGAAGGAAGACCATTGTTCGTTCGTAAACCTGACAGCAAATTTAATCTTGCAAACTTTATGAGAGTACATCTTTATACTTCTCTTGGAGCATTGAAGACAGGAATGAATATCCTTCTGAAAAAAGAACATGTTGCATTGGATCGAATGATGGGACATGGCGGATTGTTTAAGACAAAAGGTGTTGGACAGAGAATCCTTGCAGGAGCAATCGATACACCGGTTTATGTTATGGAGACAGCAGGTGAAGGTGGTGCATGGGGAATCGCACTGCTTGCCGATTACCTTATTAAGAAAGAGGACAAGGAATCGCTGACAGATTATCTTGAGAACAAAGTATTCCATGATGCAGTGGGAACAGGAATGGATCCGGTTGCGGAAGATGTGGAAGGATACGAGAAATTTATGGAAACATATGCTAAGGGTCTTGCAATCGAGAAAGCAGCGGTTGAAAATTTATAGTTACGTGTGTTGCTGGACGGTGGTAGATGAAGTGGAAATGATATTTCAAGGGGCTGTACATGGTATCCCATCTCTTCCCATCTGGTCAGTAGTTCATCCAGGATTCAGCATAGTGGAAGATGTGCTGTGGAGCAGAACGATAGCTCCGGGATGAATCCTTCCGAGGAGTTTGGAGAAAGCTTCTTCTTTGGATGGCTGGTTATCCTGATACCAGTCTACATAGGCGAGACTCCAGAAGAAACTTTTGTAACCAAGTTCTTTTGCCATTTGAAGATTAGCTTCACTGTATTTTCCCTGAGGAGGCCGATAGTATTTGGTCATATTCTTTCCGGTTACGTTTTTATAGGCAGTTTCTACATATTCCAGTTCTTTTTGGAAATCTTCTATAGAAGAAATATGGGACATGTCGGGGTGATGCCAGGTATGGTTTCCCACGGTGTGTCCTTCTTTTATTATCTGTCGGATCAGTTCAGGCTCAGAGTCAATGTAGGTTCCGACAACAAAAAAAAGTGGCTTTTACCTGATGTTTTTTCAGTGCATCAAGATGGCAGGTGTATTTCCGTTTTCGTAACCGGCATCAAAAGTAAGATACAGAACTTTTTCAGACGTATCCTGTGCGTAATAAGCATCCATAGATGCAAGTTCCTGGATCGAAGCATTTCCAACAGGAGTTTTGCCTTCTTCCTGAAAACTTAACCCCCAGTTTCCTTCTGAAGAAAGTGTGAGATCAGGAAGGGCACAGGAAATCGTCCGGGGAATAGAAGTCACGGAGTTCTGGTTGACTGGAGAGGGGCGAGCCGAAGTTGACTCATTAGAAAAAGCAAAAATCTGTTCTTTAAGAAATCCAGCTCCAATACCTGAAAAATAAGAGAAAACAAGAAATAAAATGCAATATTTCTTTGATTTAAAAGGGTGTATGGGAAAATGGATACATTTCCGGGAAAGAGAGAGTTTCATTCGTTCACCTCGGAAAATCGTTAATAGAATATATGAAATTGTATTTCTTTTTATACTTGTTGAGCAGGCAGAGGAATGATATACTAATCCGGTAATTGTATTGTATCCCGCAAGTTGGGAATGATAACAAGGAGGAATTGAATAATGAAAACAAAGAAACATGACACTCGTTGGATGGTTAGTGTTGCACTTATGGCAGCGATCGTGATCGTACTGGCCAATACACCGCTTGGTATGATCCAGCTCCCTATCATTAAGGCAACAACAGTTCATATTCCGGTGATCCTCGGAGCAATTCTGTTAGGACCTGGTGCAGGAGCAATTCTTGGAGCAATTTTTGGTATATGCTCTCTGGTTAGTAATACAATGGCTCCGACACTCTTATCCTTTGCATTTTCACCATTTTTAAGTACAACCGGAATTCCTGGGGCGTTGAAGGCAATCTGGATTTCCGTTGGATGCAGAATTCTGATCGGTGTGGCAGCAGGATGGCTGTGGGTACTTTTTACAAAGATTAAACTGAATCAGTTTATCGCACTTCCGATTGTGGGATTTGTTGGTTCAATGGTGAATACTGTCACTGTAATGGGAAGTATTTATTTCCTGTTTGCACAGCAGTATGCCGAGGCGAAAGAAGTCGCACTTACAGCAGTATTCGGTCTGGTGATGGGAACTGTGACAGCATCCGGTATTCCGGAAGCAATCGCAGCAGCAATTCTCGTTCTTGCACTTGGAAAAGTACTTGTTGTAGTTTTCCGCAAGATGAATCTTGGGGCTGTGAATGTGGAGTCTGCAAAATAACAGACAGATTTTAAAATAGAAGAAAGATATGAATCATGAAGAAGTTGAATAAATGTGGAATCAAGACTGTTATCAGTCACAAAGTTGTGAAATAGTAACAAAACCACAAAAATCAACTTCTTCATGTTGCTTTTTGATGAATTTTAGTTGCTGTTATAGTTGATTAAGTGTCAGGTGTGTATTATAATAAAGCTATATGATATGCAAAAACTGTTGGAAGATCAGAACAGCAGAAAGAAGAGGAGAAAGATATGGCAGAGGATTACAGAAACCAGGCAATCGGCGTATTTGAACTGGAAAGTGAGTGTATCTGTTTTGTAGCACTTGATGCGGCAGCAAAAGCAGCAGCAGTAAAGATTCAGGGCGTGGAGAGAAATCGTCTTGCGGCAGGAGCCTGCGTGAAGATGAGAGGAAGTGTCTCTGACGTGAAGGCTGCAATGGAAGCAGCACTGGATGTAGCCAGACCGTTGACGAAGATTGTTTCCCATACGGTGATTGCATCACCTTCTGAGGATACGGAAAAAGCAATTGCAATGACAATTAATAAATAGGTATTTGTTCAATTGTCTGTTGTACATATGAGAAGAGTATTGTTTTGTGAGAAAATCAGAGAAGGAAAAGAAAGGGAAATAAGATGAAGAAATATGGAGCATATGGCCTGGTAGAGGTAAAAGGAGAATCCAATGCGGTGATCGTAGTTGACCGCATGTTAAAGACTGCAGAAGTAGAGTATGTGACACAGGACACAAAGTGTGGTGGACATGCACTTGTTTTTGTAGGTGGCAGTGTATCAGCAGTAACAGCAGCGGTTGATGAAGTGAAAAATAATGCACCGTGTAAAGTTATACAAACTGCTGTGATCTCCAATCCGTCCCAGGAGATGGTTGATATAGTAGAAATGTTTAAGAATAGATAAGAGTTAGGATTAAGTAAAATGGAAAGAGCAATCTTGTTTTTTGATATTGATGGAACAGTGTTGAGTGAAGTGACAAAAGAGGTACCGCAAAGTGCGATTGAGGCAATGGAAAAAGCACGAGCGGAAGGACATCTGCTGTTTATTAATACAGGCAGAACAATCTGTAGTATTCCGACAGAGGTGAGAAAATTCCAATTTGATGGGTATTTGTGTGGCTGTGGGACATATCTTACAGAACATGATGAAGTTTTGCTAAAAAGCTCGATTGAGAAGCAGAGAGGTATAGAACTGCTGCGAAAAGCAAAAGAATGTAATCTTGGTGTTATTGCAGAAGGACAAGAGGATTGTTATTTTCCTGGGCACATATCACGATTTGACAGGTTAGAATCTACAAGAAGATATTTTGCATCTAGAGGAATAGGAATCGAACAGTCTTTAGAGAGCGAAAGATTTGAATATGATAAGTTGTTTGTTTACGTAGATGATAAGAGTGATTTTGATTCTTTTCGTGAATATCTTGGAGATGACATGGAAGCACTTGACCGTGGCGGAAAGGCTTATGAAGTGATTCAAAAAGGATTTTCCAAAGCAACCGCCTGTCAGTTTATTATGGAAAAATATGGCTTGGATGCAAGTCGGGCGTATGTCTTCGGAGACAGCAGTAATGATCTGGCGATGTTTGAATATGCGGAGCATGCGATTGCGATGGGCAGACATGATTCAGTATTGGATCCACATGCTGAGTTTGTTACAAAGACAGTGGAAAATGATGGAATTGCATATGCCATGAAGCATTATGGATTAATTTAACAGAAAATAGAAAACAGGATCTGTCAGGAAAGTGATATGCTCCTTCTAGTAGACAAGTGAAATAATAAAAACTTGTTTACCTAGAAGGGAGCATATTTTATGTCTAAAAGAAAAGTATCTGTTGA
>ENA-OQCX01001157-OQCX01001157.1-human-gut-metagenome-genome-assembly--contig:-NODE-1157-length-12677-cov-1.503267_pt1 | contig 12677 bp, 21 predicted proteins | sample MGYA00242762_ERZ504587 | MGnify/ENA primary metagenome ERZ504587 (study PRJEB26092, sample SAMD00036337) | human gut metagenome | host: Homo sapiens | study: EMG produced TPA metagenomics assembly of...
TTTTTCTGTTCCTGGTACGCGTTCTTTAGCTCCTTACGGTCATTCTTCATATCCTCGATTAGTTCCTGGTAAACCTCTTGTACTGACTTCATGGCATCAGCTTCCGCCTGTTTACGGTATATCGGAGAGTGAATAACCAGGTCAGGCCACCCGTGCAAAGAGCCGTAATAATCGCTGTAATTATCGTTTCCGTCATATTGATAGAGTTGAAAATTCTACATTATGGTCCGGATGATACATACATGCGTCAAATAACCCGCCACGATCCCGGCCAGGTCCGCCAGAATATCCTTCCAGTCCCATTTATTACCGGGTGACATTTTATCCCCGTATTCCTTACCCAGTGAAGCACCCAGGGCAAAGGGAACACCATAATTACCCAACAGGGCACATATAGCGTAATTAATCCCGAAATGCTTCCATTTGTCCGTTCCTATTTTCATAATTTGAATGATTGGTTACTGCAAAGGTGAGAAGAACGGAAACGGACGAAAAGGACATAAAAAAGAGTGCCGGGAACCACCCCGGCACAAACAAACCCTAACCTGGGACTTAAACCCAACGGCTGCCTTTTCAGCCGGTATGCTAAATTATTAATATTAAGGATTAGACAGCTTTTCGATGTCTTTTTTCATCATACGTAAAGTCTGATTCTTTCTACTATTTTTTCAGCGGAAAGAGGTTCGCCCCCTTCATCGGTCAAATCGTCGATCGTTTCCTCTATTACTCGTATGTAACAAGCGGAAACCGGCTCCGTCTTAACTTGCCACTGCTTCAATATTTCGGCACTTTCATCTGTTATATGTGCGCCGTTTACTTCTATGTCTTTCATAACAAATCTTTCTTTAAACGTTTTTAATCGGTGTAGTCTCTAAGGTAGTGAAATCAATTATTCCGCCTGCCGGTATATCCCGAGGGCGACTTTTCTAAACCGTTCATAATTACGTCTGTCAATGGGCGATAACTGCCACTTCTTCATGTCTTTCATCAAATCCGGTATATTATTAGCACTATTATACATACAGTTGTTTTTGCCGTACTCGTGATGAAGTAATACAGACTGAAAATCACCGGAGTAAACAACCAACCGTAAACGTCAAGTTCGAGGAAAGCAAACTCATTGTTAACCTTCCCCACCTTGTATGCTCTTAATTCAATGGAAGGCGCACCGTATTCACGTCTAACGAAAAATAAGATATCAGGATTATTTGTATTCATTTGGCACCTCCTTTTAAGTCTTCTAATTTAATATGTGAAATACTTGTTATACTTTCCAGTACCCCGTCGCATATACTTTTAACCTTAATCCGCGGGAACCGTCTTTCTTGGGTAAATTCAGGTGATAATACGGGCGATTCCTCCAGAATGTAATCCGGAAAATCCAGCCACGAACTTTAAAAGTAGCATTACTTATTTTATAATCAACCTGTACCAGATCACCCGGTTTAAATTTACTTTCTTGTAGAAACATCCCCTGTATTTCTTCCTGTTCCTTCTTTATTTCCTCAATTATTTTATCATTGTTTTGTAATTGGGTAAGTAACACTTGCTGATATTCAGTATATATCATTCGGCACCTCCTTTCTTTTCTATCTGGGGACGCTCTGAAAACCTATATATTCTTTTAACCCGGTAAATAAAAAAATAGGCTACAGGCTTGTCACAGCCGTTATTATGTGTTTTAGTGTCCTGATCTATGTGAATAAATCCGATGCCGGAAGATATCTTCAACGGCATTGTTTTAGGGTATTTCTCGTTCAGTTCCTTTACCTTTGCTTCCAGTTCAGTTTTAAAAGCATCAAAGGAAATTTTATCAGGCAAAGCGTATTAACCAAACTGGTTTGCAAACTCTGCCAATTTCAGCACATTTTCGATTCTGTGGCTTATATTCGTTAAGCTCTATAAAATAAGATATCATTTTCGGCCTCCTTTCCTCGCTTTCTTGGCACGACACACACATATAACTGCACCAATGACAGCCGGTGGATAGATAAAAGTAAGACAGAAACAAGCGATAGCAGATAAGTAATAAGCCCCAGAAGTTGAACAAACAGTACATTCATGTTTCGGTTCCTGAAAATAACGATGTTGGATCGTGTTTACGTCCGTGCTACCAGTACGGAACGAAGGCACGTAGCTTGTGCCGGATTGAAATTCTTTTTTCATAATGATAGTGATTTTGACTATTAAAAAAGAGAAAGGCGGCTACCATTTCCCCTAATTCGTCAAAATCACTACCGCAAACCGTCCGATGAACGGGTTAAAAGTAATAGGGAAAGGCAACCGCCTTATATATCAAAATAGATAAATACCGAGCATAAAAAAAGCCCGTTGTTTATTCGAGCCAATAACCGAGACTCACCGGACCGCACCAGCGGTAGCAATTTTGACAGGGGCAAATGTCGGCATTAAAATCTGAACAAAAAAAAAAACGTTAATAAAAGTTTATCAAGAAAGGAAATTTATCGACTCTACGATTCGTTACTTCGTAACAAAAAATGCCCGCCAAAATAGGCGAGCGTTAATTTATATTTTACTATTCGTATCGCTTTCTTATAGCTTCCTCGGTATCTAAAATGCTATCATTATTGGGGGTATTGTTTTCCTGTGCCTTTAAAGCCTCTTTCTCCATGTCTTCAAAATCTTTCTGTGTTATAATACCTTCGCGTATTTCATCATCAGAAACTATATCTTTACTTAATAACCAATGATACACATTTTCTCCCCCCACGGTAACAGCATACGCCTGCTCAAATTTCCACCTAAATTTAGCTAAATAATTCATAGCGTCTACCATAGAATAAAACTCTATTCTCTTACCAGTTTCATCTACCATAAAGTTTTTATACTGGTTCCAATAAGAACGCTTTTGCCCGAAATCAATTTGAACGCGTATCTTAGAACTTAATACTTTCCCGGTACCAACAATTTGGCAAAACGTTTTTCGAGTTTCTTGTGCTGTAGCTGCTACTACTAAAATAGCCAACACGGTAATTAATAATAATTTCTTCATATCAGTAACTTAAAATTAGTGTGTACTTTAGCTTGTACCACCCGTAAGTTCTGACGGTTATATGCAGTGTAATTTTGACGGCTGCAAAAATACTTAATATGTACAATTATAAAGAATATTATCCCCAAAAATGAAAGGCAACCGCCCCAAAATACACGGTAATTCATGAAAAACGCCCCAAAAAATGAAGCAAAAACGCATAAAAAACACGCTTTTTCGCGTAAAATTTTGGTCTAAATGCAGATAAACGACTGAAAAACAATCAAAAACCGGAGAAAATTTCAAAAACTAAAAAAATAGCACCTTCCGAAGACCGAGCCGCTCAGAAGTCGGAAAGCAGTTGCCCTCCCCCTAAAAGGTGAAATATGACCTCTGGGGAGGGGTACCCGTAACCTGGTAACACAAAAAACGCCGGAAAAGCAATTTTCCAGCGTTACAAGGCAATTACCTTTTATGCCTGTTCTCTATCCATTGGTCCACAAACGAATCGGCCTGCAGCGTCCGTTTGCCTCGTACTAAAGCTATCCAGCCGGGGCGCATCAGTAAGTATTTGAAAGCGTCGGAGAAATTGGTGGATAACATCGGTAGTTTTTTCGGTGCCAGCTTTTCGGACTTCTTCACTTTGAACACTACCTTAGAATTACCCGGTATTTGATTTCAGCCTTTGCCTTTTCTACGGAACTAACCATTTCTTTACAGTTCACCGCATCAACCAACAGGATAGGCAGGTTCTTGTTGGTACCGCCCATAATCTCCTGCATAAAGTCGTATTCCGCATCCTGCCGGATAACTGCCTGTTTACGGCTCTTTAGGTTTACGATCCAGCCGGTACGGTTTCCGCTGCCGTCTTTTTTCTATGGCGTCTTTGATCTTACCCGCGTAATCCTCCTTCTGTTTCTCAAAGTTATTACCTGCACGGTCATAGTACAAATCCAGTTCTTTGTATTCGTGGTTCTGGAAAAAAGAAAGGAACTGGTCGGCGATCTCCCGGAACCAGCCCGGCGGTATCTCAAAAAAGTTCTTATGTACCCGGTAATAAGCACCGTCCGGCTGACCGATCACCAAAGAAAGCATATTACCGAAGTCCATACCGCCTTCAATCGCTTTATCATGGTGCAGGTACCGGAGTTCCCGCGAGCTGTAAGCGGCTTCTCCAGACATGGTACCGTTATAATACTTATGTCCTTCACCAAACAACACATAGAAACGTAAATCCCTGCGAAGACCGGGACGCATACCCACCACCGACTTTTTAAATTCGTGAAGCTCCATTGTTCCATTATACATACGCTTTAAATACTCTATCGTAAGTATCTCAACATTAGCGAATGAAGAAGCGTTAAGAAAGAACGTTTGTCCTTTTCTCAACTTCAACAAAGCCCGGTCGTAATATTCAATATCCCGTTTCAAACGTTTCAGTTTCAAGGAGGAAGGCTTGTTCTTTCTTTGTTCCCGTAAAAAGGAAATTATCAAGTCATTACGTACACTTGCCGCCTGTACTATTTTAATGATCGTTCCGGGTCCATTTGCTTGACATACCGGAAAACCAGTCGTACTCGTTTTCGTCGATATCCGGCATGTTCGGTAGTAATGGTTATTCCCAGGAACAAATGGGAATGTCCGTAAGTGATCGCATCACCGCGAAGAATAGGCATAGCGCGGTTTACTTTCATTTCCTTGTCGTACTTCGCTTCATCATAAAACAGATGTATTACAGACTTTCCGGCAAGCAGCGAAGGGTTATCCAGTGATCCCATGAAAATAACGCATCCGTTCCAGAAGCTATAAACATGCTTGTAATCATCTACGATAACCGAACATTTACGCCGCCAGGATTCAGGCGGGCGGGTATCTTTTTACATAGTGTACCCCTTCGATCAGGCCCATAAGTTGCCAGCCCTTCTGTACGGCCGGCATTATATTATCTTCCAGGTTACTGTAGGTATTGGCAACAAAAGCGAACGCACCGCCGGGCATTTCTTCCACACACCGGCGGAACGCCTGGCTTGTATAACGGTAGATTTAGCCATACCGCGGCCGTCAATAGATACAAGGATAGTAGTATCGATCCAGTCCGTCAGAACCTGGATTATATGGCCGTATTTTATCTCCACATCGTCGGCGTTGGCGTTACTCACCTTCGTTATCTTTCCCCGAACTCCTTTGATATCATACAACATACGTTTTTTCAGGTCAAAAGCTTTAATACGCGCATCCTCTTTTATATTCTCACGTACAATAACAGGAATTTCCGGTATCGCGTCGATAAATTCTTCCAGTTCTTTACGGTCGATTTCAGGAACACCCAGATCCTTACGGCTGGTAGTATAAATAACCGTACTTTTCTGTGAAAGCAGTTCCTCCGGTATTTCGGCCTGTTGATCCTTGTAACATCCGCGAAGTTCCGCCGCCAATTTCAGCAGGTTCTTAGCCTCCTTCACATTTCCCATAAGAAAAACAGTATTCGCCCAATTTTCGGCCTTTTCAGCATACAGATTAGCGAAAGCCTGCGGGCGTACGTTATCCTGCGTATAAAAGAAATTGAGACTGTCGGCGTACACCTGGCGGGCCATCCAGTCCGAAAGCCCGTAAGGTTCCGACTTCAAAAGGCGGATGATACCGGCCTTTGTCACCAACTTACCATTTATACGCATACGGGCACGAAGTCCCCGTACCATTTCCATAAGGCTATAATATTCTCTTTCATCGGGTGCGAGGGCTTCCAACGTACCGGTAGAAAGAATCCTTTGAATCTGGTTAATATCTACCTTGTCAAAGTCTATTCGTGAGGGCTTAATTAAATTCGTCGTCATCCATTTGTTCGATTAAACGTTCGAAAGTGTGTCTTTTCCGTACGGCCTCCAGCTGTTTTATAGCTTCCACGTTTCCGCCTTCCGCCGCTTCATGGAGTTTTATTTCAGGAGCGGCACGTGCTACCAGAATCCCTTCCCGGATCAGGAAGTTAACAGAAGTTCCTACCGTTTCCGCATCCTGGACAAAAAAGCCCGGCATCCTCCAGAGAAAGCCCCAGGGAAACGGCTATATCTTTCGGGGAATATCCTAAAGAAGATAAACGCCGTACATCCTCCTTTTGCTGCGCATCCAGGTAAATACTATCCACCACCGTTAAATCGTTCATACGCATCTTTTATTCGTTTCTGTGCGGGTTATTAGTTATACTGCTCTTTCTTTCTCATCCCACGGATTAAATCTTCCTCTAATGGGTATTTCTTCTTCGTGATAATGCTTCATTCTATCTTAGGTTTGTTATCATTGGAAAGTTGTTTTAATCCGGCTCTCTTCTTTTTCTATCCGGAGGGTTAATATTTTGAGCTGGTGCCCCAGCTCCGAGCGGTCGCAAGGATGAGAGAAACGGCCCAGGTTCTTTGTGATCCGTTGCCGTTTCCCTGTCAGACTGGCAATAAGTTCAATTACTTTTTTTTTCGCGCCTCGATTTCTTCCTCTATGGCCTTCTGTGTAGTTTCCCACTTTTGGATCAATGCAAGGGCACTCGCTTTCTTCTTCTCATCATCCCCGGCCTGTTCCAGTTTCGCCTTATTCTTTGAAAGGTTGGCACGAGCGTTATTCAGTGCCTTTTGTATGTCGATATCCGAAAGGTTCTCAACACCCTTACGGACGGACAAACTTTTTACCTTCTCACATTTACCCAGAATCTTTCCGTTTTCCCGGTAATATTCCAGTTCATCCCACATCTCGCGGTTAGCGATGAAGTTTTCCACAACCGCCTGCGCTTCCTGTGCTGTAGAAAGTGAATTGACATCATCCGGCGTAGCCTCCAGACGGGCGAAAGCTTCCTTATATTTCCCGTATGCGGTGAACATGTCGGAAACAAGTATTTTCAGAATGTCGGGGCAATCCGGAGAGTTCAGGAAGGTAAATTTCTCGCGGAAACGTATCATTTGGTTACGGTTTCCGGAGCCGCCTTGTATCGTTTCTCCGCCTCTTCCAGTTCCTCTTCCAGCTCTTCCACACGGTCGGCATTTTCATCCATGGAAAGAACCTTATCCCGGAAATCGGACGAAACGAGTTCTTCCACGCTGACGCCGAAAGATTCGGCAAGTTCCAGCAGCAAATCATCGCTGTATTTTACCGGCATTTTTGGAGGTTCCTGTCGGGCGGGTTCCATTTTTACCGCGGCCGGCTGTTTAGAGTTGCGCCGGATCGTCTTAAATTCACGTTCGGAAAGCCCGGCCAGCTTCCGTAGTTCCTCTAAAAGAATGGCCTTCATCGTTTCCGTTTCTCCCTGCCGGCGAAATGACTTCTTTAGCATACGGTTGATACCGTATTTCTCGTACAGTTCCACGCCTTGAATAAAGTTACGCGGACCGGCCAGATAGGTAATAATTTCCTGTTTCATACTATATAAAATTTGATGATACAAAGAAAAAAAAAGGCAATTACCCCCAAAAAAGGACAAAGGGTGGCCGGGCATGTGCTGCCGGTCACCCTTTGAATGATATGAAAGCCGTTTACTTACGCCTCATAACGGCTTTGTTCAATCCATTTCATAGCCTCCGAACCGTCGTTAAACGCCCGCAATGTCAGTTGGGAACCTTCGGAAGCGGTAAACGTTTTACCACCTTTCAAAAGGAAATTACCGCCTTTTTCCACTGTTGGCGCAACGCCCGAACATCCCATAAGGGTAATTACCGATCCATGACTTCCACCGGTAACACCGGCTATTTTAGCCGCACCTGCGGAAAGCTGGTACTGCCCGTCCGTCTGGTAATCTATATCTGTGGCCCCGGCTTCCACTACGGCCACCGGTTCTTCCAGGGTGTCGGTACCCCGGTAAATGGCGATATCATCCCCCTTGCTGATCTGGGTGAAAGTAAGTTCGTTCGTATTCGATTCATTGGAACCGGTGTAAGAAACGGATAACTTACACGGGTTACAGGGCGTTCCAATCAGATCGGCAGGCTTTCCGCTACAATAACGGAGCACAACGATACATTTTTTAGACAGCCAGTTTGTCTTAAACTCGCGAATCTCCTGTTCATTACCGGATGATTGAACTTAACGGAAGGCGTATAACCTTCGGCATCGGTTTCCCCGTCACTGTTGGAACTGATTTCAGCGGTACCGGGTGTCAGGTAAATACTGATTGCATAACGCCCCGCCTTCATTACGATATCCTCCTCGATAACCACGCCGGCCTCGTTTCTTGGCGGAAAAGAAAGAATATCGTCAACGTCGTAAATTACGAGCTGATCCTTGGGCTGAATACCGTTACCGGGATTGCCGGCTGGCCTTCTTACGCTTGCTTTTACGTATGTCATAACTTAATGATTTATAAGGTTATAAAATGGAAGGGATAAAGTACCCCTTCCGATTAATTTAGCCTCTTGCCACTTCGTAGAATTTACCGTCAGCGGCTTTCGCCAATTTGATGAACTTGCCTTCGGAAAGCGTTATAGCTTCGGTTAAAACAAAGTTTCCACCGCTGGCAATGGTAGAAGCATTTTCAGAACCGTTTCCGTAAATCGTGTAAACGATTCCGGCTTCCGCATCGGTAAAGTTAGTGATTGCCGTTGCCTTTGTATTTACACCGGTAACGAATACTTCACCGTCAAGCAAAGAAGGTGTCGTTTCATCCGGCGCAAACTGCAACGCATCGGAAGAACGCTTTCGCGGCCAATCTCGATAAATTTACCGTCGGCACGTTTCATCAGTTTGATAACGTCCCCCTTACCAGGCTGCCAAGCATCGGAAATAAGTTCAAAATTTCCGCTTTTCTCGATCTTAACACCCTTATCCACGCTTCCGCATTTCAGGGAAATAACCGCACCTACCGGAGCGTCTTCAATATCGGTAATCGTAAATTCGGCCGTATTGGCTACGGTAACAATGGATGTATGAAGTTTGGCCGACGGGTTCTTGTCCTTGTCAGCATCCACGAAGTAAGACGCCGGGCGGTCATACTCATTACAGAAGATCATCTGGCGCGTATAGTCCATATCTTCTTTCTTGGTGTACTTGAATCCCACGCAATAGCCCAGATACTTCACGCCAGTTACTCCAGACTTCAGGCTCCAGTCTTCCTGCTCCAGGTTGAAAGCCGTCATTTCACCCGGCTTATCCTCGTAGGTTTTAATGTTACCTTCAAACGTCCAGAAGATACGGTGGTGGTTGTCAGCATTGGGAACCGGAATAATCTTCACCGCCGGATATTCCTTCACATACATGATGTTAGCCTTGTAATCCTGGTTCTGCCCGTAATGCAATTCATTGTATTTATGATACAATACAATAAAGTGCGAAGGCATATAAAGTGCCAGGTTACCGCTGTCACGAAGAACCGCCGGGATCATGGAAGTACCCTTGTACACTTTTTCACCGATGTTTGCTTCGGTAATTTCCCCCAATTCGAACGGCTTGATCTGGTAAACGAGTTTTCCGTTATTGATATCGGTATGTCCGTTCACTTTCTTGTTCAGGAACTCATACAGTCCGTCAGCTGCAGCAAGTGCTTTGCCGGGTTCGTTCAGATTCGGTCCTTACGGATTCCGTTAATACGGCGTTGTTCACGCTCGTTATGCAACTTTTTGGCGGTTTCGGCCAGGATATACTCGATAAAAGACCACTTGATAGGGTTTGAACCTTCCTTGTTCAAAGTGCCGATCCAAGTTTTCTCCAGGGCCTTTAAATTTTTGAAACGGTGTGCAAACATCACGTTGAACATGCGCAGGGTTTCATCGTCGAACTCGTAGGAACCTTTAGTCACCTTGTCGAAGTCGGATTCCTCATTACCGGCCTGTGAGAACTCACCCAGCCAGATATTAACCAGCGTAGCCAAATCCTGATAACCGGATTCAAGCGGGAAAATACTTTCAATGGAAGGAAGTTCCATTAAAAACGACTGCAAACGCTGTTGCCAGGGAATACGGTAAAAGGCACCGAGGTCTTCCTTCAAACGGCTGTAGTCAATGGAACTTGCTTTCGGAAGAGCGATCATTTCAAAACCGGCAGCTCCATTAACGCAGCTTTAGCGCGAAGGTTATACGGGCGGTCTCCAGTGAGAACATTTCACCCTGCAAGCCCCCAGCTGCTTTTCGTCCTGGAGATTGAATTTCCCTTTACCGTCCGCCTGGGCGTTGTGTTGTTTCCCTTTGCCCGGATCATCTTCCGCAGCGGCCGAAAGTTGAGCGATAATACCGGAAAGCTTTGTTATTTCGGCATCCTTCTTGGCAATTAACGCGGTGTTGTTCCGGTTCTCGTCACGCTGTTGCGTCTGCAAGGCTTCAAGCTGTTCCTGCGCTTGTGTCAGACGTGCCGCAGTGTCACCCAACAAACCACGAAGGAAAGCGGTAGTTTTAGGTTCCTCGGTTTCCTCTCCCTGGTTCCCGTCTTCGGCTTCGTCCTGGAAATCGTTTTCGAGAGAACGCTTTAAAGTCCGTGAGGAATTTTTCGGTAAAACCGTAATTTTTCAGTTTTGCCACTTCCTCGGCCGTGATAGAGTTTTTGTCCTCTACCTTGCTCCATTCCGACAGACCCAGCAGGGCCAGAATGTGAGCGGAAAAGCTCTTAAATTTCATATATACAAAATTTTGAAAGTTTAATACTATATGTTATTACATCTCATTTACTTTTCTGACGGTGGCCTGTGCCAGTACCCACTTTACAGCGTCTTCCAGCGTGCCGAACTGGTCTATATAACCGTTTGCCACGGCTACGTCGCCGGTGAATATCTGTCCCCGGAAAAGGGGAAGTTCCGGATCGTAGGCAATACCCAGATTCCGACTGATCGCATCGCAGAAAATGCGGTGCATGACGGCCAGACGTTGCTTTATAGGCTCTTCGTTGTTGTCATCTTCAATCGCGCGGGTTTCATAGTTTTTCAGATCGGCACTATCCGGATAGATTTCCCGGTAATCAATGCCCTGTTTCTTGAAATATTTCTTAAAGGATTGGTAAGTAAGCATGATACCGACGGAACCGACTTCACACATAGGGGAAGCGATAAAGGTTCTACCGGCGGCGGTTCCCAGCCAGAAATGGGCACTCCCCATGGTACCGGCCACATAGGTAGCTATAGGCTTGGAAGATTCGGCAATCATTTTAGCCGCCAGGTCCACATGTGCGACCATACCGCCCGGCCCATTGATCCAGAGTACCGCACCGCAAATCTTAGGATTATCGAAAACATCCCGGAGCTGCTTTTCCAGGCGGTAAGTCTCCCAGGAATACAAGGTGCCTTCCAGGATAATGACGGCCACACTGTCAGCCGGCAATGTCTCATCGTCCAGTTCCCACCGGTTGGCAAGGTAAGGCGTAGTAGCGTAGGCGGTTATTTTATTATTGTCGAGCCGTTTTTCGATCGCATCCAGGTTGCCGGCTGCAACACACGGCACAAGTAAGGAAAGCAACCGGTAATAATCATTATCAGCGATTGCCCAAGGTGCTGTAAAAATCTCCTGTATTTTGTCCACGTTCTCTTTTTTACGGCAAAGAAAACGCCTATATAATAGGTAGAGAAGGACTGAAAGGAACCTACAGGAACGCATCAACGCCCGGACCCGTACCGGACAGGGTGCAGTTATACAGGCCCCCGCCGATCTCAAAAGAAAAGGTAAGCGGGTAATCGGGAGAACCGGAAACACGGGTGTTACCCGTTTCGTCAGTATAGAGGGCGACAAAGGGCGTCGCTTTCAGGTTTTCCAGGTAAAGCGTCTTATTTTGCGACACGTCGGCAAGCTTGAAGGTATGTTTTTTAGTATAGACGTCTTCATTTTTGCTGTCACCCGGTTTTAAGGTTCCCGGTACGATCATAAGAATATCAGGTTTTCCGATAGAGCGGATAACGACTTTCGAGAGCACGACGCCAAAATGGATAATGTTGTAAACGGGAACCAGTTGCAGGCTATGGGCGGCGGATATTAACTTTCTTGACATAATTACAGATATAAAGTATTGATAATCAAACATTCAGCATTTTTCGGACGTTTTTCAGCCAAAAACCGGACAAAAAAGGACAAACAGATACAGTTGGTAGGTAAAAAATAACTTGCTTTTTTACACTTTTTTTCGGTTATACGCCCTTTTCTTCTTACGCCTGAAACTGTCCCGCCACCGCTGGTAGTTTTTCAGCAGCCCGTCTTCCTGAATGGAAGAGATATCATACTTTTTCAGGAAGGTAAAAACGGTTTCCTTAAACTCGATTCCGTGCAGGTGCTTGTTTTCGTCCATGAGTTCGTGCAGCTCGGCCCACATCAGGGCACGCAGACGCTTTTCAAGAATGGCGGTACCGCGTACGGAAATGTAATTGAACTGTTCCGGAGACTTGCCGCCGGCAAAATTGGCCTCCCGGCGGTCAGGCAGCATAAACTCCAGGTTGCCGCGGTCAGCCGGACAATTTACCGGCCGTTTCTCCATGAGATCGTAAACGGTCACATAGATATCGGACGAGGAAGGAAAACGGACGGTACCGACCGTTTCGTCGTAATATTTGCCCCGGACATACTCGGCCAGGTAGGATTCGATCTGTATTCGGGTGGTAATCATAGCAATAACATTCCTTTTTAAAGGCAAAGATATTCCTTTATCGGCTGTTGGTCTGCCATTTATGAGAAAATGTAGGCTTTCAGCCGCTATTTTGATAAATATACTCCGGGAGAATAATTATAACGTGCCTTTTCCTGCTGCC
>ENA-OQCX01001158-OQCX01001158.1-human-gut-metagenome-genome-assembly--contig:-NODE-1158-length-12676-cov-2.234999_pt1 | contig 12676 bp, 21 predicted proteins | sample MGYA00242762_ERZ504587 | MGnify/ENA primary metagenome ERZ504587 (study PRJEB26092, sample SAMD00036337) | human gut metagenome | host: Homo sapiens | study: EMG produced TPA metagenomics assembly of...
AACAGATGCTCTGCTGCCCACAGATGCCCGGGCAGGCCATAATACCAGTCGGCCTGAATGCCGAACAGATTGACCAGATCCCAGCAGCCGTGATAGAGCATCATACTGAGCAGATCCAGCCCGCGCAGCTCGTCCAGAAGGGCGTAGCGGCCAGAAGTATTACTATACTTCACGGCGGTTTCCTTCTTTTTTGTCACGCTGTTACACCGTTTTCCGGCGCAGCAGGCTCATGGGCGGCAGCTCCGGGGTGGGCATGGTGTATTTTTCCATGGCGTGAGGGGTGCTTTCCACCCGCTCCCCTGCTTCGTTCTCGATCCATTCCGGGGTAAGCGGGATGCTGCGTCCGTCCGGGCACAGTGCCTCCAGCGTATCCCCAAGGCTCCATTTGCCGCGCTGCTGGCAGTGGGCGATGCCGTTTTCCCAGCTGTCCACCGTACCCACGAACTCCCACTCGCGGATGTAAGTGGCGCTGTCAGTGGCCTGCTTGGCCTGCTCGCGGCCAAAATAGAAACCGGGAGAGTAGTGCCGGTGGCTGGTGCGAGTAAGCTCTGCGTACACCTCCGGCGGCAGTTCAAGTTATCGTTTGCCGGGTCGGCAGATAGGCGTCCAGTGCCTTGCGGTAGGCGGCGGTGACGCTGGCCACATAGTAGAAGGTCTTGGCGCGGCCTTCGATCTTCAGGCTGTCCACGCCCGCCTTGCAGATCAGGTCAATAAAGGGCGCAGTACACATATCGTTGGCGTTAAGGATGTAGCTGCCGTTCTCGTTTTCGCCGATCTCGTACAACTGACCGGGGCGTGTCTCCTCGCTCAGGTAGTACTTCCAGCGGCAGGGCTGGGCGCACTGGCCGCGGTTGGCGTCGCGCCCGGCCATATAGTTAGACAGAAGACACGGCCGGACACGCTCATGCACATCGCACCGTGCACAAAGGCCTCGATCTCCAATTCCGGTGGAGTCTTATCGCGCAGGATGGCAATATCCTGCAAAGTCATCTCCCGGGCCAGCACCACCCGCTTTGCGCCCATCTTGTAGGCGGCGCGGGCGCTGCCCAGTTGGTGATGCCGGTCTGAGTAGAAAGATGCACGTCAATGTCCGGGGCAAAGGTCTTGCAGGCATCCAGCACACCAAGGTCTGCCACAATAAAGGCATCCACACCGGCTTGGCAGCCTCCTTGATGGCCTCCGGCAGACGGTCGGCCTCCTCGTTGGTGGGCAAGGTGTTCATGGTCAGGTAGACCTTGCGACCACGGGCGTGGGCGTAGATGACGCTTTCCGTCAGCTGCTCCGGGGTGAAATTAGCCGGGGCAGAGCGCATACCAAACTCCGGCAGGCCGCAGTAAACGGCATCGGCACCGTAGTTGATGGCATAACGCAGACGTTCCGCATCGCCCGCCGGGGCAAGCAGTTCCGGGATCTGTAACATTGTAGGTTCCTCTCTTATGTATCACAGTTTTCTGACCGGAAAGGGGCCGCCGCACCATGTTTTTGTGCAGCGGCCTTTCCTCAGTTTTTCAGGTTTTTGTTCACAGCTGCGGCAGTTTTGCAGTTGGCATTGTGCTCTGCCAGCGTGTGGGCATAGTAGTAATTGCCCTTGAGGTCGGTCACAAAGAAGTAAGCGTTCTTGGCTTCCTCATCGGGCTGCGGCTCCAGCGCTGCCTTGATGGCGGCAAGGCCGGGGTTCGAGATAGGGCCTGCGGGCAAACCGGTGCAGCTGTAAGTGTCGTATGCTGCAAGGATATTTTCCGGGATATCGTCCCAGCCGCCGTAGTAGGGTGCGACCAGTTCCAGAGATAGTTGTTGTCGGCATCGCTCTGGACATAGCTGGAGGTGTTGCTTTGCACGGCGGGGTAGGGCGAGCCTCCGCCAGACGGTTGCGGAACACCTGCGCCACATTGGAGTCCTGACTGTTGCCCGCTTCCTCCTGTACAAAGGAGGCAAGGGTGACCAGCTCCGGCAGGGTCATGTCCTGCTTTTTAAGCGCTGCGTACATTTCCTTGGTAAATTGTGCATCGAACTGGGCGTAGAAGGTAGCCACATAGTTGTGCACCGTATCGTCCTTCAAAAACTCGTAGGTCTCCGGGAAAAGATAGCCCTCGCACTTCATAAAGCGGTCTGGGGCATCCTTATCCTCCGGGACGTACTGCCAGAAGGTATATGCGCTGAAATCGCCCTCGTTGGCTTCCTTCAGAAACTCCTCGGCGGTGCACAGACCGGCGGATTCCATCTTCTGGGCAATGGCAATGGCCGTGGTGCCTCCGGATGGTCACCCGCACCGTTTCTGCCTTGGCGTACTGGGAAAGGGTGGCGATGATTGCATCGTAGGAAATCGCACTGGTTTGTAAAACAAAATCACCGTACTGTAGTTTCCCGCTGCGCCTTTTTCCCCAACATACCAGCGGAACAGATAGGCAGAGCGGATGACGCCCGCTTCCTTCAGCTTGTTGGCAATCGTAGCTACGCCGCTGCCCTGCGGGATGCTTACAGTCACCTCTGTGCTGCCGGGTGCACCATTGCCGTGAATCTCATTGTAGGCAAACAGCACTGCTGCGCCCGCTGCCAGAAGAAGCAGCAGAAGCACTACCAGCAGAATTCTGCCTGCACCGCCCTTTTTGCGGGCTGCGTGTGTATCGTTGTGTGCCATACGCACCTTCCTTTTTTCAGTTTTCCAGCATCAGACGCAGATAGCTTTCGCTTACGTCAAAAGGCTCTGCGTCAAAGCGGATCATGCCGTATTCCTGCCGGGTGCCCTCGCCCAGAAACAGCGGCTGGGCAGCACCTACGTGATGACTGCCTTTTCCACGATGACTTCCTTCTCGCGGGCGGCTTCCATCAGGATCTCGGCGGCACGGTCGCTGTCGGCCATCATCTCCACAAAATACAGGGTATCCTCCTTGCGAAAGTAGATGCCGTAGCCATGTTCGTTGGACACGATGGTAGCGCCCCGGGCGTACAGCTCCTGCAGCACCACCGCCATGCGTTCCGGGCTCAGCTGCACGGTATCCTTCCAGAACTGTTCCCGCAGCTCACACAGCTTTTTGGCTGTCACCGTGTCAAATTCAGCCTGACTCCACAGGTTGCGGCTCACCTCACGGGGCAGACAGCGCAGGGCAAAAGCATTTGCAAAGCCCTTATCCTGCAGCAAAGCGGCCTGTGCCGCGTCTGCCGGGACTGTCACGGTGAAGCCTGCGCCCCGCAGCTTTTGGTGGGCGCACAGGGTATCCAGCAGACCCGCCAGCAGCAGACTGCCCTCGCCGCACAGGCACAGGTAATTGCCCGTGCGCCCCTGCAGGGTGACCGGCACAGCCAGCGCAGCCGCCACGATGCGTCGTTTTCATCAGCCACATAAATGTTCTGCATACCGGCAAAGCGTTCCAGTACCATTTGCAAAATCTTCGGTATCATGATGCTGCTCTGCCACAAAGCCAGCACTGCCGCCTCATCGGACGGCTGCATCAGACGATACATCGTTCAGGATGCCCCCTCTTATCATATTTTATCGTTCAGCCAGTGTTTTCCGAGCAAGCTGCTGTACCTCTTGCTGGATATCTTCAATGCTGCGCATGGCGTCCCCGCTGGTGCAGTGCACGGTATCCCAGCCAAGATGCCGGGCGCAAAACTCGGCAGCAGCGCGGCTGCGCGCCAGATAAGCGTATCCTTTCGTGCACGTCCTTTTTGCTCTCGTCGCCGTGGTAGCGCTGGGTCATCAGCCGCTGGCTGACCGCCGGGTCTACCTGCAAATAGATGACCCTGTCCGGTGCAGGCAGTCCCAGCAGACGGAACTCGTAATCAAACAGCCAGTGCAGATATTCCTCCCACTGCTCCTGCGGAAGCTTCGAGCACTGGTGCACCGCGTTGGAGGTGGTGTAGCGGTCGGCGATGATCACACCGCCCTGCTCATAAAAGCTGCCCCAGCTGGTTTTATAGCTGGCATAGCGGTCCACCGCGTAAAAGCTGGAAGCCGCATAGGCGTTTACATCGTCCGGGTGCTGGCCGAACTGCCCGGCCAGATACATTTTGACCAGTGCGCTGGAATCACTGGCATAGTCCGGGAAGGTGATCTTTTGTACCGGCACACCCTGCGCGGCGAGATGCTCTGCCAGCAGCTTTGCCTGTGTGGCCTTGCCGCTTCCGTCCAGCCTTCCAGCACAATCAGTTTGCCCTTGCTCATACGGCGGCACCTTCTTTAATGGCGGCATATTTTGCGCGCACCTCGGCGGTCTTGCCGCAGCACATCTTGCCCTCCGGGCAGGGGCCGCACAGGCAGGCGGGGCCGCCTTGGCAAAGATATGGGGTGCCACCGGGTACACCAGCGTGAACATCTTTTCAGCCAGTTCCCGGATCTCCCACTGGGCGCGGTTGCAGCAGCGCAGCTGGAAGAAGTTCATCAGGCTGCGGGCATTCATGGTGACCACCATTTTGGTCTCGCAGGCGTTGGGCAACACAAAGCGGGCGTCCTCGTTGGCCTGTTTAGAAGCTTGGCGCGTGCCTGCTTTTCCGGCATTCCCTCGGCCATCAGGCGGGCGGTGTGCCCCTCCTCCAGCTTGTGGCAAGGTCGAGATAACGCTGGGCATCCTCCTCCATGCTGGCAAGGAAAGCCGCCTTTGCTTCCGGGATAGCCTCGATCTCCGGGGGCGTCACATAGCGGAAATCATCCAGACGCACATAGCGCTGGCTCTGCACGCTGAAGGACGCGATGCGGTGCCGGGTGATCTGGGCAAGCAGGGTGCGGCTGACTCCCTCGATGCCAAAGGTAAAGCTGGCGTGCTCGATGGGGCTGGCATGGCCAAGGTCGCTGAGCATGGTCAGGAATTTTGCAGTTTTTTCCTCGTCCAGCCCGTCCAGAAGATCGGTGATGTGGCGTCGGAGTAGCAAAGCTTTGCGGCAGCCGCCACCACCTTTTCCGGTTCCGGGGTGTGGGCGATCAAACGAACAGTCATCATAGGGTCATTCTTCCTCCGTAATCTTGGTCAGGGGCGCAAAATTGGCCATCGTTTTCTTGATGCCCACTTTTTCAAAGTTGATCTCTACGATCTGATCCCCGGCAGCGGGCTTTACTTTCAGCACCGTGCCGCGGCCAAATACTTTGTGCTCCACGATGTCGCCCGGCTCATAGTGCTTTGAACCGGAAGCCGCCGGTTTCACGGCAGAATTTACCGTAAAGGCTGTTTGCTTTACAGTATTTTTTGTCGCATTTCCGCCGGAATATGCGGAGCCAAATCCGCTGCTTCTTGTGGTCGGCTGGGTGGAGCTGTTGCCATAGTGACTGCCAAAACCGGAGGAAGCAGGGTTTCTTCCTCCGTAAGAAGAGCCGAAACCACGCTTTCGCCGGCGTTATATTCCCGGTTCAGGTAGCCGCTGCGGTTGCCCGAACTGTAACCCGAGCCATAACCGCCGCCGTAGCTGCTGCGGCTGTAACCGGAGGGGCCGGAGTAACCGGATGCTCCACCGGGCACAGTATCACTGTACTCAGAGCCCCAGCCGCCCATGCGGGAACGCTGTTCCAGTACAGGGCTGCGGGTCTCCTCTATATATTCCGGTTCGATCTCCCGCAGAAAGCGGCTGGGCTCGTTGCGCTGGGTGCGGCCGTACAACATCCGGGTGACGCTGTTGGAGATGTACAGTTCCTTTTTGGCACGGGTGATGCCAACGTATGCAAGACGGCGTTCCTCTTCCAGATCTGCTTCGGAGTATTTGCTCATCTCGCTGGGGAAAACGCCCTCCTCCATGCCGATGAGGAACACATAGGGGAACTCCAAGCCCTTGCAGAGTGGATGGTCATCAGCACCACCTGATCGTTACTCTCGTTATAGCTGTCGATATCGCTAATGAGGGCGATATCCTCCAGATAGCCCTCCAGCGTGGCTTCCTCGCCGTGCTGGTCACAGTAGTTTTTGACGTTGTTCACCAGCTGACCCAAGTTCTGCAGACGGTCGGCGGCATCCTCGTGCCCCTTGGCGGCGTCTGCTTCCAGCATGGCCTTGTAGCCGGTCAGTTCAATGACGTCGGAGGCAAACTCGTCCAGTGTGCGGGTTGCAAGAGAATCCTGCAAACGCTGGTAGATCTGCCAAAACTTGAGCAGCGGCATGACCGCGCGGGAAAGTTTCGCGTATTGGTCTGCATGGCTGATGATATCCAGCATACTGACCCCCTGCTGCCCGGCAAGGTCTGCAATGACATCCACGGTGGTAGCACCGATCTTGCGGGCGGGCTCGTTGATGATGCGGCGCAGCCGCACATCGTCCCGGGGGTTGGCTACAATAGACATATAGGAGTGAATGTCCTTGACCTCCTTGCGGTCGTTGAAGCGCTGCCCGCCCACGATCTTATGCGGGATGCCCGCGCGGGTGAAGTAGCTTTCGATGGGAGCCGACTGGGCGTTCATACGGTAGAGAATGGCGTGGTCTGCCAGATGCCCGCCCTCCTTCAGGTGCTGACCGATGACATCCGCGATATGGCTGGCTTCGTCCTGCTCATTCTCGGCGGTATACACCTGCACCTTATCGCCCTCACCGTTGTCCGTCCACAGGGTCTTGCCCTTGCGCTCGGTGTTGTGCTGGATGACGCAGTTGGCTGCGTTGAGGATATTGGAGGTGGAGCGGTAGTTCTGCTCCAGTCGGATGGTCTTGGTGCCGGGATAGAGTTTTTCAAAGTTGAGAATGTTCTCAATGGTAGCGCCGCGGAAGCGTAGATGCTCTGGTCGTCATCGCCCACCACGCAGATGTTGCGCTCCGGCCCGGTGAGCAGGCTGACCAGACGGAACTGCGCCACGCTGGTATCCTGATACTCGTCCACCAGCAGGTAGCGGTACTTGTTCTGGTAGAACTCCCGCACGTCCGGGTGTTCAGCCAGCAGCTGCACGGTCTGGTAGATCAAGTCGTCAAAATCGAACGCACCGGCCTCTTTCAGCTTTTTCTCGTAAGCTGCGTAGATGCGGGCGGTCTGGGTGCTCTTCACGTCTCTGGCGTGGTCTGCAAGTGCCTGCTCCGGGCTGACCAGCTGATCCTTCCAGCGGCTCATCTGGTTGATGGCGGCTTGATGGGCAGGAATTTATCATCGATGCTCAGCTCTTTATATACGGTTTTCATTACACGCTGGGCATCGTCTGTATCATAGATGGTAAAGCTGCGGGGGTAGCCGATCTCTTCGGCCCAGCGGCGCAGAATGCGCACACAGGCCGAGTGGAAGGTGGAGGCGAACACTTCGTCCCCTTCCTCGCCGCCCAGCATCCGGCGCAGACGCTCTTTCAGCTCCCCTGCTGCCTTGTTGGTAAAGGTAATGGCCATCACGTTCCAGCTGCGCACCGCGTTGCGGCGCAGCATCCCGTCCAGCCAGCTGGGGGCGTCTGTACCGGTCATAATGCGGTGCGCAGGCTTTGACGTCCTCCTCGGTCACCGGGCGGGGCGTTTCCTTGGAGCCGTGCGCCGAGCCGAACCGGATAAGGTTGGCGATGCGGTTGACCAGCACGGTGGTCTTGCCGCTGCCGGCACCGGCAAGGATGAGCAGCGGGCCATCCGTGGTAAACACAGCCTGCCGCTGCATATCGTTCAGGCGGCCGAATTGCTTTTCAATGTAAGTATCACGCAGGGTGCAGAATTCCTGCCCGAGAGATGCTGCCATGGTTTCACCTGTTTCCTTCGCTGTTATTCATACCGTATAGTATAACACATTTCGAAAAGGTTGTACACCAAAACTGCATGGAGTTACAACTGCTTTTCCAGCAGATAGCGGTCGTAGCCGCCGTACATCTCCCGGCGGCAGCGGATGACGAAGCCGCCGGCCTGTGCGTTGCGCAGGCTGTAGCTGTTATCCGGCTGATGGTAGCGCCAGATGGGTGATCTGCGGCGGCAGCAGCGGCAGGGCTGCTTCCAGCATGGCGCGCTGCAGGCCGTTGCCCCGCCAGTCCGGGTGCACTACCGCGCTGTCTGCGTTCGCCCAGTGCTGCCACTGGCTTTGCGGCACGCCCAGAAAGGCGGCGTAATTCTCACTGCTTTGCCCGCACAGGCGCAGGATGAGGTACGCGCCCAGCCGCCCCTGCTGCCACGCACCGACACATATCCCGGTGCGCAGATAAGCGGTAATGTTTTCCAGCGTATCCGGCACGAACTGCTCCGGGTGCGGCATGGCAGCGCGCACTTCGTTTTGCAGCGCGAACACTGCCGGAGCTTGACAGGGGTGCAGCGCCGCAGGGTGACAGCCTGCCGGGTGGGCCGGCCGCCTACTTTTTGCAGAAAATAGTCCATCTGTACTATGCCCTCCAAAATAAAATCGTACTTTTCAGCAGATTCCAGTATAAATGACGCTTTTCTAAATGTCAAATTATGCTATAATAAGAGAGAAGGGGCTGTGGAGGAATCCTCCCGGCCCGTTCGTATGAAGTTCGGGGCGGTACTGCCGCCCGGAAACGGAGGAACCATCCATGAAAGATCCCGCACTGGCATCGTCCAGCCGCTTGGGCGGCGCTGTGATCAGTGACCGCGTTGTTGCAAGCCTGCTGGAGGAGCTGACCAACGGGCGCTATGCCCAAGCCGACCGCCTGCCCGCCGAGGTAGACCTTGCCACCGAATTGGGGGTGAGCCGTACCGTGATCCGTGACGCGCTGAGCGAGATGGAGCGCGCCGGTTATGTGGAACGGGTGCGCGGCATTGGCACGGTAGTGAACCGCGCTGTGCTGGGGCTGCGCAGCCGCTTGGACCAGAAGCTGGAGTACTACCCGCTGATCCGCAGTTTGGTAGCTACCCCCATGCCGACGGCATTCAGGTGATGCTTCTTCGTGCAGGCGAGGAGATGGCCCACGCGCTGGCGCTGGAAGTCGGCGATGAGGTGATCTGCATCAAAAAGCGTATCCTTGCCGATACCACCCCGTGATCTACTCCATCGACTACCTGCCCGCAGCCTGTTCGGCAACCGGGACGTACACCCGCATCGACCTGACCGGCGACATCTTTGAGATCCTGGAGCAGGAGTGCCACCAGCAGATCTCCTCCAACGTGGCGCACCTGAAGGCCAGCTGCGGCGACGAGGCCATCCGTGTAGCCATGCGTCTTGCCCCGGGTGAGGCCATGCTGCTGCTGGACGAAGTGTGTTTCAATCGTTTGTGCAGACCGGTGATGCGCTCGCTGAGCTACTACACGAACTTTTTTGATTTTTCCATTTTACGCAAACTGCTTTAAACGGAGGTATACTGTCCATGCGTCATCTGATCGATCCTTTGGATCTCACCCAGCAGGAGATCACGCAGCTGCTTGATCTTGCCGACCGTATCTGCGCCGACCCCGCCGCCTATCAGGAGGTTGCCAACCACAAAAAGCTGGCTACTTTGTTCTACGAGCCTCCACCCGCACCCGCCTGTCCTTTGAGGCAGCCATGCTGAACTTGGGCGGTCATGTGCTGGGCTTCCCCAGCGAGAACGTGTCCAGCGCCACCAAGGGCGAGAGCGTGGCCGACACCATCCGGGTGGTTTCCTGCTATGCCGATATCGTTGCCATGCGCCACCCAAAGAGGGTGCACCGCTGCGTGCCTCCCGCTACTCCCGCATTCCGGTGATCAACGCCGGTGACGGCGGCCACCAGCACCCCACCCAGACCCTGACCGACCTGATGACCATTCGCCGCCGCATGGGCAGACTGGATGATCTGACCATTGGTCTGTGCGGTGATCTGAAGTTTGGCCGCACCGTCCACTCCCTGCTCAAGACCATGGCGCGCTGCAAGAATGTGCGCTTTGTGCTGATCAGCCCGGAGGAGCTGCGGGTGCCGGATATATCATCAACGATGTGCTGGAGGCCAACGGCATCCCCTACAAGGAGACCCGCAGTCTGGAAGAATCCATGCCGGAACTGGATATCCTGTATATGACCCGCGTGCAGAAGGAGCGCTTCTTCAACGAGGAGGACTATATCCGCCTGAAGAACAGCTATGTGCTGACCCGCGAAAAGATGGCGCAGGCCAAGCCCACCATGCGGTGTTGCACCCCCTGCCCCGTGTGAACGAGATCGCGCTGGATGTGGACGACGACCCGCGCGCCGCTTATTTTGAGCAGGTGCAGAACGGCGTTTACGTCCGCATGGCACTGATTATGACCCTGCTGGGGCTTGCAGACCCCAAGGCACCGAAGGAGGAGAACTGATATGTTGAATATTGACGAGATTCAGAACGGTATTGTCATCGACCACATCAAGCAGGTACTGCCGTTGGTCTGATGGATCTGCTGGGCATTGCGGGCAACCGCACTGCCAGCGTGGCGCTGATCCAGAATGCACGCAGCAAAAAGACAGCAAGCGGCCGCAAGGACATCATCAAGGTAGAGGCGATGCCTCCTGGCTGAACCTGGATGTGCTGGCTTATCTGGACCCAAACATCAGCGTGACCATTATTGAAAACGGCAAGGCTGTCCGCAAGGAGCAGCCCAAGCCCCCCAAGCGTCTGGTGAACATTGTACGCTGCAAGAACCCCCGCTGCATCTCCAGCATTGAAGAGGAGTGCGACCAAATCTTTGAGCTGAGCTCCAACGGCAAGTACCGTTGCATCTACTGCGAGCAGGAATTGCAGGTAAAACCGGAATAACTGCGTTTTTGCTAAAGGCATCGCATTTTAGTTTTGTAGAACAGTCAAGCCTGCGGGCTTGGCTGTTTTACTTTTTCATGGGAGGGACGCAGAGGGAAACCGCAGCTGCCGCGCTGGTTTTCTACCGAAACAGTCGCGCGGCGGGTCGGCTTTCTGCTGACTGGCAGATACGATGATTTAATAGATAAAAAGGACTGCTATACTGGGCAAAACCCATGTACAGCAGTCCTTTTTGGTGCAAAAGAAAACTGACGGGACTCTTTGCAGCGCACGATACCCCGGCTTGCCTATGCCATTCCCGTACAGCAGGCAGCGCCGGAATTGCGACACATCGAGAAACTTTATCGACTGCAACCCCCAAAAGGCCCGCGGCAGAAAGCCCCGTCAGCAAGGTACTGTGCATTCCTGCACAATCCAAAAAAAGCAAAGGTAGGCAGCCTGCTTACACGCACCGCAGGCTGTTTTTCCATCCAGCAACAAAGCTTTTAAAAAGAAGGGTATTCCCCTCCCACCGCAACGTGACCATGTCCGCACGGAAGGCTTCCTTTACTGACCACAGTATAGCAGAGTTACGCTTCTGTTGCACAAAAATTGTCATATTCTGACGGTGCAGATGTCATGAATTGCCGGTAGGCACCGCACAGGTAAAGCGGAACCAATTGTCCCGGCAGCTCAGGGTATACTCCGCACCGTGGCGCAGCAGAACGTCCCGCACATTGGAAAGCCCCATGCCGTGGCCAGGCTCCTTGCGGGTGGTGCGGGGTAACTGCCCATCCGGCGGCAGCTCCACGTCCCGCTGCACCCGGTTGCGCACCGAGAGAAGATATTCCTCCTCCGTTTTGCGCACTCGCACGTAGACCTCCGGCGGGTACGCCTGCGCTGCGGCACAGATGGCGTTATCCAGCAGATTGGCCAGCACGGTGACCATATCCACTCCGCTTAAGGGAAAATCCCGCAGGTCGCAAAGATCAAAATACACGCTTACGCCCTGCCGGGTGGCCTCCTCGTACTTGCGAGTCAGGATGGAGTCCAACAGCGGGTTGTGGGTATCCATAATGGTAGTGCTGGCCGCCACAGCCTTATCCACACCGGCAATATAGTCCTGCGCACCGGCCACATCTCCCTGTGCCAGCAAGGCACGCAACGCACCGATATGGTTGGTGAATTCGTGGGTCAGGCGGCGCTGGGCGGTGTAGGAATCCAGCAGAGCCGAAGCCCGCTGCTGCTCCAGTTCGGCCTGAAAATGCAGGCTGCGACGCTGCATGACCTGATCATTGAACATTGCCACGATGCACAGATGCACCATGACAGCCACCGTAAGCCCCACTGTCATCCCCATTGTGGCCATGGTGGCCCTTTTGTTGTTATCTGTGAGCATGAGCAGGATGTTCAGCACCACGACCACGCCCGGAAAAAAGCTCATGGTCAGCGCCTGCAAAGGCTCCAGCGCATTGTATCTGCGCCACTTGCCCACAAAGAACGATACCCCGGTGCTGACTACCAGATTTGCGAATGACATTATGATCAGACAATCTGCGCGCTGGATGACCTGCTGTAGCTCACACTCCAGCATCCACGATATGACATACCGCACACTGTTTTCAACCAACAGGCACATGGTACCGTTGATCAGACAGGCGGTAAATTTCTGCCCCGGCGTGCCACCAAACAGCATAACTGTGATGAACAGAAAAAGAAGCGTGTAAACCACTGCCATCGGCGTAAAAAAGCCATGGTTGCGCATGACCGAGAGGGTCATCGTAAGCATGGTTATAACACCGGACCACACCAGAGGGTGCTTTACCCTGCCCTTGCCAAGGTAAGCATATTCAACCATGATAAAGCCGAGCCATTGGGTCAGGCAGACCCAGTGGCCGTACATATACCAGCGCCAGAATTCTTCATTCATCACCGAACTGCCCCTTCCATTCCAGCCATGCGCTGCGGATGGCTGTATAGTACTGTCGCTGACGCTCAGTTCTACCCCGCTGCGCAGCTCCACCTTATAGTGCGGATGGAGCGCACATATTTCAGATTGACCACATCGCTGCGCCCTACCTGCAAAAACCGTTTTCGTACAGCATGGCGGCAGATCAGCGATTTTGCCGGTAAAAGGT
>ENA-OQCX01001159-OQCX01001159.1-human-gut-metagenome-genome-assembly--contig:-NODE-1159-length-12673-cov-2.710585_pt1 | contig 12673 bp, 14 predicted proteins | sample MGYA00242762_ERZ504587 | MGnify/ENA primary metagenome ERZ504587 (study PRJEB26092, sample SAMD00036337) | human gut metagenome | host: Homo sapiens | study: EMG produced TPA metagenomics assembly of...
TGTACGTTGCCAAAAATTTTTCTAAAATTCATCGAGAAAACTGTCACGAACTCGCTGCTTATCTCGTTAGTTGTAGTAGAAGCCGTGCATACGATATGCTTCGCAAGCAGCGAGAAGAACCGCTGGAGGAAGTCCCGGACGCACCAGATGACGCCCCGGTGCCGGATGATGCAGTAGTCAGCACCGATAACATCCAACACCTGACAGAACTGATTGGGCAGATGAAACCGGTGTATCGTGATCCGCTGCGCCTTTTGGCAATGGGCTACACCAACAGGGAGATTGCCGAATCGCTTGGACTGACGGATGAAGTGGTTCGGATGCGGCTTTTCCGTGGAAGAAAACTATTGTGGAAGGAGTTGAACAGCCATGAGTGAGCGGACAGAGATTTCTTTTGATGCAGCTTTGATGATGGCACTCCGTGCAGATGCACAGAAAGAACTGGACGAGCTGCCAACTCCGGCACAGCTTAAGGAACGCTACCCGGACACTTCCCGATGGGATGCTCGCCTGAAAGCGGCATTGCATAAACGCCGTCCGGTGCTGAAACGAGTGCTTGTTGCAGCCATGACGCTGGTAATTTTAACTCTCGGCGCGCTTGCAGTAAGTGCAGACTTCCGCAAGGCAGTCTACACGATGATTCAGAAGTTCTTGCCGATTGAGATGCAGCTGACGTATCAAGTGGACGGCGAACCGTTGGAACGATTACCGGATGGATACAGCGATCATTATGTGCCGGACGGCTTTGAAATGGACGATGCGCAGAAATTTGAACGAGCAGAAAACTTTTTACATGTTTACTCGTCAAAAGAAACAGAGGAAAGCTACACTGCCCGTTGTTCAATTATCCAGCCGGGGCAGCAGTCCCTATTTGATAATGAGCATACAGTGTACGAAACCGTAAAGGTCGGAGAAGCAGATGGCGTACTTGGAACTAGTACGGATGAACATGGAAAGAATGTTTATACTCTAAGTTGGGAATATCAGGGGATTACACATACCGTTATGGGAAACATTCCATACGATGAGATTATGAAAATTGCGGAAGGTATCCGTTAAGAAAGCCGGACACTTGTGAGAGTACACAAATGTCCGGCTTTCTTTTTGTCTGAACTTACAAAGATGGAAAATTTGAAAAAAATTCTCCTGAAAATTGGAACGAAGCGAATGCGAATTGCGTTGATTATACAAAGGCTCTTGTTAGGAGCAAAAAAACGGAGGTGTATAATCTCTCGCTAAAACTGTCATAATCCATTGGAAAAGTGGCAAGCGAAAACATGGACGATGTTACGATCATTTTCTTAAAGTAAACGGAAAGTAGAGAAGTAAATGAAGGACTCTACAAATCGTAGGTGGAAATAAATCGGAAAACGTGATATGGATTGAAACAGTTCAAGAGAAAGGGCAATCGACATGGATAGTCAAAAATTTGGTGCGTTCATCTCGGAATTAAGAAAGGAAAGGGGGTGGACACAATTGGAACTTGCACAAAAGCTAAATGTTACGGATGCTGTTTGTCAGGGGCAGCGGTCGGCAGACGGATTTTTTCATTTTGGGGCTTGACTTTTAATAGTTAGTCTCCGCATCGCTAAGTCGTGGTTGGTTTGGTTCTGGTAGGAAAGCTGCATCGTGGTGGGTGCGTTGTACAGAGAAGCGAGCAGATATTGTTTCATGTTTCGGATTGGGCTGCTGTTCTCTGCAAGGCACATCAGCACAAAGCGGATATGTCAGCGTTCAGCTTCATAAACCGGCTGCGTACCACTTCGGCGGGCTTATCGTCCCCGGCAATGCGCAGCGTCTTGCGGTTGATAGCGCAGGTGTCCACAAGCAAGTCCACAATCTGATAGATGGTGTCCTCATCGTCCGGGCAGAGCCGGAGCAGAGTGTCAACCTCCAAAGACTGTGAAAAATATCCTTCCAACTGTTCGCGTTTGCTCATCGCATCATCTTCTTCCGAATAGAAGGGATAAGGTTCACTCATTTCAGTATTATTCTCATCAGTCTTATTACATCGTGATTTTGCAGGGTCTTGACTTGTGGTTTTGAAGCCTCCAGAATCGTGAAAATCAGATTCTGGAATATTGGTTTTGACGATTCTGCCGAAAAGTTTTTCACATACACCAAACTTGGCTTGCCCAAACCTCTGCGTTTTCGTTCAATCAAACCAAATTCTTCAAGTTCCCGCAGCAACTTGGTCGCTTTGTTGTCTGCGCAACACAATGCCCTCTTGACATCCTCAATTGTGAAGATGATGAACACCCGGCCCTGCTCGTCCAGCCAGCCATTTTTAGCAGAAAGGCTCATGCGGTCGAGCAGGATACCGTACAGTGTTTTGGCATCGGTTGACAAGTTCTGGAACCGTGACTCCTGAAACAGAGCTTTCGGGATGCGGTAGAATGAGAAAAGTTCTCCGGCTTGTCCATAGAAGTAATCAAGGGTCATGCGGTTGTGTCAAGGGCTGAAACCGACAGTGATACAGAAACATTGTAAAAACCTCCAGTGAAAAAAATTTTATTAGGATATGAAAAAAGCGCAACTTCGATTTTGCAGGTCGAAATTGCGCTTGGCAACATGTTATAATACAATGTCTTGACGAAAAACGGAATGGACGTATAATAAATTGTGTTATTTGAGAATTTTATATAATTTGCCCTTTGCACGGTCTCTCTGCTGGCAACAAACAAAATTTTATCGATCGAGGAGGAAAATTAATGGGATCAGAAACAATTTCTGCAGTTATGTCTGCTTTGGCTGTTATTTTAGGAATGATTGGTGCGATGTTTTCGGTAAAGCATACTGCTTCCAGTATAGAGAAAACGTCTGATGGTGACGCAAAAGAAGCAAAAGAGGCTGCTCAAAAAGTTCAGGAAGGAAATAAAGACATTATTTCTTTGATGTTGAATAATATGTCCGAATTAAGAGAATATTATGTCATTAATAAGCGGCAGGCTAATCGGGTGTTTAATGCAACATTGACGGCTTGTGTTATGGGTGGAATTATCTTTATCATTGGAAGTATCGTAGCATTTTGGGGTGGCCAGAAAGTATCGTTCTATACAACAATTTCCGGATGTGTTGTAGAACTCATTTCTGGCTTGTTTTTCTGGCTTTATAAAAGAACGATTGATCAGCTCAATCTTTATCACGAGAGATTGGGTTCAACAGAAAAGTATCTCACAGCGGTGCAGTTGGTTGATAAAATGTCAGAACAAGAAAAAGATAGTATGTATCGGTATATCATTGAAATGATGCTGATTGATAACAGTTCAAAGTGTCGTAAAAAAAAGCCTCCGGAAAATAAGATACAAAAATAACATAATACATAATACTGTTGAACTTTGTGAAGGCTACTGAAGGAAAATTGTTGGCCTGCAAGTGATTTGTCGCATTTTAAATCAACCTATGACTTTACACCGTTTTCAAAAAAGAATGTTTGCCGCCCGGCTTTTCGGCAGGCTGCTGCATCATCCCCTTCAATGTACGGCGTAAGGTCGAAATTGAAAGTAATGTTGAGTTGATACCCACGATAAACCTCTACCCTGCGGATAAGCTGATTGACGATCATTTTCTTTGCTTCAAAACTGGCACTGTCGTAGAGATCAGAAAAAGAAATCAGTTCTTCGTACAGTTTTGATACGCTGTCCATCAGTTCGGCAGTTTTTTCCGTTTCTGCGTAGGAAGATTCATAAAGAACATCCAATTCCCGAAGTTTTTCCTCCTGCGCTGTAATCATCTCGGCAAGGGTTTCTTTGGGAAGGACGCTCTCACCTTTGATACAGGCAAGAATCTCGGCTTTCAGGGAAATCAAGTCTTTTTGGGCTTTATCCCGCTCTACCTGAATAGTTTGCAGATAATTCTTACGTTCGACAACTTCCCGCTCGTAACTCCTTGTAATGATCTGCTCTTTCGGGATGCCTCTCATTTTGGAAAAGATCTGACGGACTGATTTATCAATGATCTCATCCAAAATATGTACCGTGTAACCCGTCTGCCCGGTGCAGCCGGTCTGCTTATAACGAGCACTTGGGTTCTCGTCCACGATGTCAACCCACTTTCTTTGTGTAGTTTGCGATAAGCAGAATCTCCCGGATACATTCAAATGCTTTCGGGTTCGGTTTGTTGGAGAATTGAAGACAACGAGATTTCTGTCGATTGCTATAATAAGGAAAATGCACAGTGGGCGTTTTGCTGCCTGCTGTATGACCAGAAAATTGGGCTTTCAGGACAACAAATTAGTAAAAATGGCACTTGATAGAACAGCGAGTGAAAAAAGTAATCATATTTTGGTGTTTTTGTTGCATGAAGCGGCGGGATATGTTAAACTAGAATAAATTATATTAACTTCAGAATACCATCAGAAATGGAGGGCTCGCAAATGGCAATGCGGGATGATCTTGCACAGTCGGCAGAAGAACAAAATATAAAAACGATCCCGTATCCTGCGCACGACACAGGCTGCGGACGTTAAGGAAATGGTCAAAGAATTCTTCCGCTTTATCGGTTGTCTGGTTCACGACATTCCAGTTCAGGCGAGGATACAGGATGTTGCTCAGATACTGAACGAGCGACAAAGCATGATGTGGATCTAATTCTGACGACAGATTATGAACCTTGGCTGGCTACGCTGGCGGCAAATACTCAAAAACGTTTTCCGGAACGCAAAATTATCGGGATGTCCTTTGCGCTGGACGGCGGTGCCGTGCAGATTGACGGAAAAGTCTTGTCCTGACGGGAAATCTGAAGCAAGAACGGATACAAAGCGTGATTGACAGATTGATCGACAGTATCTGGAATGATTCGGCAGATAAAGTGACCGCGGGAAGTCTGCGTCAAATCAATGTACTGTATCACCAGTATGAATTGTTCCACTATTTACAAATGAAACGCACCTTCCGCATTGCCAATATGAATGAGGTACTCAAACTTGGCGCAAATCACTATGATATCCCCTATAAGCCTTATATTAACCGAATGCTGCGGGCGTTTTTTGCGTTTCGGAGAGCTCTGCTGGACTTGCAGCCGAAAACCGTATATTCAATTTATGCTGCCATCAATGCGGCTCGAAAAATACGGGAGATATACAGTGCGTTATCAGAAAACTCGGAGTATCGGCGCAGGGAGGCAGTGCCGACCGTTAATGTAGCCATGCTGCTCCGTGAACTAAATGGCATATACCAGCGTGACCCGAATTATGCAGGCATGTACTATTTGGCGGCCTATCTCTGCCAGAGCGATGAAAATCGGATATTGGATGCGTATAATTATTATAAACGAGCTCGAGAACTGAGTTTGGAGGAGACCGATGGTTTTTATGCATTTGGCATTTATCAGTTGGGACACTATCTCAGTAACGAGTTGGATGAACCAAAGCTTGCGCTGGCGCTTTATCAGGAGGCAGAAGTCAAGAATCGGCGCTGCTATCAGGCTGCTTTCAAATCGCCCGCTGCTATGCGGAACAGCAGATTTGAACAGGCTGCAAATGAGTTTACAAATGTCATTGCAATCTTATCCAATGGCTTGGAACTGGAAGAATTGCCAGCAGATCTTCCCAGTAGGAAAAAAGCTGAAGTTGACGCATTTTATAGGAAAGGCTTTGGCGGCTGGGAATATCTCTCACTAAAAGAAATCCAGTATCTGTATAAATCCTATATCTGGCTTGCACGGATTGCAATGTATCGGAGACAAAAGCAGGAAGGGGATTGGTATACACGGAGAGCACTTTCTGCAGCGATTGCCTATTGGTGTGCACCGATGCTGCAAAGATGCTGTGATCCTAAAATCTGGAATACAGTGCGGCTGTTCCACGTACAAGGGCTGCCTGTCCGTGCGCTGTTTGTTACACTCAAACGAGCTACAGTCATCACCGGAGCCACAGATTCCTTGAAAGCGCAGATTGAAGAGAATGTCCTGCATTATCAGGATATGTACAAAAAAGAAGAGCCCTTATCCGCACAGTAAGAAGTATGATTTGAAAACAGAATCAGGTGGGAGACGTTAAGATGGGCGAGCAGAATCAGAGACAGACCACGAAAAGGACAGAAGGCGTGTTTTTGTATGATGCGCTGATGAATGATACCTATGTTTTGGAAGAAAGTCAGAAACCGGCCTTTGCAAAGCAGTATCGAAGGGCAGCAACCATCGTGTGTGATGCTGTATGCAGAGCAATCAAGGATGTGAAAGAACAGTCGAATCGGAGAGAATCGCACCAGCGTCATGTAAACAATCTCATTCCGATTATTGGTGAGCGCGGCACCGGCAAAACTTCTGTTATGCGGTCATTCTGCTGTGCATTGGAGCGCTATAATGGCATTACCTTAGCACCAGACCCGGTGTTTCCTTGCTACGATCTAAAATTGGATGAGCAGGCGCGCCAGAACATTGCAAATGCACATTTTCTGGTGCTGGATGTCATCAATGCCGGTGAGCTGAAAGGCAGGATGATATTCTGGAAATCACCCTTGCCCGAATGCAGAACATCCTGAAACAGGAAGTAGAGTATGGTGCTCGCGGTACCTCGCAGGGCAGTTTGGAAGAGCTGCGGCGGTTATTGCAGAAATTTGAGACTTTGTACCGGAATCTGCGGTATCTGAACAGCCCAAAACGTGATTCGATCCCGGAAGGAGAGTCGGCACTGCGTGCTCTACAAAACCTTTCTAGCAGTCAAAGTGTGATCTGGGAGTTTGAAGATCTGGTCGAAAGCTATTTGGACTATTTTGACCACAAGGCACAGAACGAATATCACATGCCCGGCCGGAAGAGCTTTCTTGTCATCGCGCTGGATGATGTGGATCGTTACACCAATAAAACAGATAAAATAAACGGCAAAAATGCTTATACATTGCTGGAGGAAATTTACGAACATCTGACGCTGCCGCGTGTGCTTGTGCTGATGACGCTGGATGAAGAGATGCTACGCACCAGCGTGGAACGGTATATAGCCTCTGCGTTTGGAATAGAGGAGACACAGAAAAAAGTACAGGCCAGTCAGCTGCTTGCCAAAATTCTGCCGACTTATCACCGCGTTTATACACCCAATTATACGTACAATATCTGGACGGGTGTAGGAAATAAAAAACAGCAGATCTATGTTCGTCTGCCCGAAGCAATGCAGCAGGAGCTGGTGCTGACAGAAGAACCGATCCCGGCCAAGAAGCTGAATCTCTGTCTATTAGCAGACGCGCAGGTGTCTATTTTGATGCACTGGGGGAAAAGCAGCATTTCTTTGAGCAACGGAACATTCGGGAACTGCATGACTTCCTGCGCAAACTAGATGAAATGGAACAGCCGAACCAGCCGGATGCCGCAGAAAATGAAACGATTCGAGAAGAAAACCGTCGGCGGCTGCTGGAATATCTGAACGATACGTTCTATGTAGAAAAACTGAGCGGTGCGGAACAGGACGACTACAAAAAACGGCTGTGTTTTTCCATAGACCGCCGTAGCGAGGAATTGCTGTATGATATTCGGATAAATCGAAAAAAGCAGGAGAAAAAGCCAAATTTTGAGATTTCTGCAGAAGGCTCAATTCTGAAATTTGAAACGAATGAGGAAGATATTTCAGAAGGATTTCGCTATAGCTACGGAGAACTGATCTATAATTTGTATCATGCGACCCGGGAGGGTGATTATTCCAAGGAGATGATCCACTGCATCCTGGCACTTTACTCCGTGGAACTAAATCAGATATATGGTTCGGTTCGTGCTACACAGGAGAATGAAGCAGACCGGAAACAGGCTGCAAGGCAGCTGCAAAAGTTTATCGGACCATCGGTGACAGGCCGCTGGATCAATAAGATGCTGCCCAAAATCATGTTCCGTTATGAGGATGAAATGACCGGAAAAATGGACATTTTAAAACGCGAGATTGTTGGGCTTACAATAAAGGCCAGTCTGGATGAAATGGTCGTGTTCAGACGTCCGTTATTGTCGAAAAAGGAAGATACAGCGTATCTGCTTCGTGTGGTAGAAATGATGCTGATGCTCTTTACGAATCTTCCGCATCCGTATAAGAAAATTGAAAAACCCACATTGCAGATCACGGCTTCCGGAAAGGAGATTTTGATTAAAGCAAAAAGCTCTAAGACACTTTGCTTTAATGTGTTGAATTTTTGTGTAAATTCGTTCCGATGGGAACAGTATTTTAACTGGGTGGATGATTTGTTCAAGGAGGCAATCAAGGAAATACTTTAAAGTTAACAGCAATCTAAAAGCCGCAGGTTTCACGTCTGTGGCGCAGCTGGAAGAAGAACTAGATACATTCTCGCTACGGAATCAGTACAAAGCCTGGGATGCCCGGTACGGTTCGCTGGCACTTCCGCTGCAGCAGTTTGACCTGACCTACAATCTGTTCAAGCGGCTGGCAAATGATACGAGTGATATGCCGACGAGTATCCCGGATGCCGATATGCTCAAATGTTGCGGCTGGCTATACGGCAAAATCTCGCATCGGTTGCGGGAAGAATCCGATGTTTACGGTGGAATCTTGGGAGATGCTAGCTTTGAAAAGATCTTTGAAGGCTGCCCGTTCGTAGCTCGGATGTTGGCGCTGAATGCTGACAAGGATTATCCACCGCTGTTCCAGACCATTGAGATGCCAGAAGAGGAGCAAAAGTACGATACGGACGTTTTGAATGGCTTCTTCAGCAAGCTTGCGCAAAGTGCATCAATTCAGGCGCAAAACAACAATGAGTCAGCGAAAAATGAAAATGCGTCTATGCTGGAACAAAGCGATATGGACGCTGAAAAGACTAAAAAAGCGCAGCAGACGGAAGCCATCATAAAAGACCTGAACCTTAGTCCGAACGGTGGGCAGCAGGAGAAGCAATAATGGAGGAAAAAGATTCATTCTTTCTGCAAAGCCTTGCCCGGCTGAGCAGAGCACTGTTCTGTCAGGTCGATTCGCAGGATATTCTGGATGGAGCACTCTTTTTTGACGATATCTCGTTTCAGACGGCAGCGGATTATATGATGCTGGATCCGGATACTTCGTTGCGCTACAGCCGGATGGAATGCCGTAAGACTGCCGAATTTGCAGCAGATTTTGTCTGTGAGCGGCGAAAGCGTCACTTCTCCGGGCCGCAGGAGATCACGGGATGTCTGTCAGCTTTTCAATTCTGGTCGTGCTGGCAGAACTGCTGCTTCGGCCGGATGAACCGGTGGTCTGCCGGTATGAGCAGCTGATTCCGTGGCGGCAGATTACAAAAATGTTGGGCGAGGAACTGCCGACAGCGGCTATGTATGCACAGAAGGACTTGGACAGCGGCATAGCTGGACGAAAGAACTTTGACTGGGCTGCTGTCATCGGCCACGACAACAGCCCGCTGAATGCCGTGATGGAGCGGGGCATTTCGGAGCACCACTTCCACCTGTTTTCCTCCCTGCCTTATTTTCAGGTATCGTGGGTCAACCTGATGAATGCAGTGAGCTGGAACTATTATCTGGATAACCTGCGACGTATTGAGCAGCAAAGCAAGGTCTGGCAGAAGGATGATTACATCACAGCACTTTTGAACCACAAAGCGGATCGGGCCGGAACGTCAACACTCATTCTGCACCAGATGCAGGCGGCATTGATTCGGATATATTTGTTTCAGCGGTTGTGTGAGCCGGTGCCGTATATCCAAAAGCCGCCTTTCGGCGGGATGGATCGGGTCTATCGCTTGCTGCGGAACCCGGAACTGTTGCAGTTAACGGCAGCAGAGATCAGGATGAAATCGCCTTTTGGCAGGATACGCCAGGCGAGGATTATGCATTGAACCAAACGGCAAACAACAGAGTTGAAGACGCTCGACAGTTCCGTGGCGAACGCTGGTTTTTGTATGCCATGCTGCGGGACATCTATGCAGAACTGCACAGCCGCAAGCTGAGCCGGGAAGAGCATAACCTGTTTTATGCCTATCTCTGCTTGCAAAACGAGCTGCGTGCCCAGATGGTGCAAATCAACGGCTATGTGGGCTTTGATAACTTTCAGGTGTATGAGCGTCGGCGTGGCTACTTTTTCCCGCCGGATGCGGAATCGCTGTGGCTCAGTGCGCGGCTGGCCGTTCGGGAACCGCTGCTGAAGGCACCCTATCTGCGGGAGTTGGAAGTGCGAGTGTCTCCCTCTGATACAGCATTGGGAAATTACCAATGGATTGCTCAGCTGGATCGGGCCATTTACGGGCCGGATGCATTGCCGGGAGAACCGGAACCGCCGGATCTGCGCAGCCGGTATTATTACGTTTATCATTTTATCAAGCGACCAGATCGCACCACAGCGCGGCTGTCGGCTGCCTGTCAGAAGAACGAACTGCAATTGCAAGTGCAGCAGTACCGGCATGAAGATCTGCGTAGCAAGCTGGAACGGCAGGCTAAAGCGCTGCTGGCGTTCCGGGAAACATATCCGCAGACGGCCTGCCGGGTGCATGGCATCGATGCTGCCTCGCAGGAAATCGAGTGCCGCCCGGAAGTGTTTGCGCCTATTTTTCGGATGCTCCATGCGCACCAGCCCGCCAAAACCTATCCGATGGCTCCGCAGCTGCCACAGCTCAGAAAGACCTACCATGCCGGTGAAGATTTTCTGGATGTTGTGGACGGTCTGCGTGCCATCGACGAATCCATCCACTTTCTGGAACTGGGATACGGTGACCGCATCGGTCATGCGATCGCGCTGGGTATCGATGTGGCAGAATGGTACGAGAATAAAAAGCAGCAGATCGTGCTGTCTAAGCAGGATTATCTAGATAATCTGGCATGGATGAACCATGCGCTGACACAGTATCATCTGGAATGCGCTGACACGCTGCGCGAATTTTTAAGGAGCGAATTTGACCGCTATTTTCATGAGGTATACCAGCTGCATGGAGAAGCATCGCAGGATCTGGAGACCTATTACAAGGCATGGTGCCTGCGCGGTGACCATCCTTCCCTGTACCGCAACGGCGTTTATGAAGCGCCACCTATCCCGGTGGATGATCTTGACCGCTGCCGCACCAATTTTTCGTTCCCACAGCCTTTTTCGGAGCGGTATATCCAGGAGAGTGCAGCGCTCTATTACCGGTATCACTATGATCCCTTTGTAAAATCGGCTGGAAAGACACAGATATCTGTACGAGTACCAAAGATTTACAGCAATGCCTGTGCGCAGATACAGGCGTGTATGCAGCGGGAGGTGGCAGACCGCGGTATTGCAATAGAGACGAATCCTTCCTCCAATGTGCTCATCAGCACGTTCCGCGAGTACCACAAGCATCCGATTTATCATTTTTACAATAAGCATCTCGTCCATGGCACAGAACAGGATGCCTGTGCGCAGTTGCATGTATCCATCAACACGGATGACAACGGCGTGTTTTTTACCAGTATAGAAAACGAGTACGCCCTTATGGCCCGCGCGACTGAGCTGATTCTGGATGAGGAAACGGAACGCCCACGCTACAAAAAGGCAGATATCTACGAATGGCTGGATGATATCCGCAAAATGAGTAATGAGCAGGGCTTTCCGGGAGGTATAGAAGAAGAGAGGATAGAGCATGTTTAGAAAACAGAAGGACTACCCGCTGACTAAAATGGAAAAGCGCATTCTGGAGGAATGGGAAACCGCCTGGAAGGGTGCGCAGGGAGAAGATGACGACGAGAACACACAGACAGATGCAAATAAGATGCTCTATGATCTGGTGCGGGAAAACTACAAGATCTTTGCCCGCAAGGCGGCTCGGAACCGGGACGATAATTTTGCACAGAAGAATTGGCTGCTCTATGGCATCGGGATCGCGGTGTTCGTGGAAAGCATTCTGCTGTTGCTGCTGACGATTTACTGGGAGAAGATGGAGTGGAGCAGCAGTGGCCTTATAATGTATGTCGTCTATTTCAGTGCGTTTCAGGCAATTCTGTTCTGTGCAGCAGGCAAAAAGATCGCCGTAGACAAAAAGCAGGAGACATGGGCGCGTCATACAGATGCACTGGGAAGGTTGCAAGATGCTATGGTTCGGTATACGCAGGGTCTTTCGCCTTATGAAGGGCTGAACGACGAGGAAAAACGGAAAATGTTCGCTCGACGTTTTTGCGCATCGTAAATCTGAACCGAAAAAAATTCGTAAAGAACATGGAGAGCAAGGAAGCTGACCTGACAGATCTGCTGGAAAAGCTGAAACTGACCAAACTGTAAACAAATAAACCAAGAACCGGGTTTTCCCGCAAAGGGAGCTACATCGTGGTGGGTGCGTTGTACAGAGGAGCGAGCAGATATTGTTTCATATTACGGATTGGGCTGCTGTTCTCTGCAAGGCACTTCAGCACAAAGCGGATATGGTCGCGTTCAGCTTAATAAGCCGGCTGCGTACCACCTCGGCGGGCTTATCGTCCCCGGCAATGTGCAGCAGCTTACGGTTGGTGGCACAGGTATCCACCAGCAAATTCACGATTTGGTAGAGGGTATCTTCATCATCCGGGTAAAGCCGGAGAAGAAGGTCTATCTCTAAAGAGCACGAAAAATATTCTTCGAACAGTTCGCGATTCTTCATCTTCTCCGATTCGTCGGAAAGGATAAGATTCGTATTATTCATCTCTTTTTATTCTCTTTCTTCTTAATACCTCGTGATTTTACCGGGTCTTGACAAGCGATTTTAGAGCCACAAGAATCGTCATTATCACGATTCTTGACACTCTCCTTTGAAGATTCTGCCGAAAAGTTTTT
>ENA-OQCX01001160-OQCX01001160.1-human-gut-metagenome-genome-assembly--contig:-NODE-1160-length-12657-cov-2.502873_pt1 | contig 12657 bp, 22 predicted proteins | sample MGYA00242762_ERZ504587 | MGnify/ENA primary metagenome ERZ504587 (study PRJEB26092, sample SAMD00036337) | human gut metagenome | host: Homo sapiens | study: EMG produced TPA metagenomics assembly of...
CAAGACGTTCCTGCAATTTCTCCTTGTCATAGTCGGACTTGGTAGAAGCAATCTGAGCCTTGATTTGTTCGCAACGCTCCTTGATATTTTCTTTTGCACCGGCACCGTTCACGATAGTCGTATTGTCTTTAGAAACAGTTACCTTGTCGGCAGTACCAACATTTCGATAGTAGCCTGTTCCAGTTTCAAGCCTTTTTCTTCGCTGATTACAACACCGCCTGTCAATACGGCAATGTCTTCCAGCATTTCCTTGCGACGGTCACCGAAGCCCGGAGCCTTCACTGCACAAATCTTCAACTGAGAACGCAGACGGTTTACAACCAATGTAGTCAGAGCCTCGCTATCCACATCTTCTGCAATTACCAACAGAGGACGGCCAGTCTGTACAGCCGGTTCGAGGATAGGCAGAAAATCTTTCAGGTTGGAAATCTTCTTATCGTAAATCAGGATGTACGGTTTCTCCATTTCGCATTCCATCTTTTCAGTGTTGGTAACGAAATAAGCAGAAAGATAACCGCGGTCGAACTGCATACCTTCTACTACACCGATAGTGGTATCCGTACCTTAGCCTCTTCGATAGTGATAACACCGTCTTTGGAAACCTTACGCATAGCGTCTGCAATCAGCTTACCGATAACCGGGTCGTTGTTGGCAGATACCGTACCTACCTGTTCAATCTTATCATAGTTGTCACCTACCATCTCGGCCTGGCTCTTGATAGACTCAACCACTTTGGCAACAGCCTTGTCGATACCGCGTTTGATATCCATCGGGCTTGCACCGGCAGTTACGTTCTTCAAGCCTTCGGCTACGATAGCCTGAGCCAATACGGTAGCGGTAGTTGTACCGTCACCAGCATCGTCACCTGTCTTGGAAGCAACTTCCTTAACCAGTTGTGCACCGGTATTCTGGTAAGCATCGGCCAGTTCCACTTCTTTGGCTACTGTTACACCGTCCTTTGTGATGTGGGGAGCGCCGAATTTCTTTTCGATGATTACGTTACGTCCTTTCGGGCCGAGCGTTACTTTTACTGCATTTGCCAAGTGTATCGATACCTTTCTTCAGTTGGTCGCGGGCATCGATATTGAATAATATTTCTTTTGCCATAATGTTTTTACTATTTATCAGGTTTACTATTTATAAATTGATTATCCCAAAACAGCGAGTACGTCGCTTTGACGCATGATGAGGTACTTGGTTCCTTCCACTTCCAGTTCCGTACCGGCATATTTGCCATACAGTACCGTATCACCAACCTTCAACACCATTTCTTCGTCCTTAGTTCCGTTGCCTACTGCGATAACTTCACCTTTCAAGGTTTTTCTTTTGCCGTATCAGGATAATAATACCGCCGATTGTTTTTTCTTCTGCAGGTGCAGGGAGTATCAGCACTCTGTCTGCTAATGGTTTAATGTTCATAGTTTCTTTTGTTTTATATGTTATACAATTTATTATAATGGTAATGTTGCTTTATACAAGCGATAAAGAAACTTACGAAAACCGTGCCAAAAGGCAAAGCTGTTCGTTTGGCAGATAAATGCTGACAAAATGGCAAAGGTGACCGGCTATAAAACAAGAACTCCTTACCGGCAACCGTCCGGCAAGGAGTTCTTTACTATAATATCTGTTCTGTCCGTTACCCGCAATGGAAATACTTCTCAACCAGTTTCAGCATCTCTTCCGGACTATCCTGCACTTCGCTACGCAAAGTCCTATCCTCATAAGCACGCAACTTACTGATAATCCCGTCAATCATGGCAGGGCTGAAGACGTTGTATTTCTCGAAAGCGGCACGCTGTTTTTCCAGACAATCGGCAGAAGCGACACAACTGTCGGGCAACTGAGCCAGTTGTTTCAGTTTATCTTCGTTTTCTTTCTTGTGGATATTTACGTTCACGTAAGTCCTATCCGCAATTTCCAAAGCATCCGGCATCTCAAAACCGCAGCGGCAAGCTACTGCCAGTCCTGCAATCAGTTGGTACAAATCGGCTGAACCGTCCGGTGAACGCATCTCTACCGTCTGCTTTTGAGTGGTGTCGTAATTGCTCGGCGCTTCCAGAGGATTGGCAATCATGCACATATCGGTCTTTGCCGACCATCCCAACGGCACACGTACCAATACGGAACGGTTGCGGTCGCCCCAGCAGATATTGGTAGGCGCTTCCTGATGAGGAACAAGGCGGAAATAAGAAGTAGGATTCGTATTGCCGAATGCGGTAATGGAAGGAGCCAGCTCCATCATTCCCGCAATTGCCTTGCGGGCCGTTTCGGAAAGTACGCCGTCTTTCAGCATCTGATTCTTTCCGTCCTTCATGATGCGCATGTGAATATGCAATCCGGAACCGGCCTTTCCTGCCGTTATTTTCGGAGCGAAAGTGATGTCGTATCCATATTGGTAAGCAAGGTTACGGATAATCCATTTGGCAATCATCAACTGGTCGGCTGCCTGCTCGGCACGTACCGGCAGAAATTCGATTTCGTTCTGCTCGTATATCTTACCGTCAAGGGTGAAGTTTCCCACTTCGGAATGCCCGTACTTAATTTGTCCGCCGGTTTGTGCAATGTACGCCATACACTCGGTACGGAATTCATTGAACTTGGCATACGGAGCAGACTCGTGATAACCACGCTGGTCGGTAGCGGGAACATACCGCTGTCTTCCGAAATGACGTAATACTCCAATTCGCCCATAGCCTGGAACTCCATACCGGTTACTTCCGTAAATGCCCGGCACGCCTTGCGCAGAGTGTGTTCGGGAGAACTTTCCAACGGTTCGCCGTCTTTATTGAAGAAAGAGCAGAGCATGGAAAGCGTAGGCTGCTCGGCAAACGGATCTATAAAAGCCGTACAGAAGCGGGGTATTACATATAAATCGCTGCTGCCCGCTTCAATGAAAGGAAACAGGCTGGAACCGTCCACACGCTCCCCGCACGTAAGTATCGCATCGAGATATGCGGCATCGTTAATGACAAAGTTCAAAGTTTTCAACCGCCCGTCGGCAGCAGGATACATGAAGTTCACCATAGTGATTCCATTCTCCTTTATATAAGAAACGATGTCGTTTTTTGTAAATTCGGAAGCCGTTTTTTGAAGCTTGGCCACCAACGGATTGGCATGCATTGAGAAATCTTGTTCCATGATTCTGGTTGTTTTTAGTTGATGATACGGTTAACAAAACATGTCCGTATTAAAAGTTTGGAACACGGACTCACAAATATACAAAAAGACAGCCAATTGCAATAAACTGACTGTCTTTATTTATTCCCGATATGGATAAATATTGCAAAAAACGGATAGAACCCGACTTTCTGTTCCCTGCCTACAGAATGTCATTCCAATAAATTCTCTATGGAATAGTTTTCCCAAAAAGTCCGGGTAGAGTTCACCAGCGAGCTGCCCATATAAAGCAAAAACAACACCGCTATGACAATCATCAGGAAACTGACCAGCGCATTATGCTTTTCTTGTTTAAATTGAACGGAAACCATACAAACCTCCTCTTTTATTGTCACTGCAAAGGTAAGAGCCGAATATTACATTCCTGCAACACCTGCGTAACAAATATACAAAAAGGAGCACAAACAGGCTCCTTTTTAATAGTATTTCAGTTTTTATTAACTCAGTTCGCTAACCAGCTCTTCGGGGGTAATCAATTTCTGTTCTCCCGTCTCCATATTCTTCAAGGTTACCTTGCCCTCATTCATCTCGTTTTCTCCCACCAAAGCAACAAACGGAATCATCTTGGAGTTGGCATAACCCATCTGCTTCTTCATCTTGCTGGAATCGGGGAAGATTTCGGCACGGATACCTGCCGCACGTACCTGGTAAGCACATTCATAGAGAAAGCGGCTTCTTTCTCACCGAAATTGATAAACAGAAGCTGCGTACCGTTCACCGCTTCCTTCGGATAAAGTTCAAGCTGATTCAGCACATCGAATATGCGGTCTGCACCAAACGAAATGCCCACTCCCGAAACACCTGCCATGCCGAATACACCGGTCAAGTTGTCATAACGACCGCCACCGGTAATGCTGCCAATCTGCACATCCAGCGCCTTTACTTCAAAAATAGCACCCGTATAATAGTTCAAGCCGCGAGCCAGCGTCAGGTCAAGCTCGATTTCGTTCTTCAAGCCAAGCGCGGAAAGTGTATTCAAGATAAACTCGCTCTCTTCCACTCCCTTCAAGCCCTCTTCGCTGGCAGAAAGCACCTGCTTCAGTGTGGCGAGTTTCTCTTCGTTACTACCGCTCAACAAAATGATAGGCTGCAACTTGGCAATGGCCTCATCACTGATGCCCTTCTCTTTCAGTTCGGCGTTGACATTGTCCAGCTATCTTGTCCAGTTTGTCAATCGCTACGGTAATGTCCACTATCTTATCGGCCTCACCGATAATCTCGGCAATGCCGCTCAATATCTTGCGGTTGTTGATTTTAATGCATACACGGATGCCGAAGCGCGTAAATACGGTATCGACTATCTGCATCAGTTCCACTTCATTCAGCAAGGAATCGCTGCCCACCACATCGGCATCACATTGATAGAACTCACGATAACGCCCCTTCTGCGGACGGTCGGCGCGCCACACCGGCTGAATCTGGTAACGCTTGAAAGGAACGTGATTTCATCCCTGTGCATCACGACATAACGGGCAAAAGGTACGGTAAGGTCATAGCGCAGACCTTTCTCACAAAACTTGCTTGCGAGCTTCGCGGCATTACGGCTCAACAGTTCCTCGTCCGTCAGACCGGAAAAGTAATCACCCGAATTCTGTATCTTGAACAACAGTTTATCGCCTTCTTCACCATACTTCCCCATTAAGGTGGAAAGCATTTCCATGGAAGGAGTCTCTATCTGCTGGAAACCATAAAGATGATAAACATCACGAATCGTATTGAATATATAGTTACGCTTCGCCATTTCTACGGGCGAAAAGTCGCGGGTTCCTTTGGGAATACTTGGTTTTGCTGCCATAATCGTATCAATCATTTATAAAATCAGATGACAAAGTTACGGTATTTTATTGATTAAGAAAAAAAATGCTTTCTCCATTTAGCATGAAGAAAGCATTTTTCTATTTCTACGGAACAGAACGTTCTTATTCTCTGCGTCCCATGAATATCATTATGTAGTAAACAAGCGTTGCCAATGAACCGAGCGCAGCTACCACATACGTATAAGCGGCCGAACGAAGCGCGTCTTCCGCCTGTGTATGATTGCGGGCATTCGTAATGCCGGAACTGCTCAACCATACCAATGCACGCTTGCTCGCATTGATTTCCACCGGAAGGGTGATGAAGCTGAACAGTGTAGTCATGGCAAACAGGATGATACCTGCCAGCAGCAACTGCGGAAAAGTGTTCAGCATCAGGATACCACCCAACAGTACCCACGTCATAATGTTGGAAGCGAACGAAACCACAGGCACCAGCTTGCTGCGCATCGTAAGCGGTGCATAGGCGCGTGCATGCTGCACGGCATGTCCGCACTCATGGGCGCAACGGCCGCCGCCATAATGCTGTTGCTGTTATAAACGCTTTCGCTAAGGTTTACGGTCTTATTGGCAGGGTTGTAATGGTCTGTCAAGTGTCCCGGAGTATGTGTTACGGTTACATCGTAGATGCCGTTATCGTGCAGCATCTTCAAAGCCACATCGGCTCCCGTCATTCCGTTGCCGGTGGGGATTTTAGAATATTTCTTGAATTTACTCTGCAGGTTCATCTGTACCAGCCAACTGACCACAGCCACCCCGATAAAGATAATCCATTGCATGCCTATCATTCCTGTTCCCATAATTTTCTTCTTTTAATAATAAATAAATGAATAATGTGTCGTTTCTGTTTGTATAACAAATTGTCTGCCAAAAATAAAGGGAAACTGCGAGCTATCTCCCGGTTCTCCCTATCTTTTAGGAAGAATTAAAGATTTACCGACATAACGGTTACAGTTTTAGCAATTCACCGGCAGCAGGCTACTCTTCCAGGTGCAGTTCGATGACTTTGTCAATATCTGTCGGGACTTCGGAAAGATAAAGCATGACACCATCCCGGCATTTCTGTATTTTCAGCGGCCGGCGGTCGGTATAACCTACAGCCTTCTTCACGCGCTTTCCATCCAAAGGCAGGAAAAGCGCTTTATCCTGCAAATCCAGAATATGCACATACAGCTTATTTCCCTTCTGCGTTGTCACTCCCCAAGGGTGAGGAGCCACACAGCCGCCACGTGTTCCGTAAATAGTTTCACCGTACACTTTCATCCACTCTCCTATCTCTGCCAGTCGCTCCATGGCAACAGCCGGCAGTTCGCATCGGGCTGCGGACCTATATTCATCAGGAGATTGGCATCCTTACCGGCTGCTTTCACCAGATAGTGAATCAAAGTTTTTGCCGGCTTATAGTTTTGGTCTGTAATCTTATATCCCCACATGCCATTCATTGTCTCGCACGTTTCCAATGGCAAGTTACTGACACCTTGTCCGGAAAGTCCCGCCTTATTCTCACCGGGCAAATCACGCTCAAAAATCTGTATATCTTCTCCCTCGAAAGGTGTCCGGTGATGATTATTACCAATCAGACAGGCAGGTTGCAGGCGGTGTATCAACGCATATTGCCCGGGCAACTGCCAATCGAAACCGGGATTCCGGTCCTGATCCCACCAGCCGTCAAACCATATTGCGCCTATTTTCCCGTAACCGGTCAGCAACTCCGTCAACTGGTTGTTCATAAAAGCGTAATAGCTATTCCAGTCTCCCGAAGGATCCGGACGTCCGGTTCCACGTCCCGTACGCCCCTGTGGAGCATCCTCACGATACCAGTCTATATGTGAATAATACAGATGCAGGCGAATCCCCTGCTTATGACATTCATCCGCCAATTCTTTCAGTACATCCCGCCTGAAAGGAGTGGCGTCCACAATATTATAATCGGAATAACGGGTATGAAACATGGAAAAGCCCTCGTGATGCCGCGAAGTGAAACAAATATATTTTGCTCCGGAAGCCTTGATAGCTGCCACCCACTTGGCTGCATTGAACCTGGAAGGATAAAATCCGCCCGCCAATTTGGCATATTCTTTATAATTCAGGTTATTATTGGTCATGGTCCATTCTCCGGTTGCCAACATGCAGTACAGCCCCCAATGGAGGAAAATGCCGAATTTGCTGTCCCTGAACTCCTGGCGCGACTGCAAGTTTTCTGCCGTAGGCTGATAAGGTTGCGACCTCCCGGAAGAGCAGAGAGAGAGCAGAAGCAATAATGAGATAATACGTGTTTTCATGGTAATAAATAAAAAAGTACGGGTTACCCGAATTTATACAGTCCGTTATCGAAGCCACAAAATTCGCGTAACCCGTACGTAAGGTTGTCTATTTGTCAATCTATGTTATTCCTCCGTATAGCGTTCGATGGTTTGTTCGCGGTCGGGACCTACAGATACAATCTTCACAGGCACACCGAGCTGTTCTTCCAGGAACGACAGATAAGCGTTGAATTCTTCGGGGAATTCGTCTTCGCTCTGCATCTTTGTCATATCCGTCTGCCAGCCGGGCAATTCCACGTACACCGGTTCCACACCTTCGATATCGAACGGGAAGTAATCGATTTCCTCACCGTTGACCTTATATGCCACACAGGCTTTGATTGTTTCGAATGAGTCGAGTACATCGCTCTTCATCATGATGAGCTTGGTTACGCCGTCTACCATAATGGCATATTTCAAGGCTACCAGGTCAATCCATCCGCAACGGCGCTTACGTCCGGTTACCGAACCGAATTCATGTCCCAGCGTACAAATCTGGTCACCGGTCTTGTCGAACAGTTCCGTCGGGAACGGACCTGCACCCACACGCGTACAATATGCCTTGAAGATACCGTACACTTCGCCAATCTTATTGGGAGCTATGCCCAAGCCCGTGCAGGCTCCTGCACAAATGGTATTGGAAGAAGTGACAAACGGATAAGAACCGAAATCAATATCGAGCATCGTACCTTGCGCACCTTCGCACAAAACAGACTTTCCGTCCGACAGCAGACCGTTTATTTCATGTTCGCTGTCCACAAACTTGAACTGCTTCAGGTATTCGATACCCTCGAACCATGCCTTTTCCAGTTCGCTCAAATCATATTCGTAATTCAAGCCTTTCAGGATTTGCTCGTGACGGGCTTTGGCAGCAGCATACTTCTTGTCGAAATCGTGCAGGATATCACCTACACGTACACCGTTGCGGCTAATCTTGTCTGTATAAGTAGGACCGATGCCCTTGCCGGTAGTTCCCACTTTGGCATCTCCTTTTGCTGCTTCATAGGCAGCATCCAGAATGCGGTGCGTGGGCAGGATGAGGTGTGCTTTCTTGGAAATATGCAAGCGTTCCTTCAAATTGTGACCGGATGCTTCCAATGCTTCCGCTTCCGCCTTGAACAGCGCCGGGTCGAGCACTACACCGTTACCGATGATATTCACCTTATCACCCTGGAAGATTCCCGAAGGAATGGAACGGAGCACATATTTCTGACCTTCAAACTCCAATGTATGACCGGCGTTCGGGCCGCCTTGAAAACGTGCCACTACATCGTATCTCGGAGTTAATACATCAACGACTTTGCCTTTGCCTTCGTCGCCCCATTGTAATCCTAATAGAATGTCTACTTTCATTTCTCTTTCTTATGGTTATTATTTTTCTTCTTTCTTTTGTTTGCGCGGTCGCACTTGCTACACAAGCCGTACATGTACAGCGAATAATGCGTCAAGTTAAAGCGGCTCAACCTGGTATTCTCAATGGCGTGCTGCAATTCCTCGTTCTGGAATTCGGTAACCTTGCCGCACTGCGTGCAGATTTGGTGATGATGCGTATCACGGTTATAGCATTTTTCGTATTGAGAGGAATTTCCGAACTGATGCTTGATAACCAGCCGGGCATTGATAAGCAATATGATGGTGTTGTACAGCGTCGCACGGCTCACTCTGAAATTCTCCTGGTCTGCCATCAGCGAATAAAGCGTGTCAACATCGAAATGGCCGTCTATGGAATAAATAGTGTCGAGTATGGCATAGCGTTCGGGAGTCTTGCGATGCCCGTTCATATTGAGATATTCGGTGAATATCTGTCTAACCGTATCTTTCACGTTCTGACTTTCCATTTAAAGGCGCAGTTTTTTAACAGCCAACAAAGTTAAGCCTTTTTTGCGGAAAGCAAACAAAAAAAGAAAAATTAATGATGAGAATGGTAAAGTAGCCGGCACTCTATCACTTACCGTTTTATCATAACGCTACCTCTTCCTTTACCAGATTGTAAAGCAGCCGTTCTGTCTCCGAAGAGGAATCTCCCATGCCTTCTACCTGCGGCAAACCTGAAACGCATTTTCCTCGCTGTGCTGCATGAAGCGGCGGATAGCGGTCAGCGCGGCATTGCGCACATGATAAGAGCCTGAGAGGAACGCCGATATTGCCTGGTCAAGGAATTCATTCTCCACCCGTTCGTTCATATCGCCTTTTTTCATTAACAGCCGGGCAATGGTAAGGAAACCGCAGACCTGCGTATATTCATCTTCAGCGGCAATCCAGTGAAAAGACTTCGCAGGGGCATACGAAGATGCTGGAACAGGTTCATACAGGTAAGTTCCGCAATCTCGATGTTCCGGATGTTCTCCACCCATATGTCCGCTATTTCGGGCAAGAAGCTGTCGACAGGCTGGAGCAATCCCGCCAATATTTTACATTCGCGAATATCTTCTTTCCAAAGTGCCTGCGCCAAGGCATGATCTTTCCCGTAAGCAGAAGCAATACTTTTGATACGGGGCAGTTCCACACCGAAGTTAAGTTTGTAGACCAAACCTTTCTCACGCATACTTTGAGACACAGCCCCATTCATGGAGAGGCGGAGCTGTGTTTTTATTTCTTTGAGTTGTTCTTTTAGTTCCATTAGTTTCAGAAATGAGAGTTCCGGTTATCACCTGAGGCAAAAAGCCTTTTATCTTAAAAAAGAGGTGTGTCAAAATGCACCTGATGATTTTTAGGCACGATTACGCGGAATGCACGGATTTACTTTATCCTTTTTTCCGTTTCCGTGAAATCCGCGTAATCCGTGCCTAAAAGAAAACAATAAAATCTCTAAATTACCATTCAATCGTTCACTGAAGCAATGCCGAGTAGTCCTTGCTATAACGCAGCATCTGTTCGGCATACCCTTCATCATAAGTCACCTTCACATCGGTTATGTTGCCGTCCGCATCCGTCACAGCCTCATACTTCGGGTTGACAAAGCCTTATACGGAGCCAGGTTCAGCTTCTTGTAACGTTCCAATACTTCCGCGTGCAGTTCCGGATCTACTTTTACGGCATAGGACTCTACCAGTCACGGGCTGCGTCATAGTCGCCCGTGGACTTGATACGCTGTATTTCGGCAAGCAGTTCGCCAAACAGTTCCCGTACCTTTTCATAATCATTGATTACGACATAAGTCTTTCCGTCCTTCTTCACCAGTTCCACCACTTTGTCGGCACGCACCCTTTTCATATACCCAACGGGCTATGAGCTGACGGTTGCGCATATGTGCCTCTTCCACGTTGTTTCCCGGTTCGATACGCACAAGCTGTGTCATCAAGCCGTTCATCAGATAGGTATAGAATTGGGCCTTGTAGGCATCCGCACTCGGAGTCAGCCCCAGTTCCACCAGTTTCGGATCGGCCACATAATACAGTCCGAACAAGTCGGCACGCGCCTCTTCGATAGTAGAGCCGTAAGCTTCAGCGCATCGGGGTCTACGCCCGGAAGCAGCTTGCCGGAACCATGTCCCAGACACTCATGCAGGTCGGTATGCAGTTCATCGGTCGTATCGGCATATTTGTCTATCAATTGCAGTTCGGCATCGCTATATACAAACTCTTCGTTGAAGCCGTTGCCATGGGCCGCCTTGTTGTAGGCATCCGTTATATTGCCAATCGTTACGGATTTGGAGCGTGATGGCTGCGGATCCAGTTGGCATTGGGCAGGTTGATACCGATAGCCGTCGAAGGATAGAGGTCGCCCGCCAGAATAGCGGCAGTGATTACCTTGGCTGAAACACCTTTCACCTTCTCTTTCTTGAACTGCTTTTCCACCGGAGAGTGGTCTTCGAACCATTGCGCATTGCTGCTGATAATCTCCGTGCGGCGGGTAGCTTCCAAATCCTTGAAGTTCACCAAAGATTCCCAGCTTGCCTTCATGCCCAGCGGGTCGCCGTAGCTTTCGGTAAATCCGTTTACGAAGTCGATGCGGGAATCCAAATCCTTCACCCACAGAATGGCATAATCATCAAAGGTCTTCAAGTCACCTGTTTCATAAAACTCTATCAGCTTGGCTATAACCGCTTTCTGTTCAGGGTTCTCGGCCACGCCTTCCGCTTTCTTCAGCCAATACACAATCTTCCCGATAGCCGCACCATACAATCCTCCGGCTTTCCACACTTTCTCCCGAATCTTGCCGTTCTCTTTCACCAGGCGGCTGTTCAATCCGTAAGAAACCGGCGTTTCATCCTTAGGGTCCTTCAGGGCGCTGTAAAAGGCTTCGGCTTCCTGCTGCGTCACCCCGTCATAATAATTACATGCCGAAGTCAGCACCAAATCCTCACCGGCAGCCTGGTTCACACGCTTCGGCATCACTTTGGGGTCGAAGATAACGGGAGCCACCTCTTCATAAAGCTGCTCCACCGTCTGCCCTTCTGCAAGCGGCAGTGTAGCGGCGTCCACGCTTAAAAGGCTTGCTTGAAGAATTCGGGAGTAAAGCCCGGTACGAACTTCTCGCAGCCGTAATGATGATGAATGCCGTTGGAGAACCATACCCGCTTCAGGTACACTTCCATAGCCTTGAAGTCTGCCGCACTCTTGTCGCCGGTATAGCCCGTATAGACGGCTTCCAGCATCCGGCGGATTCTGAGGTTATATTTCCCGTTCTGGTCGAACAGAATGTCACGTCCCTGCAAAGCGGCTTCCGTGAGGTAATAAACTAATTCTTTCTGTTTGAGAGACAAGTTCTCAAACTCCGGTACGCGATAGCTAAAATCTGTAAGTCTGCAAATTGTTCCACTGTATAATCAAATTTTTCTGCCTCGGCAGTAGTTTTCGGTGCTCCGCCGCAAGCTGTCAGCAAGGACGCGGCAACCATTACGGAAATCAGTTGTTTTTTCATGTGTGTTTGGAAAAGATTGATTAGTATTAAAATAACAAAAGGAAGTATTCCGGAGCACATGACGCGGAATATTTCCTTTTATAAATTCAGTTTTACTGCATTATTTACCTTTCACTGCATTTTTCTTACGATAACCGTTAGGAGTTTCTCCTACATTTTTATAAAATGCAGCATAAAAAGACTGACGATTGGCAAAACCTACCATCGTGCTGATTTCCTCAACATTCTTGTCAGCATATCTCTTATCTGTCAATAAATGCAAAGCGTCTTTCACTCTGTACTCATTCAACAAACAAGAATAATTCATGCCGAAACGGGAGTTCACCACTGCCGACAAATAACGGGTATTGGTCTGCAGTTCTTTCGCCAAATCCTTAGCAGAGTAATTGGGGTCTCTGTACTTCTTCTGCACGACAATGATATTCAGTATCCTGTCGTACAGCTCGTCTGCCAGTTCCGGCCGTATCAAGGAACGGTAGGCAGCCTTCTTTTCTTTCTTT
>ENA-OQCX01001161-OQCX01001161.1-human-gut-metagenome-genome-assembly--contig:-NODE-1161-length-12655-cov-2.204103_pt1 | contig 12655 bp, 11 predicted proteins | sample MGYA00242762_ERZ504587 | MGnify/ENA primary metagenome ERZ504587 (study PRJEB26092, sample SAMD00036337) | human gut metagenome | host: Homo sapiens | study: EMG produced TPA metagenomics assembly of...
CGATACTGGTCTTCTTCTCCTTCTTCGCAAACCACATTACAATGATGCTCTAACACAACATCCGCTTTGCCTATTGCTTTTCGAATCTCCTCGGCATTCTGAATCAATATAGAATTGAATGGTGCTATATAAATAATGTGTTGTTTTTTTCATCTTTTTTCGCATGATACAGAGCAAAGCGCAAAACTGCTAAGTGTTTTTCCTGCTCCTGTCGGTACAGTAAGTCGATAAAGATTTTCTTCTTTGTCTGCAGCTTGTCTACACAAATCCGAAATTTCTTGACGAAAAGTATTTAACACATTTCCATTCGACGGATTATTATGAATTTCCTTTGACATATATTGTTCAAATTTTTCTATACATTCATTCCAAATCTTCTGGGTCTCTTCCAATGAAATTCTTTTTGATAACGGAACATCTTGAAAAAAACAAGCTGTATCCGTCCAGTCCCCATCAATAAGTAAAGATAAAACCATTCTCAGATACATTCCCATAAAGAAATATCTGTTCTCACATTTTCTTTTTGATATTTCTGACTCTTTATGAAAAATATTGATTTTTCCTTCCATTTCCTTATATGTTTGAATTGCTTTTTTACAGTATTCTTCCAACATCTCTTTATCATAAATCTGAAAGAATTCTTTCTTTATCCAGTCATAATCTATTTGTTTCTCATCCGTTGTTGCTGTAAACTTTGTCCATTATCTAGATTGATGCAATCTCCCATTCCGTTGATGAAAATATATAACCGTACTGATAAATTCTTGAAACACTTTTTTCCTTCAGCAACTCCCTGATTAATCTTCCGCCAGCAGTAGAATGATCCAAACCATGTTTATGAGTATCATCTCCATATTGTAGAATTCTCTCAAAATTCTTCTTGATTTTCTCTTCCCAACTTTCCTACATCATGAAACACCCCTATCAAGCTAACCAATATCTTCAATTCTGAAAGAGAACAAGTCTCCGCTACATAGTTCGCGACATTTTCTGAATGCTCTTTCATCGTCTGATATCTACCTGATTCATAGTCTACGTGCGCCAAATCTCTTTTTATTTCGATTTTATTTTCCATCTAGCCCTCTTGTGTTATCTGTGTATATTTTTCTTTATTCAGTCTTCTACTTTGTATATTTTCACTATACTCCTAGCTGTTCTTTTTGTCAATAATGAGTTTTACATACTTTTCCTTATTGTAAATTACATTTTTAATTTAAATTTTATAGTCAAACCACCTTTTGATTTGACTACAAAACCATCTTACATACTTTCCCTTATGTTTTTCAACTCACAGATATTTACTATATCTGACATTTCATAAGAGATGGAAACTTATAAATATCATTTACATCTCTTATGTCTTTGTCCAGTTCTATTCATTGTGCCTAAGTAACTTGTAATTTCTAAAAAACTGTACAATCGTTATTATACGAATATATTTAATATATTTCAAGCTGTAATCTCTTGTGATAATATTTGTTTTCCGAATTCGTTTCACTGGAATATAAATTTCTGTTTTGTATTTTGCAAGCAATGCCAGTCTTACTGTTGCCATGGGCACATGTAAGGCAGGAGCGTTCCGAATACACTTTGTTCAGTATGTTAATAAGAGCAAGATCAGGCACCACATACGGTAACTGTTCTTGCTCTTATGTTACATACTTTCAAAGGGATGAGGTAAAGCAGGCCGATGCCCGTGGTAATAGTAGAACTGGCATTGCGACCATTCAATTAAAATTTAGATCCCAATTGAAAGAATCTTACTGCACCTTCGCAATATCGATCAGTGACAGTTTCTTAATATCTGTATTCTCAAGACTTGTGATCAGTGCATACGCTGTGTCAATTGCAGTCAGTACATTCACACCTGTCTCGATTGCATTTCTACGGATTACAAATCCATCTCTTGAATGCTCTGCACCCTGTGCCGGGATATCGATAACAAGATCGATCTTATGTCCGAGGATCAGGTCAAGAAGGTTCGGTGATTCCTGCTCGATCTTACGAACCGGAGTAGCCTTTACTCCTGCCTCATTCAGTGCACGTGCTGTTCCGCTTGTAGCAAAGATATGGTATCCATCTTCTCAAATCTTCTTCCGATCTCTACTGCGTCTGCATGATCTTCGTCACGGACTGTCATGATCATGTTTTTATGCTTCGGAAGCTTGATTCCTGCTCCGATAAATGCTTTATAAAGTGCTTCATCAAATGTCTTCGCAATACCAAGACATTCTCCTGTAGACTTCATCTCTGGTCCAAGGCTGATATCAGCACCGCGGATCTTCTCAAAGGAGAATACCGGCATCTTAACTGCTACATAGTCAGCTTCCGGCTGAAGTCCCGGTGTGTAACCAAGATCTTTGATCTTCTTTCCTGTAATAACCTGTGTTGCCAAAGGAACAATCGGGATACCTGTTACTTTACTGATGTATGGCACTGTACGACTGGAACGTGGGTTTACCTCGATAACATATACATCATCTTCGCCGCACACGATAAACTGGATATTGATCATACCGATAACATGGAGTGATTTTGCAAGTCTTCTTGTATACTCAGCAATCTTTGCTTTTGCTCCTTCTGTCAGGCTCTGTGCCGGATATACGGAAATACTGTCTCCGGAGTGGATTCCTGCACGCTCGATATGTTCCATGATACCCGGGATCAGGATATCTGTTCCGTCGCATACTGCATCGACCTCAATCTCTTTTCCCTGAAGGTATTTATCTACAAGGATTGGGTGATCCTGTGCGATTCTGTTAATGATTCCGATGAATTCGTCAATATCATTGTCGTTGATTGCAATCTGCATTCCCTGTCCACCAAGAACGTAGGAAGGACGAACCAATACAGGATATCCAAGTCTGTTGGCAACTTCTTTCGCTTCCTCTGCTGTGAATACTGTTCCACCTGTCGGACGTGGAATCTCGCACTCTTCAAGAATCTCATCAAAGAGCTCACGATCTTCGGCTTTGTCTACATTCTCTGCAGATGTACCAAGGATCGGTACTCCCATCTTCATAAGTGCTTCTGTCAGCTTGATCGCTGTCTGTCCACCAAACTGTACAACTGCTCCGTCCGGTTTCTCAATATCAACGATACTCTCTACATCTTCCGGTGTCAGTGGCTCGAAGTACAGCTTATCAGCAATGTCAAAGTCAGTACTTACTGTCTCCGGGTTATTATTTACAATGATTGTCTCATATCCGTCTTTTGCAAATGCCCATGTACAATGTACAGAACAGAAGTCGAACTCGATACCCTGACCGATACGAATCGGACCGGATCCAAGAACAAGTACTTTTTTCTTATCTTTTGTCTGTTCAACTTCATTCTCGCTTCCATATACAGAGTAGTAATATGGTGTCTCTGCGGCGAACTCTGCTGCACAAGTATCTACGATCTTATATGCTGCAACGATACCGTTTGCATGACGCATATCGTGAATTTCCTGCTCTGTCTTACCTGTCAGCTGTGCGATTACATTATCCGGGAACTCGATACGTTTTGCTTCTGCAAGAAGTTCCGGTGTAAGTTCCTGTGTCTTCAGAGCTGTCTCCATCTCTGTGATGATCGCAAATTTATCGATAAACCACTCATCAACTTTTGTAATCTCGTGGATCAGATCGTAAGAGATTCCTCTTCTGCATGCTTCTGCGATTCTCCACATACGCATGTCATCTACTTTCTTCAGCTGATCGATCAGTTCATCATCTGTCAGATCTGTGAAGTCATAAGACATCAGACTGTCTACATGCTGCTCCAGAGAACGGATTGCTTTCATAAGAGCTCCCTCGAAGTTATTACAGATGCTCATAACTTCTCCGGTTGCTTTCATCTGTGTTGTCAGTGTTCTCTTCGCACTGATAAATTTATCAAATGGAAGTCTTGGGATCTTAACTACTACGTAGTCAAGCATTGGCTCAAAACTTGCATAGGTCTTCTGTGTGATTGCATTCTTGATCTCATCCAGATTGTATCCAAGTGCGATCTTCGCTGCAACCTTCGCGATCGGGTATCCCGTTGCTTTGGAAGCAAGTGCAGAAGAACGGCTTACACGAGGGTTTACCTCGATTACACAATATTCAAATGTCTCCGGGTGTAATGCATACTGTACGTTACATCCACCTGTGATATTCAACTCACTGATAATGTTCAATGCGGAAGTACGTAACATCTGATATTCTTTATCGCCCAGTGTCTGAGAAGGTGCGACTACGATACTGTCTCCAGTATGAACTCCAACCGGGTCAATATTTTCCATATTACATACTGTAATACAGTTTCCTGCTCCGTCACGCATTACCTCGTACTCGATCTCTTTCCATCCTGCGATACAACGTTCAACAAGAACCTGACCAACACGGGAAAGACGAAGACCATTCTCAAGGATCTCTACTAACTGCTGAGAATCATGTGCGATACCACCACCGCTTCCTCCCAGTGTATAAGCAGGACGAAGAACAACCGGATAACCGATCTTATTTGCAAATGCAAGTCCGTCTTCTACATTTTCTACAACGAGAGAAGCTGCAACCGGCTCGCCGATCTTCTCCATTGTTGCCTTGAACTCTAGACGGTCTTCTGCCTTCTTAATTGTCTCAGATGTTGTTCCGATCAGGCGTACATTATTCTCTTTTAAGAATCCAGCCTCTTCGAGTTCCATTGCAAGGTTCAGTCCAGCCTGTCCTCCAAGTGTTGGAAGTACACTGTCTGGTTTCTCCTTTTTGATCAGCTGCTCAACAACCTCAATTGTCAGTGGCTCGATATAAACACGATCTGCGATATCTTTGTCTGTCATGATTGTTGCGGGGTTTGAGTTGAGAAGTACAACCTCAATCCCTTCTTCTTTCAGTGAACGGCAGGCCTGAGTTCCAGCATAATCGAACTCCGCAGCCTGTCCGATGACGATCGGACCAGAACCGATAACTAATACTTTTTTGATACTATTATCTCTTGGCATTATTTCTCTCCTCCCATCATCTCAAGAAAACGATCGAACAGGTATCCTGAATCCTGTGGTCCCGGGCATGCTTCCGGATGGAACTGAACTGTAAAAATGTTCTTTCCAACATATGCAAGTCCTTCGTTTGTTCCGTCATTTACATTCTTAAATGCAGGAACTGCAACGTTTGGATCAATCTTATCTTCATCAACAACATAGCCGTGATTCTGTGAAGAAATGTAGACTCTGCCTGTCTGAAGATCTTTCACCGGATGATTTCCACCACGGTGTCCGTATTTTAACTTGTAAGTTGTACCACCTGTTGCAAGTGCCATCAACTGATGTCCAAGGCAAATGGCAAATATTGGGATATCTGTTTCATAAAGCTTTTTGATTTCTTTGATAATTGATGTACATTCTGCCGGATCTCCAGGTCCATTGGAAAGCATAATGCCATCTGGATTAGATGCGATGATCTCCTCCGCTGTTGTATCGGCCGGATAAACGGTCACTTCGCAGCCGCGATCATTTAAAGATTTTGCGATGTTTTTCTTAGCTCCAAGTCAAGAAGTGCAACCTTCTTACCTGTTCCTTCTAAAACGTATTTCTCCTCACATGTAACTTTGGAGACAACACCTTCTACCTTATAATTCTTCAACTTGGAGATTACTTCATCAAGATCGTAATTCTCGTTTGTTGTGATCATACCATTCATGGTACCTTTTTCTCTTAAGATTTTCGTAAGAGCACGAGTATCAACTCCTGCTATACCCGGAATATCATATTTCTTGAGGAAATCCTGAATTGTACCTTCACATCTGAAGTTACTTGGCATTCTGGATAACTCCCTCACAATATATCCATCTGGCCATGCCTTTAATGACTCCATATCCGGTGTAATTCCATAATTACCAATCAGCGGATATGTCATAACCACTGCCTGTCCCGCATAAGAAGGGTCCGTCAGTACCTCAAGATATCCTGTCATTGAAGTATTAAATACGATCTCGCTGATCATATCTCTCGTCGAACCAATGCTTGTTCCTGTAAACACAGTACCGTCTTCCAAAATAAGAAACGCTTTCATCTGTTCACCCTTTCCCTTCGTAAAAATATTTTTTCTCAAAAGGAAGGCGCTCATGGAGTCTTTATTCCAGAGCGCCCTCTTTCTCAAATTGTAAAGATTATACTACAGCATGAGAGACATTTCAACATCATTTTTGATGAATAACTTAGTACTTTTATTAATATATATTGGTATTTTTTACTTATAAATAGTATTTTATGCATTTTATGAATACCAAAAGATCATTATGATTCGCTTTCTGTCATCCACGGCATACGTATATTTCACCTCTTCTAATTGTCTGAAGTCAACAAGAAACTGCGCCGCCTGTGGAATCAAATTATCTATAATTTTCTCTTTTGCAACTTCATAAACAGCATTTTCCGAAAAACGGATAGCAAACATTTCCTGTCCCTGTTCTATCCCTGCTTTCATTTTTTCATAGATTTCATTCTCATCAAATGTTTCATAGTACAGACCGTTGATTCGATAATATTCCAGATCATTGGAATCGCACACCGGATACGGCACAAAATCATCCTGCTGATGATCTGTAAAAATTTCTTCATCTGTACAACATAGATACTCATAATTCACAAGATCATGAGGCAGTGTTTCCCCCGTCTCATTCTCCTGAAAGATCGGATCTCCGAAAGTCACATCCATCTGATAATACTTATCATCACATTTTACTATGTTCCATGCATGTGCCCCCTGCTCTTTTACTGTTCCCACAACGTAAATACATTCTATTCCCATCTGTTTCAACAGATATTGAGCTGCCCTTGAATATCCTGCGCAGACGGATTTTTTTCCAACCAAAGAACTATAAATATTCTGATTATCCAATGCGTTTTGATCATAATCCACCGTATCTACAAGATATTTGAAAATGTACTTGATCTTCTCATACTCTGTCTCACATCCCTGTGCACCTGCAAGTGCCTCTTGAGCCGCATTTTCAATCTGCTCCCGTCTGGATTCTCTCTGATCCTGTGTGCAGATATAAAACGGATGAAACTCGGTATAATCTTTGTATACCGTCATTTTGAGCTCCCGTCACACCAGAACAATTCCGGCCGTCATACATCAGATATTCGTATATCTTTCCAGCCTCATCGTTCTCTCCTGCATGAAGAAGAATAGTCTCCTCCATGGAACGAACCCCCTGCAGGATCTCACGATAAATCTGTTTTTCCTGTTCCGGCAGCTGCTGATAATAAAAACCATCTGCAACGTCTTCTTCTGATACATTTAACTCCGGAAACTCTATTTTCTGACCCGAATCAGACAAAAGTATATTTCCAAACTCGCAGAATAATCCAGGTGTTGCTTTTATCACCTTTAATATACCTGCTACTCCGATTATCACAAGAAGTAGCACAAGAAACACGAATCCTTTTCTTCTTGTTTTTCTATTTCTTCGTCGTTTTTTCCTTTGTCTTCTGTCTCTTTCCATTAATTTCACTGTCTCCTGTCTAAACTGATCCTGTACTTTATGAAAGTTCCGCTATTCTTGACACGCCAACATAAATTTCCGATATCTTATACCATGTTTTATAATCTATCTCTCCTGTTACCGGAAGACCGAATATAGATTGAAATTTTCGGACAGCCGCTTCTGTTTCAGGTCCATAGATTCCATCTTCCGCCAATTTGGGGATTTCCGGATATGCACCCGCAATTACATTCAGCTCTTCCTGTATCTGGCGTACTTTGGGACCTTGTGAACCTTGTTCCAGTGTATATCCCGGCCAGGAAGATGGAACACCAGAGATCGCTTCTGCCGTATTGATATACATATCATCACCATAATAATACCTCAGAATTTCAATCGGAGAAAATCCCTGTTCTCCCAGACTTTTCGACCCCCACTGTGTCAACCAGTTTGGACAACTCACTCTTCGACCATCACAATACTGTGTCAGGATTGGCTGGCGCACATTCGGCCGTGACAGATAGTCTGCAAACAGTTCATCCACAATCACTGAAATAGGCTCAAATATATTGCGCTCCGGGATCCATTTATGGTCAAATGCCGTTGATGATGTAATTGTAAAATCAAACCCTTTATTTCGATACCATTCCGTATAAACCTATTTAAAGTGAATGACATAATTGCCAGCACATTTGCCCTTATGGTGTCTGCCGGCCAGGTTGCATAGATTTCACTTGATGCAACATTTTTTATATAATCTTTGTACTTCACATAATAATTCTGTGCTGTAGAATCCCGCGGTGATCCATCATGTACGATAATATATTCCGGTACAACCACACGGCTCAAGACAATTTCTCCGGTTTCATTTACCGGCTTAATCTCTTCCTCTGCAATCTTCGGAGGATAATTTCCATATAAAGTATGAGCAGGGATGACGAATACCTGCTCTTCTTCCCTGCTCTGATCCTTTTGTTTCATGCGTACATTCTGGATTGCCTTTGTGTTTGCCAGGATCTCTGTTCCCGAAACACTGATCGACTCAAATCCCTCTGCTTCAATATTCAATGTATATTCTGAATATGGTTGACGTTCTTCGTTCTCATCCAGACTCCATTCTTCCGGTGGTGCATTCAGTTCAACCACTTCTGTCTGACCGGAAGAATCCGTCACCAGCTGTTCTAATATACTTCCGGAATTCCTGTATAAGAGATGGAAATCCGTGCTTCCTTTACCGGAAATGCATTCACAGAAGATGTAACATTTACCTGCAGCTGACCACGATCGATCAGATTCTCCTGCGTTTCTTTGCTTTCAATTGAACCTTGTATCGGTTGAAAAAGTTTCATAGTTTGTCTCCCACATCTGATTCGTTTCCTTTTTCCAGTATATGCGGGAAACTCCTATTCTTTCCTGTTTTCTACACAAGTTTCAGAATGTCATTAAACATAATAACAACCATCAATGCCATCAGAAGCACAAATCCTGCAAAATGTACCATGCCTTCTTTCTCAGGCGGTACTCTTTTTCCACGAACGGCCTCAATGATAAGGAATACAAGACGTCCACCGTCCAACGCCGGAAGCGGTAACAGATTCATCACACCCAGGTTGGCGGTCAGAAGTACTCCTATATTGAGAAGATTTAAAATCACTACTACCATGCCTGCCGGAGCTGCTTCCTGATAAACGTTATCTACCGCACTGACAATTCCAACCGGACCGGAAAGATCTTTTACTCCTACCTTTCCGCTGATCAACATTTTCAGACTGTCAACTGTATATGTGATCCAATACTTCACCGTATATGCTCCGTATCGAACTGTTCCAAACAGACCCGGACGAACCATCTCACCACCTGTAATTCCAAGCAGAGGAAAAGCATCTCCCTCGTTCTGTTTTGGTTCCAGCACAACGGTATAATCCTTACCATCACGTTCATACTTAACTTCTACACTTTTCGTCCCGGCATGCATCATATTATACAGACTGATATCATTCCAGATATGAACTGATTTCCCTCCGATTTTCTTAATTACGTCTCCCGGTTCAATGCCTTCCTCCTGCGCTGAATATCCATCTGTCACATTACTGACAATCGGTGCTCGATATCCCGTCCAGCCAATAATAATCATGCAGAGGATCCATGCAAGAATAAGATTAAACACTGGACCTGCAACAATTACTGACATTCTTGCCCAGACCGATTTGCTGTTAAAGCTCCCTTCAGACATATCATCCACATCATCTTCTCCCATCATGCAGCTCCACCAAACGGAAGAAGCTTTAAGCTGAATTTCGTTTCTCCAAACTGTTTTCCAAAAATAGTCGGTCCAAGCCCCAGAGAGAATTCATCCACACGAATCTTATTCTTCTTTGCAAGCAGAAAGTGTCCTAATTCGTGAAAGATTACAATCGCACTGAATAGCAGAATTGCCAAGATTATGCCCATACATTACCACCTGTTTTTAATAAATTCATATGTTTCCTGTTCTGTCTTTAGTATCTCCTCAACGGTTGGAGCCGCAATATTTTTATGCGCTTCCATACACGCCTGAATAATCTCAGGAATCTGGAGATACTTAATCTTTCTGTCAAGGAACAGCGCAACTGCTTTCTCATTTGCCGCATTTAGCACGGTCGGAAGGGAACCTCCTGTTCTTCCCGCTTCAAAAGCAAGCTTCAATCCATAAAATGTTTCCAGATCCGGCTGTTCAAACGTGATCTGCTGAAGTGTCGAAAAGTTCAGTCTGTCACCCGGAAGATAACGACGTTCCGGATAATAGAGTGCATACTGGATTGGAAGTTTCATATCCGGTGTTCCAAGCTGTGCGATTACTGCACCATCTTCATATTCCACCATTGAATGAATGATACTCTGTGGCTGCACAACAACCTGAATCTGATCTACATCCACTCCAAAGAGCCATTTCGCCTCAATCACTTCAAGACCTTTGTTCACCATTGTAGATGAGTCAATTGTAATCTTGCGTCCCATTGCCCAGTTTGGATGTTTCAATGCATCCTCTACCTGGATGTTCGCCAGGTCTTCCAGTTTCTTTCCTCTAAATGGTCCACCGGATGCCGTCAGGAGAATCTTATGCAGAGCCTTCTGCTGTCCTCCCTGAAGAGACTGGAAGATTGCGCTGTGCTCGCTGTCCACCGGAAGGATAGAAACTCCTTTTTCCTTTGCCAGCGGCATAATGATATGTCCTGCTGTGACCAGTGTCTCTTTATTTGCCAAAGCAATATCTTTTCCTGCATTAATTGCTTCAATTGTAGGAAGAATTCCAATCATTCCGACAATTGCTGTCACAAGAATCTCTGACTCCGGCTGTCTCGCTACTTCAAGTAGTCCATCCATACCGCTTACTACTTTAACATCCAGATCTTTTATTTTGTCTTTTAATTCATTTGCTCTTTCTTCTTTCCAGACTGCTGCCAGTTTCGGCTTAAATTCTCTGATCTGTTTCTCCAGAAGATCAATATTATTCCCTGCTGCAAGTGCCGTAACCTCCAGATCGCCATTTGTCCTGACAATCTCCAATGTCTGTGTTCCTATGGATCCTGTAGATCCCAAAATTGCAATTTTCTTCATCGTAACTTTTTACCTCTATTCTGCATTTATGTTACGATCCACAAAACTGTGGATCAGCAACGCATCTATCACACATGTATCTCCTTTTACAGAAACAAGGAAAGATAGAAAATAATAGGTGCTGTAAAGATTACACTGTCAAAACGGTCAAGAATTCCTCCATGTCCCGGAATCAGTTTGCCATAATCTTTAATATTGTGATATCGCTTGATTGCAGAAGCTGCCAGGTCCCCGATCTGTGAAATTGCTCCACCGACTGCACCAATGATCGCATATTGTAATAAATCTGCCGCCGCATTTCCCCAGTAATTAATTGCAAGTCCATACAATACTCCGATCAATGCCGCACCAAGGATTCCTCCGATTCCACCTTCTATTGATTTCTTCGGACTTAAAATCGGTGCCAGCTTATGCTTTCCGATCAACATACCGACACAGTATGCACAAGTATCACATCCCCAGGAGCATACAAATACAAGCCATACCGAGAAGATTCCTCCCGGAAGATTTCTTGTCTGATAAATGTAAGAGAGCATCACTGCCACATAGAACATTCCGAAAAAGCCTGCAAAAATCTGCTGTGTATTATATTTCGGATAGGCAAATACAAGAACCGCCATCTGACAGATCAAAAAAGCCATAAACAGCATAACAAACCAGTTTAAGGATTCTCCCGGAAGAAGCGGTTTTAAAATATAATAACCCAATAATACAGGATTGCAAAAATGTATCCGACAATTCCAGGTGCCTTCTTCTCTATGTGAAATACTTTATACAACTCTGTCATTCCGATCAGGCTGATTAATAACAAAACTGCAAAGAGCAGGTTTCCGCCCGTGATCACTGTGACAAGTGCGATGATCACTAATAGTATTCCACTTAGTAACCTTGTTTTAAACATCTTTATTCCGCCTCCTCTACTCCGCCGAATCTTCTATGCCTGCGGTTATATTCTTCCACCGCTTTTATAAGCTCTTCTTTCGTAAATTCCGGCCACGGAACATCTGTAAAATAAAACTCTGAATAGGCCAGCTGCCAGAGCAGATAATTCGATAATCGTTGTTCTCCGCTTGTACGGATCATCAAGTCCGGATCTGGAATATCATTTGTATCCAAATAAGAATTAAATACTGATTCATCGATCATATCCGGATTTACCTTGCCGGCCACACAATCCTTCGCAAGCTTTCTGGCTGCTCTTGTCATCTCATCACGGCTTCCATAATTCAGGGCAATTGTAAAATTAAGCCTCCATTGTTGGCTGTTGCCTCTTCCAGTTCTCTGATCCGGCTCTTGATATCCGCATCCAGCGGTTCAATGTCACCGATCACACGGATCTTCATATCATTCTTTGCCGCTGTCTTCAGACATGTTTTCATGTAATTTCTTAAAAGTTTCATCAGTGCATCCACTTCATTCTGTGGTCTGCTCCAGTTTTCTGTAGAAAATGCATAGACTGTCAGGTACTTGATTCCCATACGCCATGCTTCTTCACAGATCTTCTCAACGTTCTTGGCTCCCTGTGCGTGTCCGTAATTTCTCGGCATTCCTTTTGATTTTGCCCAGCGTCCGTTTCCATCTAAAATAATCGCAATATGCTGTGGTACGT
>ENA-OQCX01001162-OQCX01001162.1-human-gut-metagenome-genome-assembly--contig:-NODE-1162-length-12651-cov-2.613143_pt1 | contig 12651 bp, 17 predicted proteins | sample MGYA00242762_ERZ504587 | MGnify/ENA primary metagenome ERZ504587 (study PRJEB26092, sample SAMD00036337) | human gut metagenome | host: Homo sapiens | study: EMG produced TPA metagenomics assembly of...
CATCGGTTAACAATCTTCAAGCGTGGAAATATGTGTAACGAATTTAAGTAAAGTGTGTGAGTTCATTAAATGTATTAAGCGTGCGAAGTAGTTTGTGTCCACGAAAAGCAGCGCTAGAGGATTTTAGTTTCACGCTGCGGAATATTAAAAACAAGCCAGGCCGGCATGTTTGTGACTGTTTTCATGATTGATTACATATTACATTACCTTTCACAGCGGTCGGTTTTCTGTCGGAAACAGGCAGAGATAATAAGAAACTATTCAAAAATATAACGAAAGAATTATAAATATGCCAAAACAAAAACTATGCATACCATGCGCGGGGATTCCCTCCTTTGCAGTTATGCCGGGCTTGTTCTGCAAAGGAAGTATGGTTGCATCATGCTTTTGAATTGCAAGGCAAGGGGAGAGAGCGTATGCGGACGAAATATTTTAAAAACATGTTTCAAAATGTTTCACAAGGAGTGATGTATTCTATTGGAATTGCAGATTCAGAGACAAAAGAAAGCTGGGTAGCCTGCTATCTTTGCAGCGGCAAAGAAGAGGCTTCTTCGGAAACAGAGTTCGGGAAGGGATTTTCCGGATATCAGGGAGAAGTCAGGATGCTGGCAGTGGGAGATGGAAGCAGGGCGACCATCGCGCAACTTATGGAATTTGTCAAAAAGAATCGTGTGGAACAGGTTGTTCTTCCGGGAAATCAGGAAAAAACAGTGAAGGAGCTTCAAAAAGCCGGAGTAAAACGTGTGGTGGAAATGAAGCCGGGAAGTTCGCTGTATGATGAAAAGGATTTCTGGCAGTTCAGGATACATTGCTATGGAACGGATGAGAGAAGTTTCCTTGTAATGTTTGCCGGAGAGACGAAAATTAACTGGAAAACAACGGATTGCCTGATGAGTGTCCGGTCATTTGATCAGACGATGTGCTGCAGTCCGGGAATCGATATGGAAAATCTTGTGTGTTGTGCCAGATGTGGGCTGTATAATGATTTTGATGTCTGTAAAGGACATAATCAAAGTACGGGAAAAGGCTATACAGTCGGTGCGATGCTTCTTGGCAATATATCGGTTACAAAATATTCAGAAGCAATAAAATCGGATTTCTTTGAAGTAAGAGATCAGATCCGCTACATTTCTATGACAGGGGATGTGAAAAAAACAGATGCAGTTTTCGGCGCGTGGATTGGGGAATCACGCAAAGAGTTAAATCATTATTATATACTACCATTCGGATGTGCAAATACAGGAGAATTTATCACAGAAATTCTTTCACAGTCAGGACGCAATCGCTATATTTGACCGGAGAAGAATGTGGTGTTTGCGGGTCTGGATTTTTTATATCTAAAATGCAGAAAAATAAATAAAAGAAAGTGGATTCTTCTGGTACTAAAAAATCAAAATATATGATAAAATGATGCCAGGGGGGAAACATAAAACAGGGAGAAGGTGTTTTTATGAGGATTACATTTTTGGGGGCAACACATGAGGTCACAGGAAGCTGTACGTATCTGGAAGCCTGTGGGAAAAATATTTTGATTGACTGCGGAATGGAACAGGGACCGGATGAGTTTGAAAATCAGGAGATTCCGGTTGCTGCCAGTGATATTGATATGGTGTTTCTGACACATGCACATATCGATCATTCCGGAAAGCTTCCACTTTTGTACCAGAGAGGATTCCGCGGACAGATTTTTGCAACAAAAGCGACAGCGGATCTGTGCGATATTATGCTGCGGGACAGTGCGCACATTCAGATGTTCGAAGCAGAGTGGAAAAACAGAAAAGGACAGAGAGCCGGAAGAGCAGAAGTAGTTCCGCTGTATGATATCAATGATGCAGTTGGTGCGATCGGCTGTCTGATCGGCTGCGATTACGACAAAAAAATTAATGTGGCAGATGGAGTATGCATAAGATTTGTGGATGCGGGTCATCTGCTGGGATCTTCCTCCATAGAGATATGGATCACAGAAGATGGTGTGGAGAAGAAAATCATATTTTCCGGAGATATCGGAAATCTCAATCAGCCATTGATCCGTGATCCGCAGTACATCAAAGATGCAGATTATGTGGTTATGGAGTCTACTTACGGAGACCGGAGTCATGGGGAGGTTCCGGATTACGTGAAAGAACTCTCAGGGATTATCCAGAAAACATTTGATAGGGGAGGCAATGTGGTCATTCCGTCTTTTGCAGTGGGACGTACGCAGGAACTGCTGTATTTTATCCGCAAAATAAAAGAAGACAAACTGATACACGGACATGATCATTTTGAGGTTTACGTGGACAGTCCGCTGGCAATCGAAGCAACCCGCATCTTTATGAAACATATGTATGAAGATTTTGATGAGGAAGCGAGCAAACTGGTCCGTGCGGGAATCAACCCGATCGGCTTTGAAAACCTGAAAACGTCAGTGACCAGTGACGACTCAAGAATGATCAATTTTGATGAGCGACCAAAAGTTATCATTTCCGCCAGCGGTATGTGTGAGGCGGGAAGAATCCGGCATCATTTAAAACATAATCTGTGGAGAAGAGAAAGTACGATTTTGTTTGTAGGTTATCAGGCAAAGGGTACACTGGGACGTATCATATTAGAAGGGGCAAAATCCGTAAACCTGTTTGGAGAGGAAATAGAAGTGCAGGCAGAGATATGCAGACTTTCCGGTATCAGCGGACACGCGGATAATGCAGGACTTATGAAATGGATCGGAAGTTTTGAAGAAAAGCCGGAGAAAGTCTTTGTTATTCATGGCGAGGACAGCGTGTGCCAGCTCTTTACCGAACGACTGAAAAATGAGATGCAGCTTGACGCAACGGCGCCTTACAGCGGTACGATCTATAATCTTGCAACAGGTGTCTGTGAAAAAGAGAGTCAGCCGGTTCATATAGTGAAAACAGAGAAAACATTGTCCAAAGCAGCAAAGGCAAATACACCATTTGCGAGACTGCTTGCTGCAGGTCAGAGGCTGCTTACCGTTATCCGTCATAACGAAGGCGGTGCAAACAAAGATCTGGCAAGATTTACCAGTCAGATCAATTCCCTCTGTGACAAGTGGGACAGATAGAAAAGAAAAAACTCAGTCAAAATGTCGATGGCATTTTTGAACTGGGCTTTTTACTGTGCAGACAAAATTCAAGTCGAACGCACGTGAGACTTTAAAATTAAGCGTTCATCGCTTCTTTTAATGCCTTTGCAAGCTGATCCGGGCAGGAAGTTGGTCTTGGACCACATTTGATGCCTCCAGTTTTGCAATGGCATCTTTTACTTTCATACCTTCTACAAGGCGGGCTACACCCTGTGTATTTCCGGAACATCCGCCAATAAAATCTACGTGTTTGATCGTGTCTCCATCCAGTTCAAACTGAATCGCCTGGGAACAGACACCTCTTGTTCTATATACCTGCATAGACTAACCTCCTGAGCTGTTGTTTTTGGTAGCTGCTTCTGATTATACGCATTTTAGGGAAAGGATGCAAGTGCGTGAGAAAAAATCCCTTTGACAGGTCTGCGTTTTTACGGTAAAAATAGAAGTGTTAAACAGAAACAGTATGAAAGACATTCTTGAATTATAATAGAAGGAGACAGGCAATGGGTACAATAGATTATAGGAGCAATGGAAGTTGAGGTTCAGGAACTGAAAGAGCAGATGCAGGCCGAACGTCTGGTAAAAAAAGCCGGTATGGAATTTTGTGAAGGTATTCTTGAAGGTCAGAGAGTGGTTGTCGTACGCAGTGGTGTCGGAAAAGTCAATGCTGCAGTCTGCGCACAGATCCTGGTGGATGTGTTTGATGTAAATGCTGTCATTAACACAGGAATTGCAGGCTCCCTGAAGGCAGAGATCAATATCGGAGATCTGGTTATTTCCAGTGATCTGGTACATCATGATATGGAGCGGTAAGCTTTGGATATCCAAAAGGACAGATTCCGCAGATGGATGTTTTCTCTTTTGGGGCAGATCAGGAGCTGGCAGAACTGGCTGAGAAAGTATGTAAAGAGGTTAATCCGGAGATTCAGGTATTTCATGGAAGAGTTGTAAGCGGAGATCAGTTTGTTGCAGACAAAGAAACAAAAGAAAAGATTTCGACTCTTTTCGCAGGTTACTGTACGGAAATGGAAGGTGCAGCCATTGCGCAGACGGCATATTTAAATCAGGTTCCATTTGTGGTACTGCGTGCGATTTCTGATAAGGCAGATGACAGTGCTTCCATGGATTATCCGGCTTTTGAGAAGCAGGCAGTTCTGCACAGCGTCAGACTGGTGCGTGGAATGATGAAGGCTCTGGCATCCTGCGAAAACTAGAAAAAGGAAGCAGAAACTGAAGAACTTCATAAAAAAATCCCCCGATTTTCGCATCCGCAGAGCAGAATTTGTCGAACGATTCTGCTTTTCAAATGCAAAAGGTGAGACTATAATGATGCCTGCAACATTCGTCCGGAGAATGTGACTGCTGCAGCAGCGAAACGTGAAAACAAAGCAGGATCAGAAGGGGGATTATCCATGTTACAGTTTTTTAGTCGGCAAACGATTTTATTTTATGCGATGACGGTCATCTGTGTCTGGGGAGCGGTCAGCCAGATAGTGCTGCGTGTAATGTATGGCACTTTACTGCGTGATGTCAGACGGCAGGGGATGCCGAAAGGAAAATTCATGAAGCAGCTTCGTCAACGTTATCAGAGCATTTGTAGGATGAAACAAAATGCAGTGAATCCGTTTAATACAGGAGCTTTTATCCGAAAAAATCTGCTGGAGTATCGTTTCCTGGGAAATTCTCTGCATGGATGGAAACGTATGGCAGGAATAGCGGCGGTTCTATGCGGTGCATCAGGCGTTATGGATGTATATAAGCCAGCCACAGGCAGCGGGAGGCATGCGTCAGACATATTTGATGGGAACGTTGGTGACAGAAGGTTTGCTGCTGGCTGTTTATGGACTTCTGGATACAGGATTTGCCAGACAGTCTCTGGAAATTCTGTTGCAGGATGATCTGGATAATGCGCTTACACTTCGTGCATCCGGAAGTGCGTACCAGCCTTCTGCACCGATGGCAAAGACACAGGCTGCCTTTGGAAACAAAGAAGACGCTGTAACGCAGAGCGCAGCTTCAGAAGCAGCCGCATCTATAGAACGAAGCAGCACCGGTAAGATGGTTTCCATGCCCGGACGAAAAAAGAAGAGCGGAAAAATGGCAAAGAAATACAAAGCCAGAAGGAGAGGCAGGATCTGAAAGAAAATCTGGGAATGATCCATGAGGCATAAAAGAGACGGCGGCTGCCGTGGACATGCCCAAAGAACAGAGTACACGGATATTGCGGCAGATGGATTCAGATGAACAGGAACGTGTGATACGGGAAGTCCTTAAAGAGCTTCTGTCATAAAAAGAACACTACGAAAGAGAGGAATACGGTTATGGAAATTGTATTTTTAGAGACGATCTCGCTTGGAGAAGACATGGATCTGAGCCGTTTCGATGAACTGGGGCATGTAACGAAGTACGAAGATACTCCGACAGAGCTGGTGCCGGAACGTGTCAGAGATGCAGATGTAGTTGTTATCAATAAAATTCCGATGAATGAAGCAACGCTGGCAGGTGCTTCGCATCTGAAGCTGGTAGCTGTAACGGCTACAGGAATGGATAATATTGACCGTGCATATACAGACAGCAGGGGCATCCTGTCAGCGAACGTTGCCGGTTATTCGACCGAGGCCGTAGCACAGCATACATTTGCACTGATGTTCTATGTTCTTCATAAACTGGCATATTATGACCAGTATGTAAAGTCAGGTGCATACTGCACCTCCGTTCAGTTTTCACATTTCGAACAGAAATTTTCCGAACTTATGGGAAAAACCTGGGGTATTGTCGGAATGGGTGCGATCGGGAAACGTGTGGCACAGCACGCACAGGAATTTGGCTGTAAAGTGATCTATTATCACTTCCGGGAAAATACAGAACAGCCGTATGAGCAGGTAAGTTTGAAGAATTGCTGAAACGTTCGGATTTTTTATCCGTCCATGCACCTCTGAATGATGCAACAAGAAAACTGTTCAATAAAGAAGCATTTGAACAGATGAAACGTTCTGCAATTTTTATTAATGTTGCAAGAGGGGCGATTGTAGATGAGGAAGCGCTTGCCTGGGCACTGGAAGAGAATAAGATCGCAGCAGCGGCACTGGATGTGCTGGCAAAAGAGCCGATGAGGACCAATAATCCCCTGCGCAGGATTTCGGACAGTGGAAAACTGATCATTACACCGCATATTGCGTGGGCGCCGAAAGAGACGCGTGAACGATTGCTGGATGGTGTATATGAAAATATAAAAAATCCTGTGATATACATAATATCACAGGCTGTGACTAATCCTCTTCGATTACATGAAGTTCCAGATAATCGAAGGGGATTTCTTCGATAAAATTATCCTGATAAAAGCGGGCTTTGCTGTGGCGTTTAAATTCCTGAACAGTAGCATCAAGCCAGATCGGTTTTCCGAGATCAAACTCATAACAGATCTCGTCCAGAGCAGCAAAGATTTTGTGCGTGCGTGTATCGTTCCGTTCATCTTCTATGACCGTGTCACGCAGCATATGATTATCTTTAAAAATTTTTCCCCAGATTCGCATGATTTTTCAAAACCTCCGTTTCGGATATTGTTTCGGTTTCTGCAGTTGTTTCGGTTTCTGCAGCTGCTTCGGTTTCTGTTTCCGGTTCTGTCTCTGATCCGGCAGTTTTTTCGGTCGCGGAAGCATCAATCTGATACTCAATTTTTGATTCATCCCGGTTCATAAAATAGCGGTAGATCAGAGAGGACATTTCCTGCAGATAAGAAACAGCAGAACTTTTGCTGGAAAGATCGCAGGACATGATGCAGAGAATATAATCGCCTTTTGGTGTATAAATAATCGCGGCATCATTTTCACAGTCTGAGGTTTCCCCTGTTTTATTGGCAACGTGGGACTCCGATGGTATCGTGGATGGTATTTTGTAGGTGACCTCCTGTTTCAGGAGAAGCTCTTCCATCTGATGGGAAGCAAGATGCGATACAAATTCACCGCGATAGATCCGTTCCAGAAGGCGGCCGCAGTCCTTGGCGGAAGTGGAGTTCTTGGTTTCGATCGAATACCACAGACTGGTGTCCTCCAGACCGTTATATTCCTGTGTGTATTCAAAACCCTGTGTGCGTATAAAGTCGTTAACTTTCTGCATCCCTTTTTTATGCTCATGATCACTGTCCAGATAACGAACCAGTTCATTTGTGGCTTCATTATCACTGATGGTGATCATTTTGTCTAAAAGCTGAGAAATCGTGTCGTTCATTTCCAGATTGCCGTTCTGGATTTCCTGCATCACTGCCCCCATGACGTAAAGCTTGATCAGGCTGGCAGATTCCTGTGCACGTTCGTTGATGCTGATGACATTTCCGGTGGAAAGATCTTTCAGATAAAGTGACCATTTGGAAGAATAGCTGTTGATGCGGCTGGTCAGCTCTGATTTTAACTGTTTCCAGGAAATGTCCTGACTGACGGAACCTGTTGTATAAACAGAAGCAGGAGAAGCTTCCTGTAACATCTGTGAAAATTTATCAGAAATACTTCCCGCAATCAAAAAGCCTGATACATGGGAAGAAGATGCTTCAACTGCATATTCGGTTTCAGCCGTATCCTCTGTTTCCTGTGAAAAGGAGGCCAGGGTTTCTTTGGCTTCTTCGGTCTGAGGTTCTGAGGAAGAAGTCAGGTCCGATTTTTTTATAAAGGGTGATTCCTTCAGCCAGTCGGAAGCAACGGAAGCAGCCAGAACCGGAAAATTCTGCAAAAGGAGACAGCCGGACAGGAAAACAGCGGTAAAAGACTTTTTCAGTTTTTTACAGTTCATAATATATCCTTTCTCCTGAAAAATATCAGTTTGGGTGTTTGCTATCAGCATAATACAATAAACTGCATTTTCTGTAAAGAGCTGTGATGGAAATTATTCTTGATAAAAGCTGGAAAATATGCTACCTTTTTGAGGTGACAAGACACATGAAATGACAATATAAAAAAGAAAAAGGAAGAAAAGCAGAAAATGAAAAAATTACTGAATCACATCTTCATTGATGGATTGAGCGGTATGGCTTTAGGCTTGTTTTCTACATTGATTGTTGGTACAATAATTCAACAGATTGGGAACCTGATCGGCGGAAATATCGGGGAGATGCTTTTTGTCATGGGTAAAATGGCAGCAGCTATGACAGGTGCCGGCATTGGTGTCGGTGTGGCGCATCGCTACAAAGAAAGTCCTCTGGTCGTGCTGTCAGCGGCAGCAGCCGGTATGACAGGTGGATTTGCAGGCAAGATCCTGGCAGGTTCGCTTCTGGTCGATGGAAGCGTTGTCCTGGCTGGACCGGGAGAACCGCTCGGCGCATTTGTAGCGGCATTTGCAGGGATTGAACTGGGACATCTGGTTTCCGGTAAGACAAAAGTGGATATTCTGGTAACACCGATCGTGACGATCATAACCGGATGTGCTGTCGGTCTGATCGTAGGCCCGCCGATTTCCCGATTTATGACGGGGCTTGGTGAGATCATCAACTGGGGAACGGAGCAGCAGCCATTTGTCATGGGAATTGTGGTTTCCGTGCTGATGGGAATGATCCTGACGCTGCCGATCAGTTCTGCGGCACTTGGTATTATTTTAAATCTTTCCGGACTTGCAGCCGGCGCGGCAACAATCGGCTGCTGCTGCAACATGGTAGGATTTGCAGTAGCAAGCTATCGTGAAAATAAAGTTGCCGGTCTTCTGGCACAGGGTGTGGGAACATCCATGCTTCAGGTGCCGAATATTGTAAGAAAACCAATCATATGGATTCCGGCGATCGTTTCCAGTGCCGTTTTGGGCCCGGTCAGCACAATGCTGGTCAGGATGACAAGCAATGCTACCGGTTCTGGTATGGGAACAGCAGGATTTGTCGGACAGATCATGACCTATCAGACGATGGCACCGGAAATCGGCAGCACCCTGACAATGATCATCATTGTTGTATTTCAGATTGTACTGCCGGCGGTGATCACACTGGCGGTGTCTGAATTTATGAGAAAAAAAGGCTGGATCAAAGATGGCGATATGAAACTGGATCTGTAGAAGCTTATGCCTCCTGCAGAGTGATTCTGTCAGGTGAATGTCAGCAAAGCTGCCAGAATCGTGTGTCAGATTCCATGATAAGTTCGGCTTGATCAAATATGCAGGAGGTAAAAAGAAATTATGAATCGAAAAGGAACAGGGCTTGTCCATATTTATTTCGGGGATGGAAAAGGAAAGACAACAACAGGAATGGGACTCTGTGTGCGGGCAGCCGGTTATGGTTACCGCGTCCTGATCTATCAGTTATGAAAAACAACAAGACGAGTGAACGAAACATTCTGGAAAAAATAGAGAATATTACGATCGTGAACGGGCTGGAGCAGGAAAAATTCAGCTTTCAGATGACGGAACAGGAAAAGAAAGAGCGACTTGCTTTCTATAACAGTCAGTTTGAGAAGGTGACGAAGAAAGCGGTGGAGGAAGACTTCGATGTTCTTTTTCTGGACGAGACGATCTATACGATCAGTGCAGGGCTGCTGGATGAAAATCTGGTACTTGACTTCCTGAAAAAGAAACCGGACAAGCTGGAAGTGATCCTGACCGGAAATACACCAGGCGAAGAGATGCTCGCAGCGGCAGATTATGTGTCACAGATCAAAAAGATCAAGCATCCGTTTGATGAAGGGCAGGCATCCAGAATGGGGATTGAAAAATAGAAAAGGGCTTTCGCCCCTGACAGCTTCATAAATGAGGAGTGCCCCCGACGTCTGGTACATCGGAGGCTATTATGAAAAAATTTATTGCTTTGTGGAAAGTATATCAAAAGCATTGCTTTTGAACTGCCTTTATAGTAACAATGAGGTATGAATAGAATGTGAACGCTCTGTGAAAAGTGTGTGAAAATAACAAAAACAGGTCTTGAACAGACCTGTTTTTTGTTGGAATGTACTAATGTATGATGCAGGGTAGAATTGTGAGAGTACGAAGTACGGAACAATTCGTATGGCATCTTTTGATCTTAAAGTTAAAGCTTGATGTTTTTGAACAGAGAGCCGAGGCTTGTAGTAGCAGCTTCTGTTTCCGGAAGTTCGAAAGCTTCTTCTTCTACTTCCTCTGCGGCTACATCGTTCAGGCTTTCATGCTCAGACTCAGTTTTCCGTCTTTGATCGCAGTAATCTTTACTTTTACCGTATCACCTTCGGACAGAACAGCGGCCGGTGTTTTGATACGTTTTTCGCAGATCTGAGAAACATGCAGCAGACCGGACAGACCGTTTCCAAGGTTGATAAATGCACCGTAAGGTTTGATGGTTTCCACGGTTCCTTCAGTAACCAGTCCGACCTGAACGTTGGAAACTTTTGCCTTGCGTTCTTCATCTGCTTTTTCACGCAGGATTTCTCTTGCAGAAAGTACGAGACGTTTTTCTTCTGCGTCAGCATTGATGACACGGACTTCCAGTTCTTTGCCGAGCCAGTCGTTCAGTTCATCTTCTTCTACATAGTTCAGGGAAAGTTTGGATGCCGGGATGAAACCGCGGATGCCGTCCAGATATGCAATTGCACCGGATTTTACAATGCCGCCGACTTTAACGGTCAGGTTGGTGCCTTCTTCCATATATTTTTTGAATTTGTCCCATGCAAGAATATCATTTGCTTCTTTGGAGGAGAGCAGAATGTGTCCTTCTCCGTCATCTCTGCGGATCACAGTTGCGGAGATTTCATCACCTGTATGTACGTCTTCTTTCAGATTAAAATTCGGATCACTTGTGAAATCCTCCAGGCGGATGATACCGTCGGTGTAATATTTCAGATCCAGTGTGATCTCAGATTCGGAAACGCTGATTACCGTTCCGGTGAGGATATCACCTTCATGGATCTGTTTGAAAGATGCTTCCAGTTCTTCGGCATAGTCAGCCATAGATTCTGCCGGTTCTTCCGGTGCAGCAGTTTCGGTGGTTTCCGGTGTCTCAGAAGCCTGAGTTGTGGCTTCTGCTGTGAGTTCTTTAGATGTTTTTAATTCTTCTGACATTGTAATACCTCCTGTTGACTTGTGGTGTTAAGGCAAAAAGATGCCATAAAACCACTCCTGTGCAAGCACATCGTGGTTTCAGGCTTTTGACCCTGGCATCTAAATATAATAAAAATATACCTTTTTGAGGTGGATTTGTAAAGCAACTTGGGAAATAACTTTTGACCATGACACCCAAAAATGCTAAAATAACAAAAAAGGCAGCAGACGGGTGTCTGCGGAAAGGATGGACTTATGAATATTCCGACACCTCATATAGAGGCAAAAAAGGGTGATTTTGCAAAAACAGTACTGATGCCGGGTGATCCGCTGAGGGCGAAATTTATAGCGGAACATTATCTGGAAGATGCAGTCCTGGTCAACTCGGTGCGCCAGATGTTAGGTTATACGGGAACTTATAAGGGCAAGAGGGTTTCTGTGATGGCGAGCGGCATGGGAATGCCTTCGATGGGCATTTATTCTTATGAACTGTTCACCGGTTATGATGTGGAAAATATTATCCGTATCGGTACGGCGGGTGCACTGCGGGAAGATCTGCATCTGCGTGATCTGGTTTTTGCTATCGGTGCCTGCACAAATTCGAATTTTGCGGCACAGTATCAGCTTCCGGGAAGCTTTGCCCCGACTGCATCTTTTTCACTTTTGAGAAAAGCAGTGGAAGCGGCAGAAAAAAGAGAAGGACTGCATTATATGGTCGGAAATCTGCTTTCTTCAGATACTTTTTACAGCGATTCCAACCTGGATGTGAACTGGAGGAAAATGGGCGTGCTGGCCGTGGAAATGGAAGCGGCGGCATTGTATATGAATGCGGCGAGAACAGGAAAACAGGCTCTTGCGATCTGTACGATCTCGGACAGCATTGTTACGGGAGAAGCAACAAATTCCACAGAACGTGAAAAGAGTTTTCATGATATGATGGAACTGGCACTTGAGATCGCACCTGAATAACGGAGGAATCTTCAGGATGGAGGACAGAGACAGAAAAGAGCTGGTAAGGCGGGCATTTCTGGCACAGCAACAGGCTTATGCACCGTATTCAGAGTTTCTGGTCGGGGCGGCACTGCTCACCAGAGACGGAAAGATTTATCAGGGATGCAACATTGAGAATGCGGCATATTCTCCGAGCAACTGTGCGGAGCGGACAGCATTTTTTAAAGCAGTGTCAGAAGGAGAGCGGGATTTTCAGGCGATCGCGATCGTCGGAAATAAACGGGGCGAAGCCGGGGACTATTGCCCGCCGTGCGGTGTGTGCCGCCAGGTGATGGCAGAATTCTGTAAAGCAGATTTTGAGATACTTTTGGCGAAAAATACGGAAACTGGAAAAGCTTTACACTGGAGCAGTTACTGCCGGAGCGTTTTACGTTATAATCATATGGAGGTAAAGAACAGCTGAACAAAACTTATAAAAGTATATAACAACTGTTGAATTTTGTAGGTTATTAGTATAGAATAATATTGAAAGGAAGTGATGCTTTGAGTAAATATTATTCTATACATGAATTTTCAAAAATTATAGGTGATTCTGCAACAACGTTGCGAAATTGGGATTCTAACGGAAAACTTCATCGCATCAT
>ENA-OQCX01001163-OQCX01001163.1-human-gut-metagenome-genome-assembly--contig:-NODE-1163-length-12651-cov-1.701054_pt1 | contig 12651 bp, 17 predicted proteins | sample MGYA00242762_ERZ504587 | MGnify/ENA primary metagenome ERZ504587 (study PRJEB26092, sample SAMD00036337) | human gut metagenome | host: Homo sapiens | study: EMG produced TPA metagenomics assembly of...
GTATGGGAATTGAATGACGGAATTGCGACTTTAATCATCGATACTTTAGAGACGTATGTAGTATTATTACCAATTAACTTGACAAGGTAACGATCATGATCGTAGACGCAGGTATTTCTGGACAGAAGTCATTGAACAAACATATGACAAGATACGTAAACTGGTTAAGATACGTGAAGAAAAGGGACTTGATTTCTTAATTGAAGCCGATGGATCCATGAACAGAGATGTCTATCGTCCATTATACGAAGCAGGAGCAGATATGGTAGTCCTAGGACCACCAGCACTGTGGAATAAGGCTGATGACTTCGAAGAAGCATGGGCTATCATGGAAAATGAGCTTGAAAGCGAGCTTAACTAAACAAAGAGAGGAAAAAACAAATGTCAAACAAAAACGCAAATATCGGAGCAAGACTCGACCGTCTGCCAAACTCTGGATGGCATATCAAAATGTGGTTAGTATCCGCATTCGCATTATTAGTATGCTGGTCAAATGGTATCGGTGGAGCAGTACAGAACGTACTTTTAAATGAGTTACACTGGTTAGAGCCAGGATCAACATTACTGGCTATGTGGGGAACAACTTACACAGCAGGTCAGTTATTCGGAGCATTAGTTGGTGGTCCGATCGGTGATAAGATTGGTCGTAAAAAATCTATCTTATTATATGAAGTGATCCACATCATCGCTATGATCGGTGGAGCAGCAGCACCTAACGTAACAGTATTATATGTATTCCGTTTGATCCAGGGATTTGGATTAGGAGCATTATTAGTCGTATTATTCGCAGCATTTACTGAGTATGTACCTGGTAAGAACCGTGGTGTATGGTCTTCTAGAAACTCATTCATCGGTAACTTTGCTCATCCAATCTGTAATGGTATCGCATTAGTGATCGTTTCTACAGGAGTCAGCATGAACATGAACTGGAGAATCCAGTATATCATCCCTTCTGTATTATCTATCATTGCAAGTATCATTATTTACAACAAATACCCAGAATCTCCACGTTGGTTAGAATCTCAGGGTAGAGTTGAAGAAGCAGATGCTATTATGACATCAATCGAAAAAGAAATTGAAGCATCTACAGGTAAACCATTACCACCAGTTGAAGCAGTTGAAGCAAAAGCAGTTAAAAACTTACCATACTCTGCATTATTTAAAGGTAAATTATTAAAGAGAACAATTTGTGGTTCTTTAGTACTGATCGGTATGAACACAATTCAGTACACACTGATGAACTGGATGCCTTCATTATTAAGTTCATTAGGATATGATACATCACAGTCTCAGTTCATGACAATGTTCGGTCTGTTCGGTGCACCATTCGGAATCTTCCTTGCATCTTTATACATGGATAAAGTACCAAGAAAAGCAACAGGTGTTATCTTACTGATCGCCATGGCTGTTATGGGTATCATTACTTCTAAACAGACAACAATGACAGCACTGATCGCTTCAACATTCGTATTAAATACATTCATCTATATGTATGTATGTTACGCATCAGCAGTATATGTACCAGAAATGTGGCCAACATCTGCAAAATTATCAGGATCTGGATTCTGTAATGCAATGGGTCGTGTAAGTAACATCTTCTTCCCATTCTTAGTTACATCTGTAGCAGCAGGATCTATGGGATCTAACGGTGTATTCGTACTGATCTCTGCAGTAGCAGTGATCATCGCTGTATCAATCGTCGTATTCGGTGTTGAGACAAGAGGAGAATCTGTCGAAGATATCGGTAACGTAGAGTAATCAAATTAGGGAATCCTAAAAATAACTTAACATAAAATATAACAATCAGTAATTGGTGCCCGTCCTTTGTTGGTTGGGCACCAAAACAAAAAAGGAGCATTTGCTATGAAAAATTCAGAAGCAATCTTAGTAACACCAAAACAATTTGAGATTCAGGAATGTGCAGTTCCAGAACCAAAAGATCATGAAATCTTAATGAAAGTTGAATATGTTGGAATGTGTGGATCTGATATTCACGGATTCGAGTTTGGACCATTCATCCCACCTAAAGATCCTAACCAGAAAATCGGTCTTGGACATGAAGTAGCTGGTGAAGTTGTAAAAGTCGGAGCAAAAGTAACAAAATTCAAACCAGGAGATAAAGTACTGATCGAACCTGGTGTACCAGATGATTCTTGTGAATATTGTCGTACAGGACGTTACAACATTTGTCCAGACGTAGATTTCATGGCAACACAGCCTAATTACAAAGGTGCTCTTTGTGAGTACATGACACATCCAGAAGAATGGACATACCATGTACCAGAAGGAATGACAACAATGGAAGCAGCATTAGTAGAGCCAGCAGCAGTTGGTATGCATGCAGCGATCCTTGGAGAAGCAAGATTAGGAAAAAGCATTGTAATCCTTGGAGCAGGAACGATCGGACTTATGGTACTTCAGGCTTGTAAGAGTCTTGGAGCAACAGACATCACAGTTGTAGATGTTATGGACAAACGACTTGACCTTGCAAAAGAACTTGGAGCATCCAGAACGATCAATGGTGCAAAAGAAGACACAGTTGCCCTTCTTCGTTCAGAAGAATTATTTGGAGATCATGGTGTGGAACTTGTATTTGAATGTGCAGGATCTACATTTACAGCAAATCAGGCAGTACAGATCGTAGCTCGTGGTGGAAAGATCATGATGGTAGGAACACAGTCTAAACCAGTTCCAATCGACTTCTTAAAGATCAACCGTGAAGTAACGATCCAGACATCATTCCGTTACTGTAACAATTATCCTCAGACAATTGAAGCAATCAGAAGCGGTAAGTTTAATGTAAAAGATATGGTAACACATGTATATGATTACAAAGATGTACAGCAGGCATTCATGGATGCAATCGATCCAGAAAAGAAAACTGACATGGTAAAAGGTGTTATCAAAGTCGCTGAATAAACAACAACATTTAGAACAAGAAAAGGAGAAATTAAAATGATCGCAGATATCAGATTTTGGGAACAGAAAGCTAGTGAAGGACATTATGCAATCCCTCACTTTAACGTATGGAACGCAGAAATGTTAATGGGAGTTATTGATGCAGCAGAAGAACTTCGTGCACCAATCATCATCTCTTTCGGAACAGGATTTACAGGAAATACTTCTTTTGAAGATTTCTGTTATATGATGGAATCCATGGCTAAAAAAGCTACAGTACCAGTGATCTTACATTGGGATCATGGACGTAACTGGACAATCTTAAAGAACGCTGTAGATCACTGCATGAACTCTGTAATGCGTGATGCATCTGCATTACCATATGAAGAAAACGTTGCAGAGATCAAGAGATGTGTAGATTACTTCCATGCATACAACATTCCAGTAGAAGCTGAATTAGGACATGTAGGAAATGAAACAGTATACGAAGAAGCTTTAGCTGAGTATGCTTACACAGATCCTTCTCAGGCAAAAGATTTCGTAGAAAGAACAGGATGTGATTCTTTAGCAGTAGCAGTAGGAAATGTACATGGTGTTTACTCTGCTGAACCAAAGATCAGATTCGATATCATCGAAGAAGTTAACAAAGAAGTTAGTGTACCACTTGTACTTCATGGAGCTTCTGGTATCGGTGATGAAGACATCAAAAAAGCGATCCAGTGTGGTATTGCTAAGATCAACATCCATACAGAACTTTGCCAGGCTGCTATGGAAGCTATTAACGAACATAAAGACGAACCTTTCTTAGCTGTAGAACGTGCAGTTCGCCAGGCAGTAAAAGAACGTGCTATGTACAAGATCAAATTATTTGGTGATGACGGAAGGGCTGATGAATAAAGTGGAGAAAAAGTTAGACGTATTGTGTCTGGGAGCAGCGGTAGTAGATATTCCGCTGCGCCCGGTATCAAGAGAAGTTTTTGATATAGAATCATATCCGGTTGATAACATCGCGATGGCTGTCGGTGGAGACGCTATGAATGAGTCAACGATCATCAGCGTCTTGGATGCAAGACAGGTCTGATGGCAGCGATCGGTGATGATGCAGCAGGAGCATTCATTTTACGTTCTTGCGATGAAGACAATATCGATACAGAAGGTGTGACAATTGATCCAAACTTAAATACATCCATTAATATCGGACTTGTAACAGAGGATGGAGAAAGAACATTTATCACAAACCGTAACGGAAGTCTTTTGGAAAGAGAATATCGAACATGTAAACTTCGACAAGATCAAAGAAGCAAAAATCTTATCTTTAGCAAGTATTTTTAACTGTCCTTTACTGGATGGAAAAACATTGGAAAAGATCTTCTCATTCGCAAAAGAACACGGAATGACAATTACAGCTGATATGATCATGCCTCGATTAGGAGAGACATTAGATGATATCGCTGGTGCATTACAGTATGTAGATTACTTCTTCCCTAACTATGATGAAGCTTGTCTGATGACAGGTGAAAAAGATGAAGCAAAAGTGGCAGAATAAACTGTTCTCTTACGGAATCAAAAACGTAGTTATGAAGATCGGTATTCGTGGATGCTACATCCGCAACAAAGATGGTGTTATGATCGTGCCAGCATGTAAAGGAATTACAGCAGTTGATACGATCGGTGCAGGAGATAACTTCGCATCTGGATTCATCGCAGCCCTGCTTCAGGGAAAAGATATCAAAGAATGTGGTGAATATACAAACTGTACAGCGGCGATCGCAGTACAGCATCCAGGAGCAACATCAGGAGTACAGAATCGTCAGATGGTAGAAGATATGCTCAAGAAGTATAAAGAAGACTACAAATAGAATTTGGTTAATTGGTTGTTAGATCTGAAAGGAAAATTTAAAATGAAAACAATGAAATTAGGAAAAACAGGAATGGACGTTTCAAGAATCGGTCTTGGAACATGGTCAATCGGTGGTGGATCTGCCTGGGGTGGAGACCACGATCTTCAGACAGTGTAGATACGATCAGAGAAGCTCCAAAAGCTGGTGTTAACTTAATCGATACAGCTCCAGGATACAACTTTGGTAACAGTGAAAAGATTCTTGGTAAAGCCTTAGAAGGAATGAACGTGAAGATGTTAAGATCATACAAAATGTGGTGTAACATGGGATCAGGAAATGAAAGGTGACCTGTTCAACAAAGTTAACGGAATTCAGTTATACAAGAACTTAAAACAGTGAATCTGTGAAAAAAGAGATCGAAGCTTCCTTAGAACGTCTTGGAACAGACTATGTTGATGTATATATGACACATTGGCAAGCTACACCAGGAACAGAATATTTCGTTCCTATCCAGAAAACAATGGACGTTTTAAATGACTTAAAAGCACAGGGAAAAATCAAAGCAATCGGTGCTGCTAACGTAGACATCAACCATATCCAGGAATACATCAAATATGGTGATCTTGATATCATCCAGTGCAAATATTCTATCTTAGATCGTGGAATCGAAGATGAAATTATTCCATGTGCTCGTGAAAATGGCATCACAATTCAGTGCTATTCTCCACTTGAAATGGGATTATTATCTGGAACATTCCCAAGAGACTACAAACCAGTAGGAGCTCAGATTCCTAAGAAATGGTTCCAGCCAGAAAACATGCAGAATGCAATGGATATGATGGAATCTTGGAAACCATTATGTGAAAAATATGACTGCACAATTGCTAACTTAGCACTTGGATGGATTCTTGCACAGGGTGATTTCTTAAACTTATTAAGTGGATCTACAACAGTAGACGAAATCAGAGAAAATGTAAAATCTGCAGAATTAGAATTAGATCCTGAAGATGTAGCATTCATGAGAGAATCAGCAGAAGCAATCGATAAATAAAAAATCAGAAAGAGATCCCTTGTGAGAGAAAAATTGAAAATGTTGGAAAACATGGAAAAAAGTCTTTGAATTCCACAAAATCAATGATAGAATAAAAGAAAGTCACAGAACATTTAAGAAGTATGTGACAAATAAGAATATATACTATATTAAAAAATTTACAAGGGGGGGGTGTCCCGTGAAGAACCGTTTAGAACATATAAGAGAGCAAGTTAAGAATGAAAAGAAAGTCACAGTATCCGAACTAAGTAAGATCTACAAGGTAACGGAAGAGACGATCCGAAGAGATCTTGAAAAGCTGGAAAAGGAAGGTTTTTGACGAGAAACATTTGGTGGTGCTGTATTGAACAGTGCAAGTCAGAAGGAACATATCCATTTTATAAGCGAACATCGATCAATCAAAAGGAAAAAGCTAAGATCGCGCAACTCTTTAAGGAAGTATTAGATCAGAAGAGAACGATAGCAGCAGATGCCAGTACGACTGTCATGGAAGCCATTCGTTTACTGAAGGCAAACCGTAATATTACCGTACTGAGTTCATCAACAGAGATTTTCCGTGAGATGACAGGATCAGAGATTCATATTCTTTCAACAGGTGGCGTGTTCAATGAGGACTCCCTCTCTCTGCAAGGGAACTTAGCAAAAGAAAATATTAGAAGGTATCATGTGGATCTTGCACTGCTCAGCTGTAAAGGACTTGATATGGACAAAGGTATCATGGACTCCAGCGAACGAGAAGCAGATGTCAAGACAGAGATGGTAAAACAGGCACTAGAAGTAGCTCTTCTTGCAGATCATACAAAATTTGAGAGAACGGCATTTGTACAATTTTTTAGACTGGGATAAGGTAACCTATCTGGTAACCGATGAAAGACCGTCAGATCAATGGGTTGAATTTTGTAAAGAAAAAGGAATCACGTTGATTTATTAAGAAGATATGATAGTCTGTGATGCTACCGTTTCAATCGCACCACATGGTAAAACGGAGGTGCACAATGGACGCAAAACGGAAAGAAAGCATGTCTATCATGAAGAAGATCATGATCGCGATGGCAACAGGAATTCTATTAGGAGTTGTTTGCTTGTGGCTGCGTGAATCACTAACAGCAGGCGGTAATGAAGGTACGTGGAAACTGATCAATCGGATCTTCTTTCAGGACATCACACAGGAAAAGGGATTTTATTCTCTTGGCTTATTCTATATCATACAGCAGTTATTTATGAGAGGTCTGCAGCTGGCAATCGTACCACTTGTTTTATCATCATTAAGCCTTGCATTATGCAGCATGGCAGATCCAAAGAGACTTGGAAAGATCGCAGGAAAGACAATTGGAACATTCGTAGGATTTTATGTATGCGGTGCAACATTAGCTGGATTGTTTGCATACTTTATCAAATCCATGGGATGGTTCTCTGTGAATCTTCCAGAAACAACGACTTCTAATGTAGCAACACTAGAGGCATATAATCCATTGACAACAGTGATCAATGCGGTGCCATCGAATGTTGTGGAAGTACTTGGTTCAAACAACAGCATTCTGGCAGTTGTTGTAGTAGCTGTGATCTTAGGGCTTTCAATGAATGCTCTGGGAGACAAAGCAGCAACCATTAAGAGTTTATTACAGAATCTCAATGATATCGTACAGGTATATATGGACTTTTTGATCAACAAGGTCAGTCCGATTGCGATCTTCTGTATGTTAGCCAGAACATTTGCAACTTATGGAACAGAATATATCAGACCAACGTTAACATTTATGATCGCAACGATCTTTATCAGTTTAGCATTGGTTGTAACGATTTATCCAATTGGTATCTTCCTCTTAACTGGCTTAAATCCATTCAAGTTTGCAAAGAAGATTTTTAAAGTTGGAATGTTCGCAGCAGCGACTCAGTCATCTGCAGCAACACTTCCTTTAAACAGAAAAACATGCATGGAAGAACTTGGATGCAGCAAGGAGATCAGTAGTTTCGTACTTCCAATGGGAATGACTATTAATATGAACGGAACAACTGCCATGCATATGGTTGCGATCACATTTATCGCAACAGCAGCTGGGATCAATATCACACCAACCCAGCTGATCACAGCAGCATTCCTGTCTATTTGTGTAGCGATGGGAACACCTGCGATCCCGGTAGCTGGAACAACATTGATCTTTGTTATCATGTCAGGATTAGGATTAAGTTCTGATCTCTGTATGGTAGCATATGCATTAGTACTTGCGATCAGTTATCTGCCGGGTATGGCTGTAATTACATTGAACGTTGTTGGTGATGCGGCAACGACTGTGATTGTCAGCTATAAAGAAAATGAATTAGACAAAGATGTCTATAATAGTTAAAACACTCCATATAAAAATAAAATCCATATAATTTACAAAACTCCATATAATATGTCAAGAAAACTGTACACCGATGAGGCGTACAGTTTTCTTGTTTGGTAATAATAGTGATAAAACTGGATATTGTATGCATGAATTTGACAAAAACTGGGCAAAATGTTATAATATTAAAATCATTATATAGAATTTCCAGAATATTCTGTATATGGAAGAGGTGAATTTATGACACAATTAGATCTTAACAGAGTACGCCAGTCCATCAAGAATCAGATTGGCAGCAAAATCAAGATTAGTGCAAACAGAGGGCGACATAAATTTGTGACAGCTAAGGGAGTCATCACACAGACATACCCTAATATCTTTTTGGTAGAATTAGAGAATACAGATGGTAATGACCAGAATAAAACTGTAAGTTTCAGCTACCAGGATGTGATCACACGAGATGTCCGTATGATGCTATTAGAAAACTAACGGGTGATGCATAGAATCCTTCTTGTCTGAATATATTTGTATATACAGACAGGGAGGAATTTTTTATGGATTTTGATAAGAAAGAATTTTATGGGATCGTGGCGAAAAGCGAAGAAACAGATGCAGATCACGATCGATCAGGACTGCAATGTTGCAGATACAAAACCAGATGTAGAAAAGATGATCCAGACCAGAGGGATCGTAAAGATACAGGAAACGGAAATGATGGTTGATCGGGTAAGGATCAAGGGGGAATTTGTATTTCAGGGGCTATATGGTACAAATGATACGTCAGCATACCTTGAATCGCTGGAATATTCACTTCCGTTTGAGGAATATGTACATATAGAAGGAGTGCTCCCATCGGATTATGTAAAAGTAAAATATACGATCGATGACATCAATACGATTTTGATCAATTCAAGGAAAATAAGCATTCGTGTATTATTGACTTTTTCCTTTCAGATCACGGAAGAAATGAAAGAAAAAGGGATCATTGAAATTCATGAAGAAAATGTATCGTGTTAAAGAAAGATGTACAGATCACAGATCTGATCGTAAATAAAAAGGATATCGCGAGATTAAAAGAAGATTGGTACTTCCTGCAAATAAGGCGAACATTTATCAGATTTTATGGACACAGGTAGATATGGAAAATCTGCAGGCAAAAATTGGAGAGCACATGATCGAGATTCAGGGTGCAATGCATATATTTGTATTATATCTTGGAGAAGATGCCCAGATGCCGGTACAGTATGCGAGATGGGAGATTCCGGTAGATACGCAGTTGGAATGTTATGAATGTACGCCAGGAATGATCGGACGGATCGGGATGACACTCGGAGGACAGCAGTTAGAGATAAGACCTGATGAGGATGGAGAAGAAAGAATTATTTCTTTGGATGTTACGATCGACTGTGATATTAAAATCTATGAAGATCATAAGATTTCGTATATTGATGACGGGTATAGTATGGAAGAAACGCTAATTCCAGAATATCATATGTTCGATTTTGAGACACTGGTAGGAAAGAACCAAGCGGTGATGAAAGCAGACAAACGCTTTCGGCTGGAACAAGAGTCAGGAAAGCTGTTGCAAGTGTTATCCGTTAAAGGAAGTGCAACCGTAGACGATGTGGAAATGACAGCACAAGGATTATCTGTAGAAGGTGTGTGGATGGCAGATGTCTTGTATCTGTCCACAGAAGATATGACACCAGTGATGAGCAGTTCTTATATGGAGCCGTTTACATTTTTTGTTGAGACAAAGAATCTGACTGGAAATGAGGACTATCAGCTGGATGTACGGGTAGATCAGATGACAGCGATTCCAACAGAAGGAGAAGAGATAGAGATCAGAGCTTCTGTTTTATTTGATTTTATCGCTTTTCACAGAGTCAGACAGCGGATTATGACGGATATGAAGCAAGGACCGATAGACTATGACAAAATACGTGAGATCCAGGGATCGTTGGGTATATCGTCAAAGAAGGAGACACTCTATGGTCTATTGCCAAGGCGTATTTTACAACGGTTGAGAGCATTCGGGAACAAAATGAGGATATTTCCGATATCAAACCAGGAGATAAGCTTTTGATCGTAAAAGAAATGAAAATATTTTAGCAAATAAGGATTGCATTTTTTTAGAACAATACTATAATATTCTGTATACAAGGTGTGAGATAGAAACTATTTCACATAAGATAAAGGAGTGCATATGGATCATAGTATTGTTCTAAAATCATATGGAAAAATCAACCTTGGTCTGGATGTTTTAAGAAGACGCGAAGATGGATACCATGAAGTGCGTATGATCATGCAGACGGTTGGACTTTATGATGTGCTTACAATGAAGAAAAGGAAAGATGACAAGATTGAGATGACCTGTAATCTTTCGTTTCTGCCCACCGATGAACGTAATCTCATTTATAAGGCTGTAAAACTCATAAAGGATAAGTATCATATTAAAGATGGAGTTGAGATCAATCTCAGCAAACGGATTCCGGTAGCAGCAGGTATGGCTGGCGGAAGTTCTAATTGCGCAGCAGCATTAAAAGGAATGAATCAGCTGTTTGATCTAGGATTATCAATCGATGAATTATGTGAGATAGGAGTAACGCTTGGAGCAGATGTTCCATACTGTATCTGGGGTGGTACAGCACTATCAGAAGGAATCGGAGAGAAACTTTCAAGGGTTGATGCGATGCCAGATTGCTATATTTTGATCGCAAAACCAGGGATCAGTGTATCAACAGCATTTGTATATAAGAACCTTGATCTTCCAGCACTTTCGAAGCATCCGGATATCGATGGAATGCTGGAGTGCCTGAAAGAGAAAGATCTTACAGGAATCTGTAATCGTCTGGAGAATGTACTGGAGACAGTCACGATCAAGGAATATCCGATCATTGAGAAAGTTAAGAAACATCTGATGGATCAGGGAGCAAAGGGAGCTTTAATGAGTGGAAGTGGACCAACGATCTTCGCGATCTTTGAGGATAAGAAAACAGCGGACGATGCAATGGAATCATTACGAAGTATTGAGGACATCAAACAGGCATACGTAGTAAGACCGATACAATAATGTATTTTCACAAATAAGAAAGCAGTATGGAAGATACATTGGAGAAAGCAGGAGGAGAAGAAACTATGAGCGATAAATTAAAGGTAAACATGAATGAATATCTGCCATTGAGAGATGTGGTATTTAATACATTAAGACAGGCGATCATCACAGGAGAATTTGCACCAGGAGAAACGTCTGATGGAGATCGCACTTGCGAATCGATTAGGAGTCAGCAGAACACCTGTCCGAGAAGCAATCCGTAAACTGGAACTGGAAGGACTTGTAGTCATGATCCCAAGAAAGGGAGCAGAAGTTGCAAGGATCACAGAAAAGATTTAAGAGATGTCTTAGAAGTACGTTGTTCCTTAGAAGAATTAGCAGCAGAACTTGCAGCGGAACGTATGGATGAAGAAGGACAGGAGAAGTTAGATCAGGCATTAGTAGAATTCGAATCAGCAATCGAATCTGGAGATAATGCAGCCATCGCAGACAGCGATATGGAATTCCATGACATCATCTTCGATGCAACAGGGAATCCACGACTGATTCAGATCATTGGAAACTTAAGAGAACAGTTCTACCGTTATCGTCTGGAATATGTAAAGGATACAGATTACCATATTGTATTGTTGAATGAGCATAAAGAGCTTGTGAATGCGATCAGAGCAGGTAAGAAAGAAGAAGCACGCAAGATCATGAAGAAACATATTACAAATCAGGAAATGACAGTGATCCGTAATATTAAGGAAGAATATTAAGCTGTGATTTGAAGGTAGTGTTTTATTGTATAAGTCATCTTTCTGACTTATACAATAAATACTACCTTCAAACCACTATACAGTGTGTATGTTTTACGGTATTGGCACTACTAATAATATCTGTGTCTATCAGATAGTAATTGTCAGTTTATTTACTGGGCTAAACTCAGGTATATATCGTTTTCCCTTCTTTATTTTCTTATATCCTCTAACAATAACATAATATTTCTTTTTATGTTTCAGGTTTTTTAGGTATATACGGTTTTTGTTAGAATTATTAATTGTTAATTGTCTGGAATCCAGCATATTTTTCTTGGTGCCATAATCAACCCAATAACCATCATATCTAGTATCTTTTTTCCATGTTACTTTAAGTTTTCTCCCTGATATTCTTTTTAAATGAATCTTTTTGATTTTCCCCGGCACAATTTTTACTTTGATACTTACAGTTGTAGAACGTTCATAATGTTCATCTTCTTTTGCATAAACATAAATTTTACATGTTCCTCTCTTTTTTCCTATTATTTTTCCTTGCATGTCAACGGATGCAATTTAGGATCAGAACTCTTTCCAATTGAAACTTTACAGTTTGATGGATCCTTATTGAGATTCACATAAAATGGTTTGTCCCATGATTTTGTGATCATTTTGTTACTATTTCTATGTAAATATTGTTGTGCTTTTAGTATCTTATATTCAACATTCATGCTTCCTTCATATC
>ENA-OQCX01001164-OQCX01001164.1-human-gut-metagenome-genome-assembly--contig:-NODE-1164-length-12641-cov-3.923845_pt1 | contig 12641 bp, 17 predicted proteins | sample MGYA00242762_ERZ504587 | MGnify/ENA primary metagenome ERZ504587 (study PRJEB26092, sample SAMD00036337) | human gut metagenome | host: Homo sapiens | study: EMG produced TPA metagenomics assembly of...
TAAAAATTCCGACAGGTATCAGAATGTTGGTTCGTCGTTGTTGTAACGCAGTTCTGCGACTTGAAAAAATTTGAGGTTCTGCTGAAATCAGCGTTACTTTCACGGATAACGAGGGCATCAAGGCTCTTAACAAGCAGTATCGTGACAAGGACATTGAAACCGATGTTCTTTCTTTCCCAATGGGCGAAAACGGTGTTTATGACACCAATCCCGAAACAGGCGCACAGATTCTCGGTGATGTTGTAATTTCTATGGAAAAGGCAAGAGATCAGGCAGAACTCTTTGGCCACAGCCTCCAGAGAGAGGTTGGCTATCTTACCGCTCACAGTGTTCTGCACCTTCTCGGCTATGATCACATGGAAAAGCTTGAAAGGGTAAGAATGAGAGAAAAAGAAGAGCTTGTTATGGAACAGCTCGGTCTTCCTGCATCATCAAGCTACATAGTTGATGACGATATGGCTTGACAGAGTAGTTATATTACGGGGTATGAAAAAGCAAATCAAAAGTTTTAAAAGTGCATTCAGAGGTTTCTGCTTTGCCGTAAAAAGCGAAAGTCATATGAGATTTCACCTTGTTGCGACATTTTATGCTTTCGTTTTCGGTTGCTTTTACGATTTTTCTGCCGCAAAATGGGCGTTGCTCGCCGTTTTGTGTGCGCTTGTAATTGCACTTGAAATGATCAACACCTGTGTTGAAAAGCTTTGTGATTTGTTTTGTGACAGATACGATTTTTCCGTTAAGATTATCAAGGACATTGCAGCCGCAGCCGTGCTTGCCGTGTCATTTTCGGCTGTGTTTACAGCGGTGCTGTTCTTCCTTGATTTTGAAGTAATCGGAAAATATTTTCGTATTTTGTAAACAATCCCGTTATGCTCGTTTTGCTGATTTTATCTGCGGTGATTTCTGCCGTCTTTGTATGTGCAGGTCCCGTAAAAGTCAAAAACGCAATTTTGGGCATTAAAAGAAAAGATAAACATTAACAAAGGGGCGGCATTTTGCTTGCCCCCGATTTTTGTATAGTGAGGTAATATGTTAAATACAGATAATAAAGATAAATCCGCATTTATTGCCATTGTCGGCAGACCTAATGTGGGCAAAAGTTCAATTCTCAACAGACTTATGGGACAGAAAATTGCAATTGTTTCAAGCAAACCGCAGACTACCCGCAACAGAATCACAGGTGTGCTTACTCAGGGCGAATATCAGCTTGTTTTCTTTGATACACCGGGTATGCACAAGCCGAAAACCTCTCTCGGCAAGTATATGGTGCGTTCCGTCAATGAATCCGTGGGCGGTGTTGACTGCTGTATGCTCGTTGTTGAGGCAGGAAAAGAACCGGGTGACACAGAACTTAACCTTATTGAAAAGTTCAAGTCAATGGAAATGCCGGCAATCCTTGCAATCAACAAGATTGACACTCTCAAAGAAAAAGAAGAACTTATGAAACAGATTGCCCGTTACAGTCTGCTCTACGATTTTGACGCAGTTGTTCCCGTGAGTGCACAGGACGGCAACGGTATGAACGAACTTCTTGATGAGCTTAAAAAGCAGGCAGGCGAGGGCGGTCATTTCTTTGATGACGATACTCTTACAGACCAGCCCGAAAGAGTTATTGTTGCCGAAATTATCCGTGAAAAAATACTCCGTCTTTGCGACAGGGAAATTCCGCACGGCACGGCTGTTGTAATCGAAAAAATGAAAACAAGGGATAACGGTATGCTTGATATTGACGCTACTATTTTCTGTGAAAAAGAAACCCACAAGCGTATTATTATCGGCAAAAACGGCTCAATGCTCAAGAAAATCAGCACATTTGCCCGTCAGGATATCGAAAGATTTTTCGATTGCAAGGTATTCCTACAGACATGGGTAAAGGTAAAAGAGGATTGGCGAAACCGTGCCCAGATTCTTCAGAATTTCGGCTATGACGAAAAGAATTTTGACTGATAATCCGATTAAAAGCGATTCAGGTACACGATTCGGGTACACGATTTGACACAATGTCAGATTTTTCATAATATAATAAACGGCGTCCGTGAAACACTAACTGCGGAGGTGTTTTTATGGATAACTGGAGTGCGTGGCAAATATTCTTTACCACGGGAAGCGTTCTTGATTACATTCGCTACAAAAGTATTCAGGATGCCAAAGACACGGGTGCAATCACCGTGAACAGGGAGGAAACCGATGAAATTCCGAACAGAGGGACTGATTATAAAGGAACAGAATATCGGTGAGCAGGACAAGCTCGTTTTTGCTCTCACAAAGTCAAACGGTGTAATCCGTGCATTTGTAAAGGGTGCAAAAAACATCAAAAACGGCAAATGTGCGGCGGCATCTCTCCTCTCATATTCCCGACTTACAATTTATAAAGGTCGGGAAAGTTACATAATCGGCGAGGCACAGCGATTCGCATTTTCTCAAAGCTCCGCAGTGATGTTACAAAAATGTGCCTTGCACAGTATTTTTGCGAACTCGCTCTGACAATTTGTCCCCGTGAGCAAAAGGCAGACTCATTTCTGAGCCTTGTGCTTAATTCGCTCTACCTTTTGTCAGAGAACAAACGCAGTGCAGACCTCATCAAGCCGTGTCTTGAAATGAGGCTTGCAAGTATGGCGGGCTATATGCCCGACCTGAGAATGTGCAGAGAATGCGGAGAATACATTACTCCGCTTATGTACTTTCTGCCACGCATAGGCGCTCTTGAATGTGCCGATTGCAGAACGGATGTGTCGGAACCTGCAATCGCTCTCAATGAGGGAACGCTCACGGCGCTTAGACACACGGTTTATGCCGATGATGACAAGCTGTTTTCGTTTGCATTGCCGAAGGATGACCTTGTTGTGCTGAATGCGGCGAGCGAAAGTTATCTTAAATACAGATTTGAAAAAGACTTTAAAACGCTTGTTTTTTACAAAACAATAAGCAGTTAATCAGACAATGCAGTTTTGTGTGATTACCTATTCAATTAGTGTTTAAACACTAATTGATCGGCGAACACGGTTCGCCCCTGCAAACAATGCGATAAATCGGTTGTTTTACTGTAATATTATTTGACACAAAATTGCAATTATTGAATTTGGTAGAATTATGAACAGACATTACAAAACACTTGAACTTGATAAAATCCTTGAAAGGCTTGCGGGAATGACTTCGATTGAGGACGCCCGTGAAATGGCATTGAATCTCGAACCCGTGTTTGAACTGAAAAAGGTTGAACAGCTTTTACAGCAAACCGATGACGCAGTTGCGTTAAGCGGAAGATTCGGCGCTCCGTCATTCGGCGGTGCCGGAAATTGTTCGGGACATTTACGCAGAGCACAGGCAGGCGGTTGCCTTACCACAGGCGAACTCCTGTCGGTTGCATCAACACTCAGAACAATTCGCACGGTCAAGGAGTGGCACTCACGCTCGGGCGGAGGAGCAAGCTCTCTTGACGGCTATTTCAGCGGACTTGTTTCCAACAAGTTTCTTGAGGACAAAATCACCTCGGCTATTATAAGCGAGGAGGAAATTTCCGATAAGGCAAGCCCTGTTTTGTCGGATATAAGAAGAAAAATCCGCACAGCCTCCTCAAAGGCTCGTGAGGTACTCGATAAAATTATTCACAGCTCAACATACATAAAGTATCTTCAGGATACTATAGTCACACAGCGTGACGGCAGATATGTTGTTCCCGTAAGAAGTGAATGCAGAGGCAATGTTCCGGGCCTTGTACACGACACCTCGTCAAGCGGTGCAACCGTGTTTATTGAGCCTATGGGCGTTGTTCAGGCAAACAATGATATCAAGCTTTTGCAGTCAAAGGAAGAACAGGAGATTGAAAGAATCCTCTTTGAGCTTTCCGCAAATGCAGGCGAGTTTGCCGACAGCATTATCCACAGCTACAAGAACCTTGCACAGCTTAATTTGATTTTTGCAAAGGCCGACCTTGCGTATTCAATGAAAGCGTCAAAGCCGATTATGAACGACAGGGGAATGATTGAGCTTAAACAGGCTCGTCATCCCCTCATCGATAAAAACAAGGTTGTTCCCGTTGATGTTATGCTCGGAAAAGAGTTTGACACGCTTGTAATCACAGGCCTAACACGGGCGGTAAAACCGTAACTTTAAAGACAATCGGTCTGCTCACGCTCATGGCAATGTGCGGACTTCTTGTTCCGTGTGCCGACAACAGCGAACTTTCTGTGTTCAGAAGGGTGCTTGTGGATATCGGTGACGAACAGAGCATTGAACAGTCGTTGTCAACCTTTTCGGGACATATGACAAATATCGTTCAGATTATAAAGCTTGCAAACGCAGGCTCGCTCTGCCTTATTGACGAGCTCGGCGCAGGAACAGACCCTGTCGAGGGTGCGGCTCTTGCAATTGCAATTCTTGAAAGACTGCGTGACAAACACGCAAAAATCGCTTCAACAACCCACTATGCGGAGTTAAAGGAATTTGCTCTGCGTACTCCCGGAGTTGAAAACGGCAGTTGCGAATTTGATGTTGCAACTCTCAAGCCGACTTACCGACTTCTCATCGGTGTTCCCGGCAAGAGCAACGCGTTTGCAATTTCAAAAAGACTCGGAATAGATGATGAGATAATCAGCCGAGCAAGCGAACTTGTTTCAAACGAGAACAGACAGTTTGAAGATGTTGTTGAAAAGCTTGAAAAGCGCCGTCAAAGCCTTGAAAAACAGCTCGAAAACGCAAACAGACTTACTGCAAAGGCTAATACCGAAAAGCAGAAAGCAGAAAACGAAATGCAGAAGCAAAGCAGCGTGCGGAGCGTGAGATTGAAAAGGCAAGACAGGAAGCTCAGCGTATTATTTCACGCACAAGAGCGCAGGCCGACGCAGTTGCCGAAGAACTTGAAAAGGCGAGAAAAGCCAAAGATATGAGCGTACAGGCAAGAACACAGCTAAAGAAAATATTGACAAGATGGAGCTCATGCCGATCCTGTCAAAGGCTCGCAATACTCCCGATGAGGAGTACAAGCTGCCAAGACCGCTCAAAGTCGGCGACACGGTTCTTATTTACGATATCGACAAAAACGCAACTGTACTTGCACCGCCGAACAAGGATGGTGTTGTGCTTGTTCAGGCGGGCATAATCAAAACGAGGTTGATATCAAGAATCTTCGTTTGCTCAAATCAAACAACAAGCCCGCAAAGGACAGATTTTCAAGCACAAGAAATGTGCCGAGCAGAATGGATGTCCGTCCCGAAACAGAGGTTGATGTTCGTGGTGAAACCGCCTTTGACGCAATCAATATTGTTGACAAGGCAATTGACAATGCCGTACTTTCGGGTGTGAGCAAAATGACGATTATTCACGGCAAAGGCACGGGTGTGCTTAAGCGTGAAATAAACAAGTATCTTAAAACAAACAAAGCCGTCAAAAGTCAGCGACTCGGTGTTTTCGGTGAGGGCGAAGACGGTGTTACAATCATTGAATTAAAGTAAAATCCGACTGAATTTATTTTGTGAAATTTGAGGTAATTATGAAAAAACAGTTTCTTGATTCGGGAAAAATCGTGGGTACACACGGCATAAAAGGTGAGGTCAGAATTGATCCGTGGTGTGATTCCCCTGAATTTCTCTGTGCCTTTAAAAAGCTGTGGCTTGACGAAAACGGAACAGAGTTCATCGAGGTAAAATCCCGTCCGCACAAAAATATCGCTCTTGCAAAAATCAAAGGTGTTGACACAATCGAGGCGGCGGAAAAATACAGAGGCAAGGTTGTGTATATCAACCGTGACGACATCAATCTTGCAGAGGGCGTTCACTTTGTTCAGGATCTTATCGGTCTTGAGGTTAAGGATGCCGGCAACGGCAGAGTTTACGGCAAAATTTCCGATGTTTTGCGTACAGGCGCAAATGATGTTTACGAAATCAAAGATGCCGACGGCAAGACATACCTTGCTCCCGTAATTGACGATGTTGTAAAAGAAATCAATGTTAATGACGGCTATGTTCTTATTGTTCCCATGAAAGGAATTTTCGACGATGAGGATTGATATTATAACGCTTTTCCCCGAAATGTTTGAGCCTGTTTTAAACGGAAGCATAATCGGCAGAGCACAGAAAAGCGGTGTGCTTGAAATCGTGTGTCACCAACTGCGTGATTACGCTTTTGACAAGCACAAAAGAGTTGACGACACTCCCTACGGCGGCGGAATGGGAATGCTTATGAAAGCTGAACCCATTGCCCTCTGCTTTGAGGATATCTGCAAACAAATCGGCAAAAGACCGCATTTTGTCTATATGTCACCGCAGGGCAAAACATTGAAACAGCAAAGACTTCGTGAGCTTGCCGATGTTGAAAATATCTGTATTCTCTGCGGTCATTATGAGGGTGTTGACCAAAGACTTCTTGACGAGTTTATTGACGAAGAAATTTCAATCGGCGACTATGTTCTCACGGGCGGAGAAATTCCCGCAATGGTATTTGCTGACGCACTTTCAAGAATGGTTCCGGGTGTGCTTTCCAACAACGAATGTTTTACCGAGGAAAGCCATTTTAACGGACTTCTTGAGTATCCGCAGTACACAAAACCGTCAGTCTGGAGAGGCAAAGAAGTTCCCGAAGTGCTTATGAGCGGTCACCATGCAAACATTGAAAAGTGGAGAAAAGAAAAGAGCATAGAGGTGACTGCCCTCAAGCGTCCCGAAATGCTTGAAGAATATAACAAAAAGTAATTTTTGCAGTATATTATCGGTGTGTTTACATAAAATAAGACAAGAAAAAACATACGAAATACCGTGTGTTTACAGGGAAAATATAATATTTTGTAAAAATGCACAATAAACAGGGTAATAAATTCTCTCAAGGTGCATATTAACACGAAATTAATTTATTGTATTGACCTTGTTCGGAAAAAAGATTATAATACATATTAAATTGAGCCGCAATTTGCAGGCATTGGTGGTTAAAAATTTAAAGGCAAAGAGGGTTTTAAAAATGTATGTTAAGGAAGTATTAGTACAGAATAAAGCCGGTTTACACGCTCGTCCGGCAACTTTCTTTATTCAGAAGGCTAATGAGTATAAGTCAACAATTTGGGTAGAGAAGGAAGAGCGTCGTGTAAATGCAAAAAGTCTTCTCGGTGTGTTGTCCCTCGGAATTATCGGCGGCACTACTATTAAGGTAATTGCTGACGGTTCTGACGAAACTGAAGCAGTTGAGGGTCTTGTTTCTCTCGTTGAGTCAGGCTTTGCTGAATAATCAGCTTTAAATTTTACAAAATACCAAGGGGGCGGTTTTTCCGCCTCTTTTTTGTTTCTCTCAAATTAATCTGAAATCGTAAAAGGCGGTGATTTTGTGAATCCGAAAATGTCACAGCTTCGCAAAAAAGCAATGGCACTTCCTCTGTTGCCGGGTGTGTACATCATGCACGACAAAAGCGGAAAAATTATATATATCGGCAAGGCAAAGGCTCTTAAAAACAGAGTCAGCCAATACTTCGGTTCGCAGAATAACCATGCCGAAAAGGTTCGCAGAATGGTTGATAATGTCGATGATTTTGAATATATCATCACGGACAGCGAGTTTGAGGCACTCATTCTTGAATGCAGTCTTATCAAACAGCACACCCCGAAGTATAACATTCTGCTTAAAGACGACAAGGGCTACAGCTATATAAGAATCAGCTCGGGTGATTGGAAAAAGTTGTCATATACATTGCAGAAAAAGGATGACGGAGCGGAATACATCGGTCCTTACAAGAGCAGTTACTATGTAAAAAATGCCGTTGAGGAGGCCAACAAAATCTTTATGCTCCCAACCTGCAACCGGCAGTTTCCGAGAGATTGCGGAAAGGGCAGACCTTGCCTTAACTATCACATAAAGCAATGCATGGCTCCGTGCACAGGCAGAGTAAGGCTTAAAGATTACAACGAAAATCTTAACCGTGCGCTTGAATTTTTGCGTGGCGGTTCAACAAATTCAATCAAAAAGCTGACCGAAGAAATGGAAACAGCCGCAGAAAATCTTGAATTTGAAAGGGCGGCGTCAATCAGAGATATAATAAAATCCGTCCGTAAAATGAGCGACAAGCAAAAGGTTGTTGCAACAAAAATTGATGACGGCGATGTTATTGCAGGCTTTTCGGATGACGGCAAAACCTGTTATCAGGTATTTCGATTTGAAGGCGGAAGGTTGTTTGACCGTGAAAGCTTTGTGTTTGACAGCGGTGAAAGTGAATCCGAAACCGAAGAATTTTTACTGCGATATTACACTCTGCGTGACAGTGTGCCAAAGAGCATTGCAATTGACAGGGAATTTGACGGTATGGAAGAAATTGCCGAATGGCTCTCGCAAAAGCACGGCAGTAAGGTCGGCATAACGGTTCCGCAGAGGGGTGACAGGGCGCAGCTTGTGGCAATGTGCAAATCGAATGCCGCAGAAACCCTTGCACAGAAAAAGGGCGCAACCGTTCGTGAGTACAATGTGCTTGAAGAACTGCGTGATTTGCTCGGACTTAAAAAACTGCCCGAATATATCGAATCCTACGATATTTCAAACCTTGCAGGCACTGAAAATGTTGCGGGTATGATTGTTTATAAAAACGGCAAACCGCTCAAATCGGCTTACAGAAAGTTTAAAATCAAAGGCTTTGAAGGACAGGATGACTACGCATCCATGGCGGAAGTTTTGACAAGACGATTTGACGAATATTATAAAAATCCCGATGAGGACGAGGGCTTTGGAAAAATGCCCGACCTTATCCTGCTTGACGGTGGTAAAGGTCAGGTTGCGGCTGTAAAAGAGGTTTTGCAGAGTAAGAATATTAATGTTCCGCTGTTCGGTCTTGTAAAGGACGATAAGCACAGAACCCGTGCCGTAACGGGCGAGGCGGAGAAATTGCGCTAATTCCCGGACGGTCGCTGTTTGCGTTCCTCGCAAAAATGCAGGACGAGGTTCACCGCTTTGCAATCGGCTATCACCATTCAAGACGAAGTAAAAATACATTCAAAAGCTCGCTTACAGGCATTGAGGGTATAGGCAAAGTCAGAGCAAGGTCGCTTCTTAAGTATTTCAGAACGATTGAAAACATCTCAAACGCAGACCTTGCAGAGCTTGAAAACGCTCCTAAAATGACAAAGGACGCCGCACTTGCGGTGTATAAATACTATCATCGGCAGGATGAAAACAAAACAGAGTAAAATATTGTTGTAAATTATCTTTTAATGTGTTATACTAAAATTTGCAGTTTTAAACAATTGTTTGAAATTCAACTTTTCGGTAATGCCGTATGCCTGCTTGCGGTGTTGTTTCATGATTTTGCAGGCGGAAAGCTGAGTGCGTTTTATGAGAGTTATTACAGGCTCCGCAAGAGGCAGACGACTCGAAACCCTTGAGGGTGAAGATGTAAGACCGACAACCGACAGAATTAAAGAGGCTGTTTTTTCGATTATACAGTTTGAAACCGAGGGCAGAAACTTTCTTGACCTTTTTGCAGGCTCGGGACAAATGGGTATTGAGGCTTTGAGCAGAGGCGCAAAGTCGGCAAGCTTTGTTGACAATGCAAAAAAATCGCTTGAAACGGTAAAAAGAAACCTCAAGGCTACTAAGCTTGAAAACTCGGCAAAGGTTTTTGCAATGGATTTTCACAGCTTTCTTTCGATGAATTCACAGCGTTTTGACATTGCATTTCTCGATCCGCCATACAGAACGGGAATGCTGCAGGATGCCCTTGAGCTTGTTCCCGAGGCTATGAACGATACGGGTGTAATCATTGCGGAAAATCCTCTTGACGAAGAAATTTTGTCGAATTACGGTGATTTTGTACTTGACAGACAGTATCGCTATGGTAAAATAAAAATAACTACATTCAGACATAAGGATTTTCAAAGATGAACAAAACAGTGATTTGTCCGGGAAGTTTCGATCCCGTAACGCTCGGACACCTTGATGTTATCACGAGAGCGTCAAAGCTTTTTGACCGTGTAATCGTGGGCGTGCTTGTCAATTCTTCAAAAAAGCCGATTTTTTCAATCGATGAGAGGATTGAACTTTTGAAGGAAGTTACCGAGCATCTCAATAATGTTGAAATAGTAGGCTTCAACGGCTTGCTTGCACAGTATTGTGAGGAACACGGTGTGGACGCAATTGTTAAGGGACTCAGAGCGGTAACTGACTTTGAATATGAATTTCAGATGGCGCTCACCAACAAAAAGCTGAATCCGAACCTTGAAACCCTGTTTTTAACGGCTGAGGCGGATTCAATGTATCTCAGCTCGAGCATGGTTCGTGAAATTGCCTCAATGGGCGGTGACATCAGTAATTTTGTTCCTGCGTGTATCCATGACAGAATTGTGGAAAGACTGAAAAATAAATAAGCGTTTGATTTTTTAATTAAAGGTGGATTAAACCAAACATATAAGGAGTGGACAGAAATGAAAGTTGAGGATTTGATTTTACAGCTTCAGGATGTTATCAGTGCCGCTAAGTCAATGCCGTTTTCGGGTGGTAAGGTAATGGTGAGCAGTGATGAGATTTATGATATTCTCGATCAGATTCAGGACGCTATGCCGGCAGAGGTAAGACAGGCAAAGAATATTGTTGCTGACAGAAAGCAGATTCTTGCGAGGCTAACCGTGAATCAGAGAATATAATCAGAAGTGCCGAGGAACGCAAAAAGGCTATGCTTAACCAGAACGAACTCGTTCGTGAGGCTCAGGCAAAGGCTAAGGAAATTGTTGACGATGCAAAGCAAAAATCGGCAGAAATCAGAAAAGCTGCGAATGTGTATGTTGACAGCATTATGAAACGCACGGAAGAGGGCGTTGCAACACAACTTGAGGCTCTCAGAAAGACTCATGCAAACATAGTCAGCTCACAGAAAAAGCAGGGCTGATTTAAATTTAGCTTATTAAGGACAGACTCAATATGAGCCTGTTCTTTTTTATGCCGTTTTTATCGTATGTGTTATGTCACATTATGACACTGAAACGAATGCTTGCGGAATCTGCGGTTGAAAAATATAAAAATAATGTCGGCTTTTGTAACCAGTGCGGTGCGTTTTGTAATTATTAAGGCTGCTGTTTTTGTTATGGAATGGGTGAAAACCTCTGTAAAATCAGCTTTTTTGGGCATAATATTCTTTTACGAAAAAATATGGTTTCAAAGTTGAAAGCATTTGAAATGATTTGTAAATATTATTTGTTTTTTCGTAACTTTGATATTGATTTTTTTGCACCTATGGTTTATAATAAGACAAAAGGTGTCAGAAGGTGTCATTCGGTGACTTTTAAAACCACAGAGTGACGGTTTCTGAAGAAAAGTGTATGGAGGTGGGCAGATGTTTTCGGGAATGACAAATCATTCTATTGATGCAAAAGGAAGAATTGTACTGCCCGCAAAGTTCCGTGAACAGCTCGGCGAAACATACTATCTTGCACGAGGCTTCGGCAACAAGTGCATTCAGGTTATGTCAAGCGAACAGTTCAACGCAATGTGCGAGAAGATTCTTGCACTTCCCGCAAACCTCTCCATGGCTGTTCAGTACACCTTTAACGCTACTGCGGTTGAGGTTACTCCCAACGCACAGGGCAGGGTGATTATTCCGCAGTCCCTGCGTGAGTTCGCCGAGATTGAAGGCGATGCGGTAGTTATCGGTATGACAAACAGACTCGAAATCTGGAGCAAGAAAAATTATGAGGACTATGTTGCTTCTCAGAATGAAAATCTTGCACTTGCTCTCAAGGAGTTAAAGCTTTAAGGAGGTTGTTATGGAATTTTCTCATATTCCTGTCCTTCTTGAGCAGGCTGTTGACGCTCTTGCCGTTAAGGAAAACGGCATTTATGTTGACGGCACAGCGGGCGGAGGCGGTCACAGCAGTGAAATCCTCAGCCGACTTACCACGGGCAAGCTCATTTCGATTGATCAGGATCCCGATGCAATACTGACGCTGACAGAGCGTTTTAAGAAAAATGAAAATTCAATAATTATCAAGGGTAATTTTGCAGATATGGTGAGCCTTCTCCATTCAAGAGGAGTGGGCAGAGTTGACGGCGTTCTGCTTGATATCGGTGTTTCTTCTCATCAGCTTGATACAGCCGAAAGGGGCTTTTCTTTCCATGAGGACGCGCCTCTCGATATGAGAATGAGCCAAAGCGGAACAACAGCCGCAGAGCTTGTCAACACTCTCCCCATAGGTGAGTTAAGACGAATCCTCAGCGTTTACGGCGAAGAAAAATTTGCCGGTGCAATTGCAAACGGAATCGTAAAGGCAAGAGCCGAAAAGCCGATTGAAACTACCCTTGAGCTTGCGGAAATTATAAAAGAAAATGTTCCCCAGCGTGTCCGCCGTGACGGACATCCTGCGAGAAAAAGCTTTCAGGCTTTGAGAATTGCGGTAAACGATGAGCTCGGAGTTCTTGAAAGAGGTCTTGACGGTGCATTTGAACTTCTCGGAAGCGGCGGAAGGCTTGCAGTTATTACCTTTCATTCGCTTGAGGACAGAATCGTAAAACAGAAAATGGCATCTTGGTGTCAGGGCTGTACCTGTCCAAAGGACTTTCCCGTGTGTGTTTGCGGAAACAAGCCAAAGGCTAAGCTTGTTGTAAGAAAGCCGGTTTGTGCAAATGAAACAGAATTGAGAAATAACCCGAGAGCAAGAAGTGCAAAGTTGAGAATATGCGAAAAAATT
>ENA-OQCX01001165-OQCX01001165.1-human-gut-metagenome-genome-assembly--contig:-NODE-1165-length-12641-cov-2.295189_pt1 | contig 12641 bp, 15 predicted proteins | sample MGYA00242762_ERZ504587 | MGnify/ENA primary metagenome ERZ504587 (study PRJEB26092, sample SAMD00036337) | human gut metagenome | host: Homo sapiens | study: EMG produced TPA metagenomics assembly of...
AAAAACTGTTTAAGAAAAAGACTGACACGTTTTCTGGTGTATATTGGTGCTTGACTACAGCGATTTACCTTGCATGGAGCTTCTGGACGATGAGCTGGGATATTACATGGATTGTATGGCCGGTTGCAGGTGTTTTGTTTGCAGCATTGCTTGGTGTGGTGAAAATGGTGTTAAAGAATGGCAGTGAAACTCAGCACTATATTTAAGATGGAGTTAAGTTTATTTTCCGCATATTATACTCATCCAGAAATTCCAGTTCGCGTTGGTGGCTATTTCTAATAGAAAAAGAACTTTTTGACATTTACACAGCTGCGTGATAATATGATTATAGAAAAAGAGTGCTACCGATAGACGGTTAGTCCGATATATGATGTGACAAAAATTGCCGCCTAGTTTACCAGACCGGGGCGGCTATTTTTGTGGCTTATTATTATCCTTGCCAAAGTATATCCAAGACCAAAGCAGGTTAAGCTGAAGCAGTAATGCTATTTCAGAAAATTCAGGCGGTTACCATATGATATGGAGTGCGGGAATGTATTGCCTGGAATGCTCCGTGGATATTATAGTTGGGAATTTTTGCTCCTAACATTAAAAAATTGATTATGGAGGTAAATACCAAGATGAAACTTGATGAATTTACAGGAATGATGACAGGACATTTTGATAACAAGGAGCAGTTTGATAAGATGCAGGCGGAAGGGAAAACATATCCATATGCCGAGCATGTAAATACAATCTGCAATGACAAAATAAAAAATCTTCCGGAGGATTTCAATGGCAGATTTGTTGTTGAAGAAAGCTACTATGAAACGAATGGAAAACGTCATGCATCACCACATCTTTTTCTTATTACAGAAACAGAACAGGGAATTTTACTTTCCTCTTATGAAATTCCAGAAGGAGAAGATAAGAAGGTATTTTCATACGCATCCATGAAGAAGGTTGATTACGCGGAACTGAAAAAATCCGAAAAAATTTACTCCCGCACTTTACCATGAAAAGGACGGAATCTGGGAAGGCGGCAGCATAAGCCAGTTTTCGCCGGTAATGATATTTAAACTTTGGGAAAAGTTTTCCGATCGTTGTCTGGAAGTATCTGAAAGTATGGAAGTTAACGGGAAGAGAACTTTTGGATATGATGAACCAATCATTTATAAAAGGGTATAATCAAAGAGCGGCAGATTACAGAAAGCCTTTTTCAAACACGCTCTAATACAGAAATTAGCTCAATGGAGAGTAATGATATGGATAAAACAGATGAAGGTTTACTTGGAAATGAGAAAATCGAGGATGCAATCGCAGCACTTCAGCAGCAGCCAACGCAAGAATTGCTGCTCATGCACTGACCGTGGTACGAAGACGCATGCGTGAAAACGGTCAGGTAATCATCGCCGTAGAGCCAAACGGGGCAGCTGGTCAGATGAAATTACAGGCAGTAAAAACCTCCGACGGAAAGAACTGGTGGGCGGTTTTTACCAGCTTCGACGAAGAATTGAAAGGCGGCAAAAGTGTTATGTCAACCTTTATGACAGACATTGGAAAATTACTTGAGGCAGCGCTGTCCGAGGAAGAAATCAGCGGCGTGATCATCAATCCCTGGAACAGGACATTGATGCTGGACAAGACATTGATTCGGATCGTGCTTGGAGATGTGACACAGTAAGTTACTGAAAAAGAGAAGAGGAACTGCACGCCCCACTTTGCGGTATATTTCACCCGAATTCGGTTGCCGTAGCCCGCTACGACGCCCTCATCCGGGCGAAATCTCCCACAAATTGTGACGCACATCTTGCAGAAAGCCTTTTCAAACACGCTCTAGAGTGTGTACAGATAGGTTTGTGTGAAAAATGCCAGGTAAGAAAATAAAAACGTTTCTTCTGTCCATTGGATAGAGCAGAGCGTGGAAATTCTGCCTGGCAATTTTTTTATTGTTAAAATTATTGACAAACGATAATTTTAAGCTATAATTAAATCATAAATTATCGTTTTTCAATAATTCTTATAAACCAGTTAGAGAAATCTATAGTAAAGGATTAAATAGTTTAATCCAGCACGATAGCGGATTTTCTCGATATCGGCAAAAGGAGGTTCCCCATGAAAGAAAGACATTTATTTACCCTCTTATCTGTGGAAGCGGCCGCCTGCGTCCTGTTCTGTATTTTACAGCGCAGCTTATCCGGTCTGTTTTCCACCTTGATCGCATTCCCTTTTGAGCAGATCGGAGCTGGCCTGCGGGTTCTGTCGCTGTCTGGGGCTGTAGGAAATGTGGTCGCAATCATCTTATACATGCTGTTGGGACTTATCCCTGCTGGAATTTGGGGATTCCTGCACTGGCGCAAGAAATCAGAACCCCTGGATATCATGCTTCTGGTTATCAGCGCTCTTCTTTTTGTAACCCTATACTACATGATCAATCCGGGACTTTTGTCCACCGGAGTGCCAGGCACCGGGAAATGTCCCTGGGAAGTACCTTCTATTCCGTCCTTCTGGGTTACCTGCTTATCCGTATTTTGCTTCATTATAAAAATGCAGGAACGGAGAAACTGCAAAAGGGGCTTTGGTTCCTTCTTGGCACTGTGAGCGTGGTATTGGTGTATGGCATCTTTGGACAGGAGCTGGGAGGGCTGCTTCAGAATCTGGAAACGGTACAGAAGGGAAATACAGGCATAGAGCTAAGCGACGGTTTTATTACTTTTTCCAACCTTACCCCTACTTATGTTTTCCTGTTCCTCAACTTTGCAGTCCGTATTCTGCCATATGTACTGAATATTATAGTTGTTTTCCTGGCGAGAAGGCTTCTGGCTGCAATGAAGGAAGACCTGTATCAGGAAGAGAGTGTAAAACTGGCGGGAAAACTTTCCCACTTTTGCGTGTGGACCTTAGCATTCACTATTGGGGTAGATGCGGTATTTAATCTACTGCAATTGTTTTTCCAGAGCAGACTTTGCCAGCTTGAGTATGTGGTGGCGGTCCCGGTATTTTCCCTGGCCTTTGTGCTGGCGGTGCTGTTGTTTGCAAAGTATATAAGGGAAATGCAGAGGCTGAAAGAGGATAATGACCTGTTTATTTAAGCGTATGAAGATGTATAAACGGCAACTGGACTGTATCAGCAGGCAGCGAAGCGAACCGGGACTATGGAGCGATTTGCGATAAGGAAAGGAAATGATTTATGGCAATAAAAGTATGCCTTGAAGACGTATTGAAAGAGCGGGGAATGACGTCCAAGGAATTGTGCAGCCTGGTAAACATCACAGAAGCCAACCTGTCCGTCCTCAGAAGCGGAAAGGCCAAGGGCGTGCGGTTCCACACCATTAACCGGATCTGTTATTTCCTGCAATGCGATGTTGGCGATATCTTAAAATTTGATGGAAATCTGGAGGAGGACGAAAATGAAGATTAGGAAATCAAAATATCACCAAAAATCGGTTAAGGTGGTCCATTGCGGTGCTCTCATCTGGAGAAAATTTTCCACAAATTGTGATGCACATCTTGCAGAAAGATTTTTGAAGGGACGGGAGAACAATCATTCTGTTAAAAAGTTGTTCAAATATCGGTTATTTTCATGGCCTTTACAGCCAGCGGCTGTACTCTTGCAGTCCCAGAAGCCGGCACAGATGGAAACGGTGACCGCCTGATCGGCGCTTTTATCACCTCCGAAATATCTGGACTTATATGATATGGAAGGGTATCTGAACGACCATGCCGCCTCCCTTATGAACAACAGCAGTATCACCATAGGAAACGACAGCGTTATGAGGGGAAACTTGTGGCAACTGTGGATAAAGAAGGTGCCCAGTCTTCTTCTGAGTGGAAAATTTCCTTTGGAGACATAAAAGGAGAATACATTTTAATGCCAGTGACCGAAGATGAGGATGGAAATACATCTGTAGGAAATCTTTGCTCCGACGGAGTAGGAGATCCGTATTTGAACTACAACGTTACCGATGATGGAGAAACACAGGAAATCAGCGCCACTGTTTACCAGGTCTCTGGCAAGTCAGAACACACCCAGTATGTAAATCCGGTTTTCCAGAAAGAAAACGGGGAAATTTATGCCATGGCTGGAAACGGCTATTCCAACGGTGTGGGAGGCTCAGAAGGAAACACTATGGCAGCTACCCTTTCCGGTGAAACTACTACAGTGGAAAATGGAAAGACTAAGACAGAAGGCTGTAAAGTGACGGTTCAGTTTGCCACTATGTACAAGCCAGTGCGGACCATCATTTACCAGATGAATGAGGCGAATCAGGTATTGAAACAGACTGCCTATAAACCATCTGAGGTGCCGGATAGCTTGAGGGTAGAAGGAGACACTGCCTATATTCTGGCGGAAATCAGAAAGGAAGATACTTTAGGCAAAATGGTGACAACCAGGACAATCCTGAATTTGAATTCGTCAGAGGATGAGGAAACGCAGTACCTGGAGACTTGGTATCCCCTGGATAATGGCTGATCAGCAAAAAGATGTAGAGATTGAATATTGAATAAAAATGCCAGGAAAATTAACCTGGCATTTTTGCGTAATAGGAAATTTCGTTGGAATTTATTATTTATTTTTACTCGTTTTCCTTCGAAAAAAGCAGAAATTTGTACAAATAAATACAATAAATTCATATAAAACCAAAACTCTACAAATAAAAAGCAATAAAGAATAATAAAAAAAACAATTGACAACACTACAACACTTTGCTATACTAAAATTACCAAAAAGAGGCGGGCAAAGAGAACATTTTTTATTTATGCAAAGGCGCATGAAACTACATCGTGACTAAGTTGCTAAATAGAAAATGTTTTTTTGCTATAAAGGCATCGACACCAGATTTATAAAAATATTTTTCTAAAAATGTCCTGCTTTTATAAGAAAACACCTGCGGCAGCAGGCGCTTCCGCTTTCCGAAAAGGCTTACTACCGTACCGGCATTAAGGACGGATAAGAAAGGAGAAAAAACTATGAAAATGATGAAAGCAGCAGTAGCACTTGGAATGGCACTTACCATGACTGTTACAGGTGCATCAGCAGTATTCGCAGAGGGAGAGACACTCAGCGTTGCTACTGATTTCGAGATCAAGACTCTGGTACCGTGGGCTGCATCCGAGGAGAATGCATTCCTGGTACTGAACCAGGCAGAAGAGGGACTGTTCCGTATGGACGAGAACAACCAGCCTCAGCCGGCTCTTTGCGATACTTATGAGGTATCCGATGACAAGCTTACATACACCTTCCACTTAAGAGATGGAATCCAGTGGAGCAATGGTGAGCCTGTAACAGCAGCAGATTTCGTATACGCATGGCTGAAACAGATGAGCGCAGATGCAACAAACGGCTACAGCTTCATTATGACAGACTACATCGTAAACGGTCAGGAGTATAATGAGGGAAGCGTTGAGGCTTCTGAGGTAGGCGTTAAGGCTGTTGACGATCAGACACTGGAAGTTCAGCTGAAGAGCCCGACACCATACTTCCTGAACCTTACTACAATGGATATGTTCTTCCCGGTTAACGAAGCATTCTGTGAAGAGCAGGGCACAAACTTCGCTCTTTCCCCAGACACCATGCTCTATTGCGGACCGTACGTGATCACAGATTATGATCCAGCTGTAGGCGTTACTTTCGCTAAAAACGACAATTACTGGGATAAAGACAACGTAGCAATCGAAGATGCACAGGTTCGTGTAATCAAAGATGCTGCAGCTGCATTAAGCGCATATCAGGCTGGCGAGCTTTCCCAGGTTAAACTTGATTCTGCAAACGTAGTAGCATACAAGGATGATCCGGAATTCTCCCAGGAGATCGACTTCCGTACAAGCTATGTACAGTTCAACCTTACAGATGACGTAATGAGCAATGTAAACATGAGAAAAGCTATTTCTCTTGCTATGAACAGAAGCGCTCTTACAGATAACATTCTTGCTGATGGTTCTGCACCAGGTTTTGGTCTTGTAGCAGACGGCATGAGCGGTGATGGAGAGAAGACATTCCGTGAGCTGAACGGAGATGTTTCCCCATATGATCCGGAGCAGGCAAAAGAGTACTATGACAAAGCTGTTGAGGAGCTTGGCGGTGCCCCGTCTGAGGTAACTCTTCTTGTAGCTGATGACTCTGTATCCAAATCCGTTGCAACATTTATTCAGAGTGAGCTTGTTACAACTCTTGGACTGAACGTAGTAATCGACACCAAGACTGTACAGGGACGTGGAGAACTGATGGATGCCAACAACTATCAGTTTGCTGTAACTGCATGGGGTGCTGACTATGATGACGCTATGACATACCTTGACCTGTGGACAAACGGAACTCCATACCGTGGAAACTACAACGATGCAGATTACAATGCACTGATTTCTGATGCCAAGACTCAGACAGACGATGCAGCTCGTCTTGATGACATGCTGAAAGCTGAGAAGAAGCTGGTTGAGGAAGACGCAGTTGTTGCTCCTGTATACCACAGAGGTTCCGCTGTTCTGACAAAATCCAATGTCAAGAACCTGATCAGCCATCCGATCGGTGTTCCGCTTGAGTTCAAGTACGCTTCCTTCGAATAATCTCTTATTCAGGTGATTGTTGGATATAAACTGGTAGCGAAACAGATCTCAGAGGTTTGCTTCAAATTCAAGTAATATTCCTTAAGGATAGGTAACGGACCGTATACAGCAGTGGCTTACACAGCCGGTATACGGTCTGTTTTTCACAGAAAGAAAAGGAGTACTGTTCACTACGTGCACAGTAACAGAAAAGGTGATGTCATGCTGAAATATGTATTAAAGCGATTAGGGTACATTCTGGTTACCTTGTGGGTAATTGTAACCTGTACCTTTTTCATGATGAAAAATCTTCCAGGTACACCTTTTGATGCTGAGCGTTTTAGTATTATGACACCTCAGCAGCAGGAACGTGTGCTGGAAATGTATGGATTAAATGATTCTCTTCCAATGCAGTATGTGAAATATATTAAGAACATGCTGAAAGGAGACCTGGGTACTTCCTTTACTTATGTAAACCAGGACGTTTCCAAGGTTATCACAGGTCGTCTCGGACCATCTGCGCTGATTGGTATCCAGGCAGTACTGATCGGACTTGCAATCGGATTAATTTTAGGAATCCTGGCTGCCTGGAAGCACAATAGCGGAATTGATTACTTTACTATGATATTGGCAGTGCTTGGAGTCTCGGTGCCGAACTTTGTCGCCGCAGCCCTTCTTCAGTATTACATAGGTCTGAAATGGGGCGTTCTCCCGGTTGGATTCTGGACTGGCTGGAATTGTTCCGTATTGCCGTCCATTGCGCTTTCGTTCAGTGCAACAGCTATGGTTGCCCGTTTTATGCGTACCGAAATGCTGGATGTACTGGATCAGGATTACATCGTAACTGCAAGAGCCAAGGGGCTGAGCCAGATGAAGGTTCTTATGCGTCATGCAGTCCGCAACTCCATCCTTCCGGTTGTAACCATTTTAGGACCAATCGTAGTAAACCTTATGACAGGATCTCTTGCTGTAGAGAACATCTTCAGTATTCCTGGTATCGGAAGCCTTTTCGTAGACTGTATCAAGGCCAATGACTATCCGGTGATCATGGGTATTACTATTTTCTATGCCGCATTCTATATGCTGATTGTACTGCTTGTTGACCTGGCTTATTCTCTTATTGATCCGAGAATTCGTCTTGCCAAAGGAAAGGAGAGCTGATCGTGGACAAATCAAAAATTGACCGCAGCATGTATCAGAAAGCGAAAGTAGAAGCCTCTGAAAAAGAGCACATCGCAGCTCCTGCTTCCACTATGCTGGCTGACGCATGGATCCGTCTGAAAAAAAACAAGGCAGCAGTTGTAGCATTATTTATTCTGATCGGAATTATCCTGCTTGCCATTTTTGCACCGATCTTCAGTAAATATTCATTTAGAGACACTGATTATAACAATGTATATGGACTTCCAAGTGCAGCACACATTTTTGGTGCTGACCAGTTTGGACGTGACCTGTGGGTACGTACCTGGATGGGAACCAGAATTTCCCTTATGATCGCACTGGTAGCTGCAATCCTGGATCTGGTTGTAGGTGTTCTTTACGGTGCTGTTTCCGCTCTTTTCGGGGGAAAGGTAGACGCTGTTATGCAGCGTATCATTGAGGTACTGGTTGGAATCCCAAGCCTTATCATTGTAATCCTTTTCCTGATGGCATTCCCGGCTGGTGTAGGAACTATTATCGCTGCACTTTCCATTACCGGATGGGTAAACATGGCCAGACTGGTTCGTGCCGAGATCCTGAAACTGAAGAATCAGGAATTCGTACTTGCTTCTCAGGTTCTTGGAACCAGCAAATTCAACATTATTATGAAGGATCTGATCCCGAACACAGTCAGCGTTATCGTAATCAACGTGATGTTCACAATCCCAAGCGCTATCTTTACCGAGGCATTCTTAAGCTTCATTGGTATTGGTCTGGCAGAGCCGCAGGCTTCCCTTGGTGTATTGATCAACGGTGGTTATCAGGTACTGCGAATGTATCCACATGTACTGATTTTCCCGGCAATTGTTATCGTACTGATTATGGTATGCTTCAGTATTCTGGGCGACGGACTTCGTGATGCCCTTGATCCGCAGATGAGAAAGTAGGTACAGCTATGGGAAAAATATTAGAAGTTAAGAATCTTACAGTCCACATCAAGACGCACAAGGGCGTTGTCCAGGCTGTGCGCGGCGTGGATTTTTACCTGAATGAGCAGGAGACACTTGCGGTAGTAGGAGAGTCCGGTTCCGGAAAATCCATTACCATGAAAGGTGTTATGGGAATCCTCCCAAAGAACGGAAAAGTAGTAGAAGGAAGCGTAATGTTCCAGGGTAATGATCTGACTAAATATTCAGAGCGTCAGATGCAGCAGGTGCGCGGAAGCGAGATTGCCATGATCTTCCAGGATCCCATGACTTCCCTGAACCCGACCATGAAGGTTGGAAAACAGATAGAGGAAATGCTGAAAGAGCACCGCAAGGAGATGAGTAAAGCCGACCGTAAGACAAGAGCCATTGAGCTTCTTTCCCTGGTTGGAATCTCCAATCCGGAGGCACGTTACGACCAGTATCCACACCAGCTGTCCGGTGGTATGAGACAGCGAGTTGTCATCGCCATTGCACTGGCCTGTGATCCCAAGGTGCTGATCGCAGATGAGCCGACCACAGCCCTTGATGTAACGATCCAGGCACAGATTCTGGATCTGATGCGCGATCTTCAGAAAAAGATCAAACATCCATTATCATCATTACCCATAACCTTGGTGTTGTGGCAAATATTGCAGACCGTGTTGCTGTTATGTATGGCGGAAAATTAGTTGAGACAGGAGATGTGGAAGATATTTTCCACAACCCATGTCACGAATATACAAAAGGCCTTCTTCGTTCTATTCCAAAAGCACACGAAAAAGGCGGTGAGCTTCAGGCAATTCCGGGAACTCCTCCGGATCTTATGGAGCCTCCGGTTGGATGTCCTTTTGCGGCAAGATGTAAGGAGACAATGATCGTTTGCCAGAAATACATGCCGGATTATACCGATTGCGGCAAGAATCACAAGTCAGCATGCTGGATGCTTGAGAGATGGCACAGGAGGTAAACTCTGATGAAAAATGATGAAAAGCAGGTACTTCTTGATGTCAAGAACCTGAAGAAATACTTTAATGTTGGAAATAAAAAGATCCTGAAAGCAGTTGATGACATTTCCCTTCAGATTTATAAAGGAGAGACTCTTGGTCTGGTTGGAGAGTCTGGATGTGGTAAATCTACCTTCGGAAGAACTGTTATCCATCTGTATGATCCTACAGATGGTACGGTAACTTTCGATGGAACGAAAATTGACAAGAATCTGGATACAAAGCAGAGACATGAACTTTGCAGAAGAATGCAGATGATTTTCCAGGATCCATATGCATCCCTGAACCCGCGAAGGAAAATTCTGGATATTGTAGCAGAGGGAATTGATGCTCATGGTCTTGCTGCCAATAAAAAAGAACGTGATGCCAAGGTCATTGAGCTTCTGGAAACCGTTGGTCTTCAGGCAGAGCACGCAGATCGTTTCCTCATGAGTTTTCCGGTGGACAGCGCCAGCGTGTTGGTATTGCACGTGCACTTGCAGTAAATCCGGATTTATTGTATGCGATGAGCCCATTTCTGCTTTGGACGTTTCCATCCAGGCACAGGTTATCAACCTTCTGGAGCAGCTTCAGAGAGAGCGTGGGCTGACTTACCTGTTTATTGCACACGACCTTTCCATGGTGAAGCATATCAGTGACCGTATTGGTGTTATGTACCTGGGATCTCTTGTTGAGCTTGCTGACAGTGAGGAGCTTTTCGAGAACCCAATGCATCCTTATACCAAGGCTCTTCTTTCTGCAATCCCGATCCCGGATCCGGATATTGAGAAGAACCGTCAGAGAATCATGCTGGAGGGTACACTTCCGAACCCCATTGATCTTGGCGAGGAGTGTAAGTTCTGCAGCCGTTGTCCTGTTTGCAAGGATAGCTGCCATAAGAGCCAGCCGAAGCTTGTTGAGGTAAAACCGGGACATTTTGTTGCCTGCAGTCAGTGCGCAGAGTAATATTTGACGGGCAGATTGTGTATCTATTCAGAAGATATAGAAAGCTAAAAGACTGGCTGTAATATGAAATGTATAGTGCTATATAAGTTATGTTAACCGCTTGAAAGAGCGGGAGATGGGCTTTGATAAATAAGGCAGCAGAAAACAGGAGGAAGAAGGATGTTCATTGAGGAACGGCAGATAGCCATCGAGAAAGTCCTTCGGGAACAGGGAAAAGTCCGGACCAGGGAGCTGAGCGAAATGTTCCAGGTCACAGAGGACTGCATCCGTAAAGATCTGAAAACTCTTGAGAATGCCGGCAAATTAAAAAGAACTTACGGTGGTGCGATTCTTTCCCAGGATTACCCGCTGGAAAGAGATGTTATCGACAGAAGAAATTATCATGTGGACAGGAAGATGGTGATCGCGGCTAAGGCCATGACGCTGATCAAGGAGCGGGAAGCGATTTTTCTTGATATATCCACAACCAATATTGAGCTTGCCAAGCTTCTTGCGAAATCGAAAATGCAGCTTACCGTAGTGAGCAACATGATCGATATTTTACAGCTGCTTGCGCAAAATCCCAAGATCACAGCCATTGGAACCGGTGGAATCATGTATCCTACAGTAAATGGATTCCTTGGTTCCGCAGCAATCCAGGTGATCCGGCAGTATAGCTTTGACCGGGCATTTATGGGAAGCTGCGGAATTGATATGATGGATCACACCGTTACGACTCTTGGAGTGGAGGACGGACTGACCAAAAAGGCTGCAATTGAAAGCAGCCGTCATAAATATGCCGTGATGGAGCGGGAGAAATTTTATTTTAATGAATCTTATAAATTTACACAGCTTGATGAACTGGACGGGATCATCACAGATGAATTCCCGGATCAGTCGGTGCAGGATATGCTGGATTCCCTTGGAGTAACGCTCTATTAAGAGACAGCAGCTCAGGAATGCAGCAACAAAGTGACAAGACCGGCGGGCTTGGGAATAATTTGTGGAATTTTCAGAATGCAAAGCATTGCGATAGCTGCAATGTGATAGTATCAGGCTGGGTGAAAGGAAAAAGAGGATATGAGCAAATTTACTTTGGAGGTTTGTGCAGATTCGGTGGAATCCGTACTTGCCGCAGAGAAAGGCGGAGCAGACAGGATCGAGCTTTGCGGAAATGTGGTGATTGGAGGAACAACTCCATCAGAGAGTCTTTTCCGCGAGATCCGCAGGCATAGTGATATTAAGATCCATGCACTGATCCGTCCAAGATTTGGTGATTTTTGTTATACTGAATATGAATTTGATATTATTCGTTCAGAAGTGAGAAGATTCCGGGAGCTGGGTGCCCAGGGAGTTGTAATCGGTATGCTAAGACCGGATGGATCCCTGGATGTGGAGCATCTGGCACAGCTTATGGAGGAAGCGAAGGGGATGTCTGTAACTTTACACAGGGCTTTTGATGTGTGCAGGGATCCAATGGAGCACTGGAGCAGGCCATTTCTCTTGGTTTTAACACCATTCTTACATCTGGACAGAAGAATAACTGTGTGGATGGTTCGCCGTTGCTTGCAGAGCTGGTGGAAAAGAGTGCCGGTCGTATTCACATTATGGCTGGTGCAGGAGTGAATGCAGACGTGATCGCTCCAATCTATGAGAAAACCGGAATCACAGATTATCATATGACGGGCAAGGTTTTGCTGGACAGTGAGATGAAGTACCGCAAAGAGGGCGTGAGTATGGGACTGCTTCTTTGAGTGAGTATGAGATTTTCCGCACCAGTGAGGCTGAGGTGAAAAAGGCCCGGGAAGTTTTAGCAAGGCTTTAGAGCTTTAGGCGCTCTTTCACAAAATGGGATTGTTTTCGTGAAAGGGCGTTTTTGCTATTTAGTTGATTAAAAGTTCTTTAATGCGGACGCATTTGGACAATGTGTATTACTCACTCGCCGGCGCAACGCTACAGCGAACTAATCGCTAACTGCGACTAATGCGTTCGGGAGAGCCCTCACGCATAAGTCTCCGTAAGCGCTGGATTTCGCTTACGCTAAGAGCGCGCCTGAAATGGCTCGCTGGAGTAATACACATTG